>Ga0233413_10000022_pt1 | contig 83106 bp, 89 predicted proteins | sample Na_anoxic_6_MG_FD_189019 | JGI IMG/M metagenome (GOLD analysis project Ga0233413, IMG submission 189019) | Seawater microbial communities from Saanich Inlet, British Columbia, Canada - Na_anoxic_6_MG | ecosystem: Environmental > Aquatic > Marine > Inlet | place: Canada: British Columbia...
CCAGTAGTCGAGCCAGCACCACCAGCGAAACTAGCATCACTAGCATCAACATTAGCAGAGGGAGCAAAAGAAAGATTCGAAAAACAAATAAAAGACGCAGAAAATAAATTAAACGACGCAGAAAATAAATTAAAAAACGCAGATCTATCTAATGAAGCAGAAGTAGAAAAAGCACGCGCAGAAGTAGAAAAAGCACGCGCAGAAGTAGAAAAAGCACAAGATAACAAAAAATCGACACAAGGCGGCAAAAAGAAACGCAAGACCCAAAAGAAGCGTAGAACCAGACGCAATCGCAAGAACAAGAGAAAGACTTCCAAAAAGTAAGTTTAGTAATTTTTCATAAATAAGTTGTTAGATAGACCACAACTTATGTATGTGTATAATATAAGAACTTATGCCACCAAAAACAAGGAAAAAGAATAATACCCAAAAAGTAAAAAAACGCCCAACTGGAAGAATAACGAAAAATACTACTTTCAAAAACAAAGTGTTCAAAGGAGGGAGAGGGATACCACTAGAAGACGCATTGAAGAATACACTTACAAACGAATTCATTGAACAACAATTACTTATAAATCAAGGCGACAGAAGATATTCTATTTTGATTGATTTTTGCAATGATGGCAAATTTGTTGTAAATACCACCAAGTTTTTATACGATACTATGATGAAACCAGATGAGGACGCTTATGAAGATAAATTGACAATTCCCAAAAAATTTGAAAAAGGTACATTACTTGAGATTATCATAAAGGTAAAGGACGATAAATTAATGTATGCAACACGCGTAACAGATAATACAAAATTTAACGACGCCAATTGTCGTACAGGGGATAGTTTTCCTGTGATTTATCAGATTACTGATTTGTTTCAACCAAAACCAGGTTCTAAAGACGATAGTGCAGTTCCAATACAGACACTACAAAACGAACTAGATGGTTTGGGTAGTTCGGATGATAGTAAACTACCTATTAATACCAAAACCGATACAACATTATTAATAAACGCACGCAAACAAGACAAACAAGACAAACAAATAGACTATCACGCTGATATCGCCCTTAGAAAAGCAGAAGAAGAAGCAAAGAAGAAAAAACAAGAAGAAGCAGCAACTAAAGTGCAAGCAGTGACACGTGGTAATATAGCACGAAAAGAAGAAGCACGAAAAGAAGAAGCACGAAAAGAAGAAGCACGAAAAGAAGAAGCACGAAAAGAAGAAGCACGAAAAGAAGAAGCACGAAAAGAAGAAGCACGAAAAGAAGAAGCACGAAAAGAAGATGCACGAAAAGAAGATGCACGAAAAGAAGATGCACGAAAAGAAGAAGCACGAAAAGCAGAAGCACGAAAAGCAGAAGAAGCAGTAACTAAAATACAAGCAGTGGCTCGTGGTAATATTTCAAGAAAGGAACAACAAAAATCAGAAGATGAATTTGGAGACGAAGCAGAAGATGAATTTGGAGACGAAGCAGAAGATGAATTTGGAGATACACAGAAACAGAAGAATGAAGACGACAAAGAAATAACTGAATTACTAGCAAATCTTGCTGCTTTAAAACGCACTGTAGATGAAAATAAAACCCGAAACTTGAATATTGCAGATAACATTCATGAGTTAAAAACAGACATAAACGAGTTATGGAAAACCGAATTTATTACAGATAACATAATCAAGACAATTGGCGAAGATAACAATACCAATTTACAAAATATTTTTGATCATGTATTATGTCGTTTATATCCACGCACATTTGGTAAATATGAAGCACCTTCAAGTGAAGGTTTCTTGGGGTTAGGTGAAGGAAGTTATAATACGAAACGTATTCATACTGAAGAAGCGATTGAAAAAATAAAGTACTATCTAGGGGTGCTGATAACTAACCAACTAGATGAAAATATAGTGACTGAATTTATAAGAGACGTTTCCGAATTTATAAATGATTTCAAAAACAAAGACAGTTTCAATTACATAGAAGGATGTCATATTGGTGAGTTAGTGAAAGGCAAATGTCCAGTAGATAAATTAAAATGCAAAACCGCAGATGAAAATACGCAGGAAGCGAAAAATATAATAACAAATTTCAAGGACATCGGTGCGAGATTAAAAACCAATCAATATAATGAAAAAAAATTATTTTCAAAAGACTTTGAACAAATAACCGGTAAATTACAAGCATTAATACAACATATAAATAACGCGGGTCGCACTACAAACCTATCTGAAATAAAAACCAATATTCGTAATAAGAATGCAAACGATGATATACAACCAACATTTATTGACGAGAATGTAATCTTATTGGAACGATTTATAAAGAACTATGTATTTGAAAAACAACAAGGCGGAAAGAAAACTCGCAAAAATCGTTGCAAAACCAAACGCAGGAAAACGAAACGACATGCATAGATCGGAATTATTTGAAAACAAATTACCTACATAAAGTAATTTGTTTGTATATGTTATACCAGTTAATAAGCAATGAATGACACACATAGAATGGGTTTAGCGGAAAAAATAGAAAAAGACCTATTCAAACCAATTAACGAATATATTGCAGCAGCAGCAGCGAAAGTAGCATCACCACCACCAGCAATAACACCGGCAGCAGAAGCAGAACAAAGGTCTTCTCATCTGCCTTCTGATTCGCGTTCTAGTGTCTTTCCTCTTGCTGCACCAGAAGCAGAAGAAGAACAAAGAATGGCTGCAAAAGCAAAAGAAAAAGAAGAAGCAGCAAAACAAGCAGATGCGAAAGTAGCAGCAGATGCGAAAGTAGCAGCAAAAGAAAAAGAAGAAGCAGATGCGAAAGTAGCAGCAAAAGAAAAAGAAGAAGCAGATGCGAAAGTAGCAGCAGATGCGAAAGTAGCAGCAGATGCGAAAGCACAAAGAATTGCAGCAGCAGCGAAAGTACTCGCAGAAGCAGCAGCAGCGAAAGTACTCGCAGAAGCAGAAGCAGAACTCGATGAAAATGCAAGATTACGTGAAACAACCAAACCAGAGGCGTCTCGACCAACGAATACTATGTCTCGCGAACAACCAAATATCACCAGTCTTCTTCAGGTTCTTCCGTCACTTAGACAACAGATTTTATCGCAAGATGCAACAATACGAGATGATACAACAATACGAGATGATACAACAATACGAGATGATACAACAATACGAGATGATACAACATTACGAGATGATACAACAACACAACAATACGAGATGATACAACAACTCCTTCCTACCCTGTTGTTATTAGAAGAAAAGCGCAAATTATACGACGAAACGCCTCAAAAAATGACTATGGAAAAAATGGGAGAAAATTTACAACAAATGTTCAGTAATGCGAAGGGTATGTTACCTTCTATGCCGAATATGTGCGACGTAAATATCACCGGATCGGCATCGAACGCATTATCGGGGTTATCTGCATATTTAAATAATATCTACCAAGACGCGTTTGAACCTTACAATGAAGATTTCACCATTCACAGACCACCAGAAGAATTACCAGAATCGCAAAGAGAAAATTACAAATACCTTGGTAAATTTACAATGGATATGGAAATTGGCGAACAGCCATTCAAGCAAGTGGCGCATTTATACCACAACTTCAAAGACAATGTATTCCATACTGAGATCGAACTGGACGATATATTAGCAGTTGAGAAAGAATTTAAGGATAAATATGGACTGGATGTAAGTGCTGACCCATATAGGTCAGTTGTGGTGATAGATAAGCAAAATCCTAATAATTCAAAGGTGCTCCTTCGCGAATATGAAGAAAATAGTGATGATTTTAATGTCCAACTTGCTAATATGAACGATGTACAGCGAGGTGATAGGCGTGATGATAGGCGTGATGATAGGCGACAACAAATCTAAAATAATACTTTTTCATAAAAACAATTAAATACTTTTTATGAAATAAACCAGCATGAATGAAAATAAACTTATTATGGCGCATATACAACTGCCTATCCAAATTATTGATAATATGATAGAACCTCTACAAGATTATTTACATATATCATTCACCCCGTGTGATGTCTTACCTGAACGAACCAATTGTAATTTACAAACGGCTCTATCTGATAAAATAGAAGAATATCTACAAGCGCAAAATCAATTTGACCTACCATCGCACATTGAACAATTGCAAGAAGAAACCGAAGAACTTGTTCAAAACATAAATGAACCAATCCATTATGAAGAGGAAAAACTACAGACCCGCGAAGAAACTCCGGATAATGCTTCTCTGTACATTACTTTAGAAGAATTATCAAAAAAAAAGAAAGCATTTCACCATAAACATTCTACCTTTAGAAAATATCCTAAACATATGCACAATATTTCAATGAAAAGACGAATTATTTCATAGGATACGGACGCTGGTCTTTCTCCACAACAAGGGGTGCTGGTATAATCATGGAAATACGGTCACTCACGTTTAATGATTTGATATTGTGTATTTTTGGTTGAATTTGCTTTTGAGGAGTGACTAAATTTGTCGACCCAATACCAAATAATTGTGATTCTATATCACAAGCATTGCTTGCTAGATTTTCAGGAGCCATTCTTCCCATAAGTAAGCCATCTCCTGCTAAATAGTTCGTCGTTGCTTTTCCTGCGTTATCATAAGTCATGTATGTGGATGCGCTCGTGTAACTGCTAATTTCACGTTGATAATCACCTATCGAATTTTTATTTCTTGTTGATGCCATTATGTATATAGTGTATATATATTATTTACATAAAAAGTCATTTTATGTAAACACTAAATCAATATTTTTATTTAGAAACGAATTATTATGTATTAATTATGTATAATCATGAATTTTTTAATGCGTCCCAGACAAAATCTCAAGGCACAAGCACTTGCTGCTCAACGGGCGGCGGACGAGGAGGCCAAGAAGAAGGCTGATGCCGCCGAGGCCAAGAAGAAGGCTGAGGAAGAGGCCAAGAAGAAGGCTGAGGAAGAGGCCAAGAAGAAGGCTGAGGAAGAGGCCAAGAAGAAGGCCGATGAGGAGGCCAAGAAGAAGGCTGAGGAAGAGGCCAAGAAGAAGGCTGAGGAAGAGGCCAAGAAGAAGGCTGATGAAGAGGCCAAGAAGAAGGCTGATGAAGAGGCCAAGAAGCAGGCTGATGAAGATGCCAAGAAGAAGGCTGATGTAGAGGCCAAGAAGAAGGCTGATGTAGAGGCCAAGAAGAAGGCTGATGAAGAGGCCAAGAAGCAGGCTGATGAAGAGGCCAAGAAGCAGGCTGATGCCGCTGAGGCGCGTATGGCTGAGGCCAAGAAGAAGGCTGATTCCGCCGAGGCGCGTATGGCTGATGCAAATTCCAATACCGAAGCGTAAGCAAACTATTAATGATATAGTTTGTTAGATAGATCTACATAATTTATGCTTGTTGTATTCAATTCACCGGTAAGCATATATTCTTGATAACAAGGAATAAACGTATCTAAATAATCATAACTGCACAAAATAGTTAACCCAATTTCAGGTTCAACCGAGAACATACAAGCAGCTGCCTTTTCGTATAATTCTGTAAACAATGGATGGTCTTTCGTTTTGGAATACAAACGATCTAGTGCGCGAGATACATTTTCTTCGTCATACTCTAATTCATCTTTGCTTTCTTGATCAATGTCTTCGTTTATTGCGGGGTAATTCACTGCATTCATCGAAAACACGCGTCTCATTTCATTGCGATACACGTTCGTATTGTTGTACACAACCGGTTCGAAATCTGATTTTTCACAGGCAATCATACTATTCTACTGTAAAATGTGTTCATTATTCTAAATACATTTTACATATCTATTTTACACAGTGGGACAGAAGACCCAATCTAAATCTTCACATACTTTTTTCCAAATCATATCTTGTTCTAATTGTTTTTCTCGGTCTTTCATCATAGGTATATACGGCAAATATTGTGTCTGGTCTAACAAATTGCACAGTTGATACAGCGTGTAGGTATAATTAAAGAAATTAGTTCTGTTCGCAGGACAATGGACAGCCCAAGGTTTCTGGATTTCAATGAATAACACACATAAGGTCTCGTGTAATTCTTCGTTCATGACGGGCGGTTTGATACCGAACAACGAATTGATGTATTGTATGTGTTCAAAATACTTATTCAAACCCAGTTTTCGCAATATATCGCGCATTTTGTTATAATTGAGCGAGGAGACGTCTTCAATTCGTTCTTTTTTAATACGCGCCTTGATTGCATTGATTACTTCGTCCGGAATTTGAGTAGATTCCTTTGCTTGAAACTGAGATAAGATTTCTTTGAAATGATTGAGACGTATATACGCAGTGTATGATACTTCATTCGGTGGGTCTTTGTTATTCGGTTTTGAACTGTCGATAATGTACGTAATGAATTTGGCGCATTCAGGATTATTGCAAATTAATATTCCTTCTTCGTCTTGTGGTATCATTTCACCTTTATTGCATACCAGACACACATCAGATGCGACAATGCAATCTTGCATATTATAATTATCGTTGCTCACGTTTTTCCAATAATTTTGATAATATTTCTTTGACTTAACATATTTTGCACTCTGTAAGTTAGCTGCGTCTTGACTGTTTGATTTGATTTTAAAAAAAGAATTGATCACTTTGGAATGTTGACTGGATGTTTCACTCGTCGAAATTAGTTTCTTCTGTTCAAAATAGTCGAATATATATTTTGAATTGTTCAAATAATAGTTTTTTTTGGTCTGTTTCTTCTGTTTAATATCATCTTGTAGAGCATATATCTTATCACGAGTTTCCATGTATTCATCAATTTGTTGTTTATTCAATGAACGAATGTATTCTTTCAGTTGGTTTTTTTCTTCCATGAGTTGTGGTATAACGACTTCCTGATTATGATTTATCTCATTCATAATTGCCGTATGTTTTTCATCAATACTATGAACCGATGTTTTGGTCGATTTTGACGCCATTTATATATTTGTTTATGTATTCTTAGGCGAATGTTTTTATGTTAATTTTTGATAATAAATTAAACAAAAATAATAATAATTCGTATAATTTTCGCATATAAACCGTTTTTATATGTATATGTCCGATATTGCAAAAAAAATTACATTAGAGCAACCGAATGAAATAAAAATAGAAAAGGCACAATTTCAAAAAATGATGTTTTTAATGAATGCTTTGGAAAAGGGGTGGTCAGTGAAGAAACAGCAAGACAAATATATTTTTACAAAAAAACATGAAAACAAACGAGAAATATTTGAAGAGAATTATTTAGAACGCTTTATAGTAAGTAATTCGACCGACAATTCGCTGTTCGATAATCGCGCAATATAATACCTTTTAAGCACAATTTTTCCCCATTTTCTTTCAGTTGTCGTATACACAAATTTTTCCCCATTTTCTTTCAGTTGTCGTATACACATATTTTAGCCGAAAATTTTAATTTACACATGTGATGTATTATGCTTACAGTTGTAAAATACAAACCCCCTAAAATGTATGGTACGCAGTGTTGATTGTATTTTTTTTGAATGAAACTACTATTGTGGTGTGGAGGAGAAATATAATTTAGGAAAATGCAAGAGAGTAATTAAATTAATTAAATGTGTCTATTTGTCTAGAATTATTTTCTTTACAATAGTATATATATAATCCAAAATGGCTGGAGGACTTATGCAACTTGTCGCCTATGGCGCCCAAGACGTGTTCCTAACTGGAACCCCCGAAATCACTTTCTGGAAGGTGTCTTACAGACGCCATACTAACTTCGCTATGGAGTCTGTCGAGCAGACCTTCTCCGGACAGGCCGACTTCGGCCGTCGCGTGACCTGCACCATCTCCCGTAATGGTGATCTTGCCTACCGCACCTACCTTCAGGTGACTCTCCCCGAGATCAACCAGGCCGTCGGCTCCGGTGACGTGTACGCCCGTTGGTTAGATTTCATCGGCGAGCAGCTCATCGCCCAGGTGGAGATTGAGGTTGGTGGCCAGCGCATCGATCGCCAATACGGTGACTGGATGCACATCTGGAACCAGCTGACCCTCTCCAAGGAGCAGCAGTCTGGCTACTACAAGATGATCGGTAACACCACCCAGCTTACCTACATCACCGACCCCACCTTCGCCGCTGTGTCTGGTCCCTGTGCCTCCACTTCTGCCCCTTCTCAGGTGTGCGCTCCCCGCAACGCCCTCCCCGAGACCACCCTTTACGTGCCCCTTCAGTTCTGGTACTGCCGCAACCCCGGACTTGCTCTTCCCCTCATTGCTCTGCAATACCACGAGGTGAAGATCAACATCGATTTCCGCCCCATCGGTGAGTGCCTCTGGGCCGTTTCTGCCCTTGAGGGTGGTGCCGCTGGTGTGTCCAAGTCTGTGTCTGCTGCCTACCAGCAGTCTCTGGTTGCCGCTTCTCTGTACGTGGACTACATCTTCCTTGATACCGATGAGCGTCGCAAGATGGCCCAGAACCCCCACGAGTATCTGATCGAGCAGGTTCAGTTCACTGGTGACGAGTCTGTTGGTTCTTCTTCCAACAAGATCAAGCTCAACTTCAACCACCCCTGTAAGGAGCTTGTGTGGGTTGTGCAGCCCGATGCTAACGTCGACTACTGCTCTTCCCTGGAGAGCGGCGCTACCCTGTACAAGACCCTTGGTGCCCAGCCCTTCAACTACACTGATGCCATTGATGCTCTTCCCAACGCCGTCCACGCCTTCGGTGGTGATAACGCCACCTCTGGCGCTAACGGTGTGATCTCTGGTGGTGTGTTCCAGATGAACGAGGCCGCCGATGTGTCCGGTATTGATGCCGCCACTCTTGGCTCTGCTCTCTCTGATGCCGGCACCTTCGTGCTTGCTGAGACCGCCCTCGACATGCATTGCTGGGGTGAGAACCCCGTTGTGACCGCCAAGCTTCAGCTTAACGGCCAGGACCGCTTCTCCGAGCGTGAGGGTTCCTACTTCGACACTGTCCAGCCCTTCCAGCACCATACCCGCGCCCCTGACGCCGGTATCAACGTGTACTCCTTCGCCCTCCGCCCTGAGGAGCACCAGCCTTCTGGAAGTTGCAACTTCTCCCGCATCGATAACGCTGTCCTCCAGCTTGTCCTTTCCTCCAACACCGTCTCCGGCACCAACACCGCCAAGGTCAGAGTGTACGCTGTTAACTACAATGTGCTCCGTGTGATGTCTGGCATGGCTGGCATCGCGTACAGTAACTAAATTAGCGACACATTTAGGGAGACCAACATCTACTAAAAAATATCATCATTATTTAAATTAAAAATTTTTGAAAAATAATTAAAAATCATACAGATTAATTATTTTTTATAACATTAGTTAACATCCATCTTATCTTGTTTTATTTTCGCACGATATTCTGCCAACTCCGTTGCTCTTTTTTGTTTAAACTCTTCATCTCCGTATTTTTCACGCAACGCTTGTCGCTGTCTTTGTTTTTTTAATCGTCTTAGTTCTCGTAATTCTTCTGGTGTTTTTTTATTTTTATTTTTTACAATAGTGTTGTCGGTACCACTTCTTTCTTTTCGTTTTTGTTCTGTCTTTTTCTTTCTTAACACATCAATCCCAATATCTTCTATCTGTCTTTCTCGATAGTTTTGTTGATTTATGCGGTTTTGGTCTTTCTTATCGTCATTGATTTTTTCTAAGTTTTGTTTATTATATATTCTGCATAACTTATCCATAAATTCGTCCAAGTCATAACTTTTTTTCATATAATTACATTCGCCACAGCAACTTTTTACATTGTTTAAAGTGTATCCTTCAGTATTATTAATTCGGTCTACCCCGTTAACATGTCCATCTATTGTTTTTTTACCACATATATAACAATCATTATGTATTAACATATCAAATTCGGGTTTTGTTAATAAGAAATCCAGTTGTTTTCTAATCGCACGCTTCTGATAAGTAGTATAACTTGAACCTTTATGATCTGAAAACGCGTCATAACAATAATTACCTTGAATTTTTCCATTGTAAGTTAATATATGTTCGATTCTTTTGAAAAATGGTTCTAGTTCCAAACTCCCTTTCACATAATTACACATAGTGCAACAACTTACGCAATTATCCAATGTATAACCAATGATAGAATCTTTGCGGTCAATACCATTTAATCGGTTTTCTTCTTTGATACCACAATAATAACAATTCTCATTTGTTAATCGTTCAAAATCAGTATCATTCAATTCAAATGCCAAATTTTTATATTCCGCAGTTCGTTTGTAGTTTGATTTATGAATTTTCATGTTATTTTTCTTGTTTTCGTTATTGTCTACTACTTTCTCGGGATTATTCTCCCGCCATTGCTTCGCATTTTCAGCATTTTTCTTCAAATAGCCATCCATATCATTTTCTATCTGTCTTTGTCGATAATTCATAGTAGTCAATGCCACTTTTTCATAATTATTTTCTTTCCATTCTTGTTTCTTTTCTTTGCGTTCTGGTTTTTGTTCTGCGATACGAGCAACTGCGTTACGATGTTCCTTATCGCGTTTTTCATCTTGAAGTTTATTACGTTCACGACATACAGAACATGTCTTCGTAGAACCTTTCTCTCCTTCAAACATATCTTTTGACCGAGTTTTACAACAAGAACCGCAAAATTGGTGCGTATCATCCAATTCCATTGAAGCATTACCTCCACGACGTTTTCTATCTCTCTCACGGTCCTTTTCTAAGCATGATTCACAAGACGATTTTGAATAATCATTTTCCAATTGTGTTTTACAACCACGCACATAGTTTTTACACATCTTCTTTCCCAAAGCAAGTGTTTCATCGATAAATATATTGATTTGATGCTTCATACAATAATCATTTTCGTCACTTTTCTTGAATGTACAATTCTCCGCTTTACATAATACTTTTGTTTCTTTTTGTTTTTCTTTACTTGATTTTCCACGTTGCTTACAGTTCTCACAAGTTTTTACTCCATCTATCAAGTAATATTGTTTTTTGCATCCTGAACACTTGGTTAACCCGTTCAGCATATCTTCTGTATAATCCTTCATATATTGATGAATTTTTCAGCATTTCGTATCTTGAATACCCTTATTACGACAGGGATTCTCGTTTCTATCTTTTCCGATACACTTGGTTGTCATTTTCTATAGATTATATATAGATACTTCTCTAAGTAGTTTTTAATACTAACTAAAAAATACTTAAATCACTAAATGTTTTCTTGACTCTCTTGTGTTTCTTTTTCCTTCTTTTTCAAATATGCTCGCCGATTGTACTCTTTTCGCTGTTCAGCAGTGGGTATATGTTTAGATTCACTTTTGTAATTCGTACGCTTTTGATACTCCCGAACACGTTGCTTATGTTCTTCCTTATGTTCTTGATAATACTTTTTACTGCTAGCGGGTGCAGTATATTTTTTCAAATGAACCTTCGTTTCTTCAAGTTCAGTTTTGAGTTGTTCATTTTGTTTCTCCAACTCGGCAATACGTAATATTAATTCTTCTTGGGACATTGTTAGTATATATGGTAAGGATATTTTTATATGTCTTTCACAATTTACTTTTGAACATAACTTTTGTTTCACTTAATTTTGTCTTATTTGGTGTATACATTTTCAAATAGACATTCGCTTCTGTTAATTGATTTTGAAGTTGTTGGTTTCGTTTTTCCAATTCAACAATACGCAATCGCAGTTCACCTTCAGACATCTTTACTGTATATGACCTGTTATGTTTATCCCATTTTCAAAAAGTAAATCAAGACATACATTCAAATTCGCACTTTGAATATATTTCATATATAGTATCGTTCATACTCCAGCTATTTTCTTCCATAATATCTTGATTGAAATCATTATCTTCATTATCATATCCATTACAAACATACATCAATTGTTTAATTTCCTCTATTTCTTCAACTGTATACGATTCTTCATTTTGTATTTTATGTTCAAAATCCCATCCCATCCCTACTTCTTCTACTGAAGCATTCCAATCATTTACTATAATATGGTCTTTTTGTAATAATTGTTCCTTTTCTTCATCCGTTATTTCAAACTGAAATACACCGTCATCGCATTGCAGTGTGTATAGCACAGTCACACTCTTACCATTGGATAATTGGTTCGTCCAATATTCCGTTGTATATATTGATGATCTATCTAATGGAGATACTTGGTATACTTGCAGTTCTTCCATAATTATTATATATCTGATGTATACTTTATCCCATTTTCAAAAGTAAAATTGAAAGGATACAATTATCATACAGTATACCCAACAAGTCAAGAAAATGGAATGGTCTTATAGTCAAGATAGAATGATGTCGTCTCTTGAGCGACTATGTGAACCACCAAAAACAAGAAAATGGTATGAACATTATGCGTGCTTTATCAGAAAGATTTATTGATAAAATTGAATAAAAATGATCAAAATCATCTGTAACTACCAAACATCGAACCAATCATGAACTACACATTTAACCTGAACACCACTGCGTGTAAACCGTTAAGTGTTACTTGCAACGGAAATACTACAATGAAACACTTGCGAGAATTGTTGTTTGAAGAAATCAAAATAAATACTGTATTTACGGAAGACGACATATTGGATATCTTTATACCGAAGACACAATCAAGCGAAACACTGTCTATACCGACGACAAATGATGTTGTGAAGGACTTTATTCCAATGAATCGACATTTCTTTCCGTTTTCTCCAGATACGAAAAATACATATACGTTGTATGCGATCGACCGGATGTACAGAGAACGAATCGACCCACCAGTAGATACTGCTGTTCAACATAGTCATAATGCGAGAAGAGAAATCAAAACAAACCATTCGGAGGGATTTATCCAATCAACCAAAAGAATGTTGTCTCTATGGTAAAGAAAATAAAGAAAATCATAAAATAAAAAATACAATCATCTCATTGATGATTGCATTTTTTAGTTTCCAAAGTAATTATTCACATGTTCAATGTGATGATATTGTTTTACCAAAGAACAGGATTGTAATAAGGGTATCCGCCCCAATAAGGACGATAACCTCCCCACCCCCAACGAGGGTATCTATATCCGCCATAAAATGGTCTTCCGTAATGTCCATGACGCCTTCCGTGATATCCTCGTCTATGCATACTTATACATTCACCTAATACTATTTCTTATAACAAAATAATAATTAGCACACCAGTTATGCTTACAAAATGTAAATAAAAAATACATTATTACTATACAGGTTACACAATTCTATTTTTGTATTTTTCTACTCATCGCTTGAAAATAAACGACACATATTATTTGCTTCCACATTGTGCTCGGGTGTCTTGAACAACTGAATGATCATATTATCATCTCTGAACCGAACGCTGTAATCTTGTTGGATATTGTTGCGACCAATTCTGCCCAATGCTTGAAGTGTTTTCTGTTGCGTCATGTTGGTCAAGTCTTTCCCAATAAATCCATGACAAAACTGATAGTTGGTTCCATATATATAATCCGATGAGGCAATGATAATAAAGAGTCTCTGTTCGGAAGCCAAGCGTTTCATCAGTTCCATATATTTCACATCCACATTTTCAATGAACATACCAATCCCCAGAAGCAACAATACTTTAAAATGATTATCGATGTTCAGCGACATAATATCACGCGTATGTTCTTCGTCCAATGATGCAGTGAACGCATTTTCACACACTTCTTTGTCTGGTGTCCATAACTTTTGATGAGCAACTGAATTCGGTACATATGTCGGATCGAGTGAAATTAGTTTGATTTCTTTACGCATTTTTTCGATTTGGTTCATCCAATGTTGCGATTCATGACATAATCGTCCACTTTCGCGTGCGCTTGTCGATTCGTTATCGGCTCCCATTTTGGTCTCCTTGTTTGCGATTTCTCCTTCCAGATATGTGATTTTGTTAATAATATCGTCGTTCTTGGAAATATTATGCAATATGCTCTGGAACATCACTGTGGGGATATTCGATTGTTGAATGTAGAAATTACCTATCTTCTTTACATCTTCGGATAAGAATATCGTTGGTCCATCGGTTAATGTGTGCGCATCTGACGTAGTGAGCAGTATACCTTTGCTATTTGTATTTGCTTTTGCAGTTTGCGTTGGTTCACCGTGCGTGCTACTTGTTCGCTTCAATGAGGAACCACCAGAATAAGATGATAGACTTTTGGTCTTTCCCAATCCATTTTGTGTAACACTATCCAGGTTGGACAGCTGAGTATTTTTCATATGATGATAAATAGTTTGCCAGTCTTCAGGTTTGCAATGAGACAATACTTCCAAATAGTATAATTTAATTGAATTCATAGTCACGTCCACAATATTTTCGAAGTGAGATTTAAAATCGACTGACGCCAATAGATAATCGTTTGAAGACACGTAATCAATAAATCGAATAATTTCCTGTAAATCGAAATAGCGCAACAAGGTTAAGTGATCTTTGCAATAATCAACGCAATCCATAATGTCCACATAATTTTCATACAATAGATGAGGGAGTACTGAGAAACCGCTTTTGTTTAATATTGGGATCGATTTGCGACAATCATAACTATTGATTGTATGAATTTCTGCAGTTTCAAACTTGCTTTGGAAATCAGAAAATACTCCCGCCAATTCTTGTTCACTCGGCAAAGTTGCGCACGATAATACCATATTCGGGATCTTATTTTCTTTCCAATTGTTATGAATAATGCTATGCAATTCGTGTTCACCATAATCCATTGTAATCGTTGGCTCGTCCCAATATGTGACCAACTTGTCTACTGAATTGAAGCCTAGCATGTAATTCATCGAGATCAAATAAGACTGTACATCACATATCATTATCTCTACATTCGTTCCCACACTATTGTCTACCTTACCAATTCCACCTGAGCGACGGTGTTTGGTGTAGTTTACCGCCGAGAAATAATGCAAACGAATATCAGTTTCATCCTTGCATCCAAATGCAAAAGCAACCTTCTTCTCTACTGATATGCTTGCTTTTGCGAGAGCCAAACCAATGTGCCTAGCCACACATACGAAAATAATGCGCTTTCCTTCTGATAGTCCAACTGGTGAAATCGTTTTGCCCGTTCCTGTTGGTGCAGTATACAACACAAGTTTGGAAGAAGGTTGCTCGTCATCTGAACTAAATAGTTGAAATAGTTTTTTTTGGTGTTCAAATAGGGTTAAATCTTGGTATTTTAATAGATAGGCGTTACGTTCAATGAAATTATAGGCATTTTTCATAATATCGTTTGCGCTCGTTTTTCGCTGTGCATATACCAAATAATGCTCGATGTTATGCAATACGTGCTTGTTTATATGCCGAATACTGTTTTGTTCTAGTTGACGAATAGTATACAAATACAATGCGAATTGCGGTTTGTTTTTGTGCAAATTTTTTAACAATTCATGGAACAACTCCAATAGAACAAATTCATAAATATATTGTTTGTTTTCTTTGATATTTGCCTCCAAGTTTGTAATGCGGATCATGTCCGCACTCTTTAATTTTTTTAGTTGACTTCCTTGCAAGTTGGTGATTTGTACATTCATATTTTTTCCATATTTTTTCATTGTTTTCTCCATTGTTTCTTTGAAATAGCGGTCGTACAACAACAACTCGACTTCATCGGTTTGTTCGATTTTAGTAAAAGAAAACAAGGATTGGTTTTTATTGCTGTGTATATCTAGATGATGAAATCCCTTTATCATCATTTTCAAAATCGCTTTCTCTTCCGAAGAAGAAGGGACCTCAATGGATTCCCATTCACTTTTTGATAACTTGTTTTGACGAAGATCCATTTTAAACGGTTGAATATAATAATTACTTACTATGAATATATCCACTCAATTTGTATAAATCAATTTTATAGTCAGTTAAATGGTTTAAAAATTGCGCCTGCTATATGATATATTAATATGGATACGTCCTATCTGAATTCAATCAGTTACAATGATACCATTCCGTTTGTTTATCCAATTCAATATGGTAAAGTTATCAAAGTATATGATGGCGATACCATCACAATTGCTGCACGCCTACCTAACACAGATGGTCCAACATACCGTTTCTCTGTTAGGTTGAACGGCATTGATACGCCTGAAATTCGTGGAAAGTCTGACGCAGAAAAGGAATTGGCGTATTTCGTCCGCGATGCTCTTTCCGAGCGAATTATGGGAAAAATTGTTGAGTTGCGTAACGTTGCTAACGAAAAGTATGGTCGCATTCTGGCTGATGTGTACTTGGGCGAAGAACATATCAACGGATGGTTGGTAGACGAAAACTTCGCCGTAGTTTATGATGGAGGAAAGAAACACAGACCCACCAGTTGGGATTAAAATCGTGATTTGGGTTTATATTTTAAAATATCCAACAATGGTTTTGTTGTTGGAAAATGTTCATCTCCATAAATATCTTGTAAACATAACCATTCAAACAATCCTCCTTGGTACATAAACACACATTGAAACCCCAGAGAAGTTATTTGATGGTATTTCTTTTCTACAGCACGATCGTGGGTATTTTCGCCATAAATAATTATTTTTTTACCAGAAAAATCATACTGATTCATTAACGCATTTATCTTTTCTTCTTCTTGCTTGTAATACATAGTCGTTGTGATCAAATATTCCTGATCACCTTCTTTCAGTGTATTAATCACCAGAAAATCGTCTGGGTGTTGAATTGCGTATTGTATATCTTCAAAAGAGACAGTTTGTATTTCTTTTTTAAATATTTGACTTAACATTCATTTGATATTAATGTTAAGTTGTTGTTTCTATATTTTTTTCAAGCCCTATATTTTTGTAATTTGTACATTTTTCTGTAATGCAAAATATTCAACCAAGTCGTCGTTTTTATAATCGTCTATGTATCGAATTTCCGAAACACCTGCTGCTAACAATAGGCGAGTACATACCAAACAAGGATAATGTGTTATATACACAACGCAGTCTTTGCAAGATACCCCTCTATTCGCACAATCGCATAAAGCGTTTTGTTCTGCATGGATGGTTGCTTGTTCGTGATTGTCGCGAACAATACTTATATGTGAACAATCTGGTAAAAATCCATTGTAACCTTGGCTTACTATTCGATTGTCTTTTACAAACAAACACCCAACTTGCAGTCGATTGCAAGGTGACCGTCGAGAAGTGACTTGGACTATTTCTTTGAAGTAATCATTCCAATTTGGTCGACTATTTGAAGTCATTGTAATACTGTCTAATATGCGTTTATATGACTTTATCCCCCTATAAAATTGATTTATGTATAGATTTTTATGTAAATTCAGTCAATACAACCATGTTCACGTCCCAGTTTTATTTTACCAGTGCACTCGTTACAATATTAAGTGTATATAGCATCGATGTATATAATGTAACCACTATCGAATCGTCATTAAGTGCATTTGGTTCCTCCATAGATATAAACAACCATACTCTTGTTATAGGTAGCGTTGGTCGGTATTCAAACATAGGGAATTATGCTACTATTTATCGTAAAAATAATAACACATGGGACTTTGCACATAGCACGGAATTATCAAATAAAGGATGGTTCGGTTATGCATTGTCTATAAATAACCATTATTGTGCGGTCGGCGGATATGCTTCAGATAAAGTATACGTATACAAAGAAAATGAAGATACGAATGATTATTCAAACAATGTGTATCAAACAATATCTAAAACAAGTAGTCATGAATATGGAAAATCGTTATCACTTAGTGATTATTATATGATAGTGGGTGCTCCATCTGGGAACAATTATGCATATATTTATCAACTACAAGATGATACATATACTTTGGTGAGGTCAATTACAGAATATTCTACCGAATCGGGGTTTGGGTTATCGGTCGATATAACAGATGACTATGCAATTGTTGGTTCGAATAATAAAGTATTTATATTTACAAACAATGGTCAAAAGTGGGACAATGTGGTTGAAATAGATGGTTATACTCAAGAAACAAACTTTGGGTGCAATGTGGTTATACAAAACGAATATATTGTAGTTGGTGCATATGGCGTAAACAAGGTATTTGTATTTACCCAAACGAGTGAAGGCACTTGGAATAAAAATGCGTGGCGCGTGATTGATCAATATGCCGACACAAGTGAATTTGGTTATTCACTTTCTATCCATAATTCGATGCTTCTTGTAGGAGCACGTGGAGCAAAAAAAGCGTATTTGTTTGATAATTTTGTTCATAATATTTCAAGCGTTACAGTAATTGACGGGTTTCAAGACCAGTCTGGTTTTGGTAATGATGTTGCATTGATAGATACGTATATCGCGATTGCTGCAAAAAATATGAACAAAGTATTCTTCTTTGAATTGCATTATGATGATCCCACTTCTATACCCACTTCTATACCCACTTCTATACCCACTTCTATACCCACTTCTATTCCCACTTCTATTCCCACTTCTATTCCCACTTCTATTCCCACTCATTATAATAAACATACGATGCATAATATAAGCAAACAAGGTAATCCGAATTATATGCTCACAGTTGGTGTAATCATCGCAATTTTAACAGTTACTATTTTGTGTTCATTTTATATTGTTCGTCTATGTAAAAAATATAAAACCGTTGGTGTAGAAGACAACTCGAACCTATCAACCTTCACATTTGCAAGTATTTATAACTTGGAAGAAGGATGGGGCAAAACTGTCCATCCAATACATCCTCAATGCGATTCAGATGAAGAGTCCCAAACGACCACGCCTATGCATGAAAAATACAAACAATTATCTCTTCCATTCATTGTGTAATTTATTCAATTGCCTCGTCTAATTCTGTTTGTATGTCAGATGGTTGACTTTATAATGTATTTAATGAACTCTCTTCCTCTTCCTCTTCCTCTTCCTCCTCTATCATTTTATCTTTATCTACTACATTAAACTGTATTCTATCCATCAAATAAGCAGAATAAAATATATTTTTCTTCGTGTTCACAATGTCGCAGGTCTCCTTTACTTTCAGCGCCATGAATAAAATATTAGTCAGATACACCGTAAATGTCTTATCATCTAAATAATTCGTATATACGACATATCCACTTACACCCGCGTTCAATGCAAACGCAGACAATGCGAGATAGCCAGAATGTAAGTAATAACCATCATACGCCAATATAGATTCCTTTTTATTTGCAGGCAGTTTCACCAATGCTTCTCCTACCGACTCGTTATCGAATGCGAAGTGCTTGTCTACTTCTAAATAGTTGATCAACTTATTTTCACGCTTAATTTCGACTATATACATAATAAGAAAACAAACCAATGCATATGCATTCAGAGCAATGGCGGTATTATAAACTTCGGGTACAACTGTAGTATTTTCAAACATATCACAGATATGGTCGTCACACTTTTGAGGAACAAACATTAATAACATAGACCCCATGAGAACACGATAGAGTTCAAGTACGAAACTTACATATACCGCGGATTTTTGTTTGAAATCTTGGTCAGACACGATTGTCTGAATATTTTCAGACAACTCTTTGATTGAGTTGCGTTTTACCATTTGTGTTGTCTCGTCTTCGGACATTTATTATATATTTAATATAGAATAAAAAAATTGTTGATGACTTCATAACATCATAAAATTGAAATGAAAAATATTTGTTGGATTAATGTATATACAAATTAAGCAACATGACGCTTCCGTTGATCATTAATATTGAGGGGAATATTGGGACGGGTAAGTCAACTATTTTGCAAAAATTAAAGGAGGTATTAGAGGTTCATCATAAAGACAAAGTGTTGTTTCTAAAAGAACCCGTCGACAAATGGGATACCATCAAAGATAGTAATGATACTACTATATTGAAACACTTCTATCAAGATTCCGAAAAATATGCATTTCCCTTTCAAATCATGGCTTGTTGCACACGGATTACAAATTTGAAAAACGCCATTAAAAAAAATCCCCAATGCACTGTTATTATTTGCGAACGGTCCATCGAAGCCGACGCCAATATATTTGCTAAAATGTTATATGATGATGGGGTAATGAATGAAATGGAATACAAAATTTACAACTTATTTTACGATGAACACAAAGATTTGTATCAACCTACTGGGTACGTCTATTTAGATACAACTGCAGAAATTTGTTTAGGGCGAATTGAAAAACGTTCTCGTGACGGGGAAGCTGGAATTGCGCTCGAATATTTGCAGCGTTGTCAGCAGTATCACGACGTTTGGTTGAAAAACAAGGAGTTAGATATTCCTGTATTAATACTCGATACGAACAAAAATGTAAATTATGATAATGAAGACGACGAAGAAGGGGATAAATGGGTAACCAAAATTAGCGATTTCATCACACAGTTAACAAACAAATATTTTCTGAACCATTCAAATCGTTATCAACCCGATAATGCATTTGATAAATCACCGGATTGGGCAATTGCGTTCCCATAAATATAAATATTTCTATTAATTAAATTTTACTATTATTTTTACGCTTTCCTTTTTTATGCATTTGCACGCAGATATGGACAATTCTTCCCGTTTTTTTCTTGTTTTCGACTTGTCGCCTTGCTTTGTCTCGTCAATGCTATCTTTTCTTTTGGATGTGCTGTTACGATTATTCATATCTTGCTCAATGTGTTGATAATGCTGGTCGATGTAATCAATCACATTGTGTTGCAACGCCCATTTGAAAAAATTTAATTGACCCAACGTGGTCTCCATGTACATATTGTTGTTATATGGAATTGAAATGCGTTCCCATCTACAAAAGGGGTCGAACCTTTTCTTGGAATATGCTTTCAGTTTCAACTTGTATTCATTGTATACCTTGAACCGAACATTCTCTTCCTTTGTTCCGAACAATACAGACATTTCATACACTGTAAAATATTTTTTCGCATAATTTGTTACAAACCAATCAACAATTCGCAAGGAAATGTTTGATTCTCCATTCACTATATTAATTATCTTTTGCAAATTTTCAGTATTTGTATAAAACTCTTTCAAACTGTCGAATAATAGATCTTGCTGTGTGTGTAATGTTGTTGTGTGTAAAGACATATTGTATAGAACAATAAAAATATTTATATGTATTATTTTTAAATAAATATTTTTAGATTTGCATCGAATAATGCATTATGTATTTTTATTATAGAATAGTTCCTTTACACAAGCAACAGTTGTTCGCGCACGGACTTTTGGATAAAATGCAGCTTTTATAGCATCCTAGACAAATTTTATGCCCACACGATGGAACAATGTAATTGTTAATGCGGATGCCTTCATAACATATTGGACATTCTTCGTCATAATGCCTGTCTTGTGCAACTTGTGTCCATTTGGCTATCTTGTTTTCCAGATCACTTAACATATTGCGTGTTTTCTGTTCTTCAATGTGCAATCTAACCGGTGTTTGCATTGCATTTATATTGGATCCATAATCTACATTTGAATGATAGAGGAGGTTGTAGGTTTTGTGTAGTTGATATATTTGTGTATTGCTCATGTTGGTATTTTTGACTACTTTTCACAACAGTAGAGGCAGATTGATCAATTTTATCCTCTAAAAAGGTCATAACAAGCCATTCGTTACAATGCCGTCCAATTTATATTGTTTCATATAATTCAATATGTATTCGTCCGTACAAGTATACGCATACACATAGATACCCTTTTCGTGTAACATTTCGATGCTTTCATGGTCCAGAGCGGTCCAGTCTACACATACGAAGTGTACGTTCTTACATAACAATTCAAGTTGGTTTTTATCATATAAGTTCGCAGTAGAAAACCCTATTTTTACAGGCAATTGAGATTTTAATAATGGTTCAACAAATTTGCAGTTGAAACTGCTTATGTAAATACGTCTTAACTGTCTACTAGAAAATCGAGAACGAAGCATCTCTATCAGCGGATAAATTACATTCTCGTCGCCTTTGATATCCAAATATATCTTGATTAAATCTACTTTCACCATATCCAATACTGTATCTAACGTCACTATGTCTTCGTTCAGTAATTCTTTTCGTGTATAATTTTGTATGGGTTTGTTATGCAAATAGGTATCGTGGAATATGATAATTTCACCAGTTTTGCATAACTGTATATCCATTTCCACCATATCAAATCCATAATAAATAGCTTCTAAAAAGGATGGTATATTATTGTCTCCACATTTATCGGAATATCCTCGATGGGCGATCTGTATCATGAATATGCCTTATTATATTGATGATACAAAATAAACGAGCAATAAATGAACACGAAATAAAACGAGCAATCTCAAAAAATTTCCCGATGATGTAAGATAGGGGTCCTTAGCAAAGGTCGTCTACCATAATTATAAAAAACTAATATTTTGAAAAAGACGTGTCAAGGATAAATTATAAAAGGTTGTATTATTTTTTCAAACTCTCTAGAATTTTTTGCACTTTTGGACATTCTTAAAAATGTCCAATTTTCATTTTTGTGAGAAAGTCTTGAGAAAGAAAAAGTTAAAAAATGGGTTCATAGCATAATGCAGTGATTTGAGTTTTTATATAAAACATTTGGCTGCATACTTTTTTTTATAAATTATTCAAAAACGATTTAGGCATTTTTTATGTTGCTAAAATATAGCAACGCACGCAACATACAAAAATGCCGAAAAATGCCGAAATTTATAGTTGTGAAAAATGCAACTTTATATGCAGCAAAAAAAGTAATTATGATAAACATTTAACCACAGCAAAACATAAATCGGCAACAGAATCGCAACCAAAAAATGCCGAAAAATGCCGCTTCATATGTGATGGGTGTAATAAGGAGTACAAAGACAGAACTGGTCTATGGCGTCACAGTAAAAAATGTAATTTACAAATTCCAGAAGAAGTTTTATATGAAAAATCGCAAGTCGATATGGATATTGTTCCGCCTAATAGCAATTCAAACATTTTATTAGAATTAGTTAAACAAAATCAAGAATTAATGACCAGCAATCAGGAATTCAAAGAATTAATGGTAGAACAACAAAAAGACAATCAGGAATTGCAAAAACAATTAGTGGAAAGTGTAAAACATAGTAGTCAGACAATTACAAATAATACGATAAACAATAACCAAAAATTCAATTTGAATTTATTTTTGAATGAACAATGTAAAGATGCGATGAATATGTCCGATTTTTTGGATAACATGACTTTAGATATAGAGGATTTAACAGAAACGGGAAGACTGGGGTACGTGAATGGAATCTCTCGAATTTTAGTAAATAAGTTGCGCGAAATTGATGCATATAAACGACCGATGCATTGTACGGATTTGAAACGTGAAACGTTGTATATTCGTGAAAATGATTCTTGGTCAAAAGAAGATAATTCAAAACAAACAATCAAGGACCTAGTGGATCGCGTAGCGAATAAAAATTGTAAAACTATGCGTCAATGGACAGAAATACATCCAAATTATACAGAAATGGATACGCCAGACAATCAAGAATTTATGAGGTTGTCCGATACAGTATTAGGCGGATTTGGAGAGATGGAATCAAAACAATTCCGGGATAAAATTATTCGAAATGTAATCAAAGATGTGACTGTAACCAAACTGTAATTCGCAGCATATTTTTTTATATTCTTATATCAAAGATGAGATTGGGTTGGATTACTAGTATACTTATCATAGCATTAGGTATCAGTCTGATATATAATGCGAATATACAAGAACCGATGACTTCTACAGAAATGGAACAAGCCATGGCTTACGATGTGAAAAATGAATTTAAGAAAGGTGAAATACAGTCTTCGCCAGAAATTGCAGAATTTGAAGTTGTAATACAGGTTAACCAAAATAATAATAGTAATGCGACACAAGATAATAATGAGTTTAGCAAAAAAAATAATGATATAGTTTATAATATGGGTTGTGTATTAGAAAAAGAAACAGAAGCAAATGTGAGAGAACCATCTACTATAAAAAAAGGAGAAGTAACAAACGTCAAATTGCCTATGGAAACAAATAAGTTGAATAGTTATATTGCTCTTTCTCCCAAAGACGGAAAGTATTTTCCAAGTAGTTTTCAATTAAAAATTACCAACAAGGTAGATGTAAACAAATACAATTACGAACTGTGGGGAACCACTCCTGGAATAGAAGGTGCCCCCTCCAATGGGGTGTTGACCAGCAACAACATTACATCTATGCCTTATCCTACTGATTTATATGAGGTAAAAGGGACCAATTTAGTAATTGGAAATATTGATATAGGCAATAAGGCTTTGAATATCATATCTATCGGGAACATTTTCGATGAAAATTTCAATATCGTTGGAAATGTAGATAGTTTAAACAACGATATCATTATCAATTGCGATAAAGCAGAGAATATCACCGGATTACTTATTTATATTGGTGCCCCCGTTCCCATTCAATAATAATGTTATTATCAAACAACATTATTATATTTTACCTTTTTCGCTATTTACAGACCCTTTTTGTAATCAACCACATAAGGATTGGACTGAAGGTTCAACATCATTTCAGGTGCAGTGCGCTCCATCTGGATATTTGTGTTATATTCTTTCACGTTTCCAGACAATACGCCCATACCAGACACGTCGGGTGCTTTATAAGGCATATTTCCGCTAATTGAACGCTCATTCTTTAACATTCCATCTCGTTCTTTCTGTCTCATATTCACATCGCTGTTCAACAAAGACATGTTGCCTTTTACCATATAACCATCGATTGTACTGGATTTGATATCATTGTTGCGTTGATTGTAACCAGCCTCATAGGAAGTAGTTTGGCGAGCGCCTGCTCCCGCTCCGGCATTACCAGCGTAGTAGAAGTTACCCGTTTCGTTTCTTGTAGTATCTGCGACTTGATGATCGGTAACATTATATGCACCGCCGCGTTGGTTCGCATTTACATTCATATGAAATTTGGAATTTTCGGTGGTTTCGCGAATAGTAGGTGCAGGTTTATCCGCAGGATTGAATACATAACTTTGCGACACAGATGACCCAGGATTTTGATAAGGACGCATTGTACCAATCATATTTTCCTTACGAGAAGGTTTCAGCATATCCAATAATGGCGCAACTGCTGCACCTATACTGCTACCAACTACTCCGAAATATCCATCATTTTGGTTAGCAGAGCGATTGTTCGTATATGCCTTATTAGAACGAATGCTGTAATCATTATCACCTGCGCTACTGCGACCTCTCGCATTCGCAACGCCTACAGGTACAGCCCCGAATTGTTGATTATGCGAAGGCATATATTCACCTGGAACATAGGCAGCATCGTGTTGAGCACCTGCAATGCCTGCATAATCGGTGCTTGTTTCAGGACGCGTGACGTGACTTTCAACTGGAATAGAACGAAGAGAATGTCCTTTTTCTAAACCACCGGTTACGAAGAGTCTTCCAATGTCGTTTCCTCCGACATTACGTTCATCCAATGCGAATGCACGTTCAGGTCGATGTTTTTCCATTATGCCCATTTGTTCAGCAGTAGCAATGTGTTTGATATGACTATTAGCAGGGCCTTCGTGGCCCATGAGAGACACACCAGATGCTCTTGGATTGCTATCAACACGAAGTTCATCCACCGTTTTCGGTTGCCATGCCTCGCGGTTCATCATTCCCGAGTTGAAACCGTCCGCACCTTCCGTTGTATATCCTAAACCTAATCCAGGGGCAACTTGTTTCTCTTCAAAAGGATTTACATTGGACATTTTCATACTGGGGTTGATGCGAGATTTTACAAATTCGGTTTGATTAGGTGCTCCGTGTGCCCATTGCAGATTGTCTTCTGGTGTAAATAGAGGCGATTGTTCTTTTTTGGTAATGTCTTGGGAGCCAGTGCCTGTATAAGAATCCAATAGACCTTCGTATGAATTTGCGTCTTTCACCGTACCGCGAATATTTCCGCCGAAATAAGGGGTCATGTTGTTATGTTCAAAGTAGTTTCCAGAAACACGTTGACCATTCATTGAAACGTAGTCTAGATTGTTTGATTCATTTGAACTCGATTGAGGTGGTTGAAAATACTTATCCGTATATACGCCAGATTGGTTATTGAACTTATTCAGAACAGTTAATTCAGCGGTATTGTCCAAATCAGATGATTCCACGCGATCTGCTTGCAAGTAATTTGCGTCCGGGATATTTGTATTGGGCAAGTCGTTCTGATTTTCAAAATTTTCTTGATTTTTTTCTTGTTTGGTTTGTTTATCCACTAAATACAAACCTGTTAAAGCAAATAATGGTACAACAACTTCCATTTATATTATGTAAATATAAATTTATATATGATATTTACAAAACATTACTTTTCGTTTGATACATTGCATCTTTATACACACTTGTCGATTTTGCCGTTTGTGCATATGGAGGAACCAGTCAAATAAAATGGATTGCTATTTTGAACAACTGGAACCTTGGGTTTGAAATTGTCTTTCTCTAAAATTCTAGATTGAAGATTGTTAGGGAATTTTTTCTCGAGGTTTGCTTGCGGATTCAGAATAGGTTCTTCCCATCGCATTTGTTCTAAATCTCTGTATTTCCAAGCGGGATGCGTGGATCTCGTTTCATCAACAAACGGAGCAGATTCACGATAGTTGATTGAAGAAGATGATGCAGATTGTAAATGGTGATTATTTTTATTCACTAAATCACGGTTCAAGGGTCGGGTTAGACCAAGCAAGTCACTCTCGAGATTAATAGTGTTATGTCGAAGGTTTGCTCCCCACTTTTGTAGTCTTAATTGCGGGTCCTGTACAAAAGGAAGGTCAACGCCTTGTCCTGGGGTATTCAACATATATCTTCCAGTGTAGGTAGTTTCTTCAAGTTGTTTTTTTATACGGTAAGGGTCATCACGAAACCGAGTAAATGACATATTTATAAACTACTATATAGTTAGAAAAAATAAAGTTAAAGAGTGTTTTTTATCACTACATATAAAAATGCCTAAAATATGCCTGAATATGATAGTGAAAAATGAGAGCAAAATTATCACACGATTTTTTGATTCGGTTCTCCCGTTTATAGATGGCTACTGTATATGCGATACGGGAAGTACAGATAATACTCGTGAAATCATTCAGTCCTATTTTCAAGAAAAGAATATACCAGGCAAGATCGTTGAAAAAGAGTTTGTGGATTTTTCTACAAATCGAAATTATGCTCTGTCTGAATGTATTTCAATGAAAGATATGGATTATGTCTTGTTATTAGATGCAGATATGAAACTATGTGTCGGAAATATGGATATTTCTGCATTCAAACAAAATATGCATCATGATACGTATTTTTTATTTCAAGGCAATGATCAATTCTTCTATAAAAACGTACGCATTGTGAGAAACCGCCCCGAATATAGTTATTGGGGAGTTACACACGAATATATGAGTACACCCAATGGTTGCAAACAAGACACTATACAAAAAAACGACATGTTCATCCACGATATTGGAGACGGCGGTGCAAAAGACGACAAATTCGCACGCGATATCAGACTACTGAAAAAAGGATTGGAAAGTAGCCCGAATAACGAAAGGTATTTGTTCTATCTCGCAAATAGTTACCTGGATTCTGGACAATACCAAGGCGCAATTGATACATACAAACAACGGATAAAGGTAGGCGGATGGAAAGAAGAAGTGTGGTATTGTTATTATTCTATAGGTAGGGCATATAATTTGTTGTTCACGTCAGACAATATGCGCAATTCGAATTACATATTTCATGCAGTACATTATTGGATGGAAGCATATAACTACTATCCTGATCGCATTGAGAACCTATACGAAATTGTAAAATTATATCGAGAACAAGGCAAATATAATTTGGCGTATCAGTTTTATTTAATGGCGGATTATCAACGCAAACATCATTATAGCGACGATCACTTGTTTCACGCAAAATCCATATATGACTATAAATTAGATTACGAATTGTCTATTATGGCGTTCTATGTAGATGTAAAACCAACTGATATTCATAAGAATATTTATCGATTGTTATCCAACAACGTGATTGACGATACTATATTCAATAACATCTTGTCTAATTATAAATTTTATACACCTCGTCTACGTGATCTCGACAAAGGAGAACATCCTCAGAACAAAATACAAGATGTGTGTCGCGAGTTTGTAAAAACAAACCCGGGGTTCTCGATGTCCACTCCTTCTATCGCTATGACCGAAGCAGGAGAACTTGCAATGAACGTCCGTTATGTGAATTATAAAATAAATGAGAAGGGTGAATATATCAATAAAGATAAAATCATCAGTAGAAATGTGATGTATGTTCTCGACCAACAAGGGGAAAACTTGAGAACCTCCTTCAATGTCCAACATGACGCCCAGTATGATGGATTGTATGTTGGCTTAGAAGATATAAAATTAATAGACAATGACGGCCATTTGACGTATATATGCAATCGAGGCATACAACCCAATAAAATACAAGTCGAATATGGCTTGATTGAGGCATCAGGAGTTTGCTCATCTAGACTGTTAGAACTAGAACATCAACATCCAATAGAAAAGAATTGGGTTCTCTTTAAGAACAAAAATAACTCTTCTCTACAATTCATTTACAACTGGTGCCCTTTGCAAATAGGAACGTTCCTAGACAAGTCAGAAACCAATGATACGAGAACCCATAATTCATTTATTTCAGAAAAACATAATACGCCGCGTCTATTTCAACGAGTAAGGGGGTCAACAAACGGCATTGTAGTAGATAATGAGTTGTGGTTTGTATGTCATGTCGTGAGTTACGAGAACCGAAGACAATATTATCATATATTTGTTGTGTTAGACCCAGAGAATGAATACAAATTAAAAAAATACAGTCAATTATTCACTTTCGAAAAAGAACACGTCGAATATACGACTGGATTTGTATACAACACGAATAAAAAGAAATTCGTAATCGGTTACAGCACGAATGATAACACAACGAATTTCGTAGATATAAGTAAAGAAGATGTAGATAATATGTTTATAGGATAAATTTTTCGCTATGACCTTTACAAGGCGCGTAGGACTTGCGATGCCACTGTGTAATGCCGTGTTCTTGGATGCCTTCTCTGTGTGTTTTGGTTGCATAACCCATATTGGTTTGCAATCCATACTTGGTGACGAGTTCAGGATATTCTTCACATAGTTCAACAACATAAGCATCGCGTGTAGTTTTGGCTAATATGCCTGCAGCGGCAATTCCCATAAACCGTCCATCACCTTTTTCAAAAGTATATGATTCCATTGAGATGATCATCTCTTTTTTGGGATCAAATACATTGTAGGGTTTAAAATAATTTCCGTCAATCAATGCTGCGAAGTCGTCTATGGTTAGTGAGGGGTCCTTGGATTTAAAATGCGAGATGGTTTCACGAATGCAAGTATGCATTCCTAACATGACGGCTTGTAAAATATTGACCTTGTCTATTTTACCAGCATCTAAGTGTGTTGTATGGTAATATAGCGCGTGTTCTTTGATTGTATTGGCTACGACCTGTATTTTCTTCTTGGACGTGAATTTTTTACTATCTTTGATGTTTTCCCCAGGAAACATATTTTCATCTTTAGGTAAAACGACACATGCTACATAGACATGACCAAATAAACATCCACGACCGGCTTCATCAATGCAAATTTCATATTTGTGTTTGGTAGGTTCATAACATCTGGCTAACATCTTTGTTTTATTTTCAATATACGTAGAAAAATAAAACAAAATCAATTTTCATACAAACTATTTTCGGGTTATAAGGTATATTGCAAATATGAAACTCAACCTGAAATTTAAAATGACCCCGCTGGTTATATTTTTAATATTATTAATCATATTAGTCATTTCGATGTTTATCGGAAGTTCCATTAGAGAGGGCCACACGAATGGACTTATGAAAAAGACGGTGAATGAATACTCATCCACAAAGGAGTTGTACATATTGAACGAGAATATCTTATTCGATAATACAAACGCAAATTTAGTAGAGGTGCAAGGACAAGACGGTTCTGGAAATGACGTGTCTGGAAACATTTTCATCACCCCTAGGTCTGGTTCTGTTACATATTATACTGATGGTGCCGATGAAACCAAAAATACGAGTGTTACCACGAGTACAGTGAGCCCTTCTCACGCTTCTTGGGAATACCCCAGTCAAACCACCAATATGAGCGATAAGAACGTATATTACATTGGATGGGGAGAACAAACATATTTGATGGTTCTCAATAAGGACGAAAACAAGTTAGCAGGCGCTTACTTATTTGACGGCAAGGCAAAACATTCATCTGATAAAACCGAGACACCTATTATGTTATCTCACTATCGCGCATTGTCTAACCCTTCTAACAATACCCTCGTGAGCGAGCCTTTATATAACGAAGAACGCGACGTGTATCAAATTTCCGAAAATGTGAAATATGATTTCAAGACTGGTGATCTGATTGTGAAAACTGGATCCACCGAAATCAATATTTACAGACGCGGCGAAGGCCTCATTACCACTGACGCTGAAATCATCAAACAGCGCACGAACGTAACGATGTCTGAATTTGAACCTATGTATGCACTTGATGAAATTGGTCAGAATGTAGTGGTCTATTTACCCTACAAACAAAACACTATGGTAGTGTTGCTCGGATTTGAAGGGTCTGCGAGCGAAGTGTTGGTTATGAAATCTATTACCAAATTTTCGGAAAAGGGCACGGAAGGACCCGAAGGCAAACCAGTGCTAGAATTAAAGAGTGCATCTGGGTCTGCAAATGGAACCGATACACAGGCCACAGAGAGTGCTCCCGATGTAACTTCTGAAGATTATATTCTGAAAACTCAAATCGTCCCGCCAGTTTGTCCTACTTGTCCGTCTTGTCCCAAGGAAGTGACGTGTACGAACTGTGGTGGACAAGGAGGGTCAGGAACCATGGGAACAAACGGCAAATCTTTAGTAAAAGAAGACAAGAAGGATGTTGGTTCAACCATTCAAAAATCCGCAGGAGGCATTGTTAGAGGTACTGGAGAAGTGGCTGGAGAAACTGTAGGTGCAGTAGGAGACGTTGCTGGAAAAACTGTAGGTGTGGTCGGCGACGTTGCTGGAAAAACGATTGATACCGCAGATGATTTGATACGCGATACTGCTGGAGCCGCAACTGGATTGGTGAAGGATACGGCGTCTGGAATAGCGGGATTGTTTAAAATGCGCCCTACGGGTGTGGAGGAAAGGAAAGAGAAGAAGGACATTATTCCTGGACTACAAAATGGGTTAGGAACTCGTACCCAAAATACTGCTCTTCCTAGCAAGAACCACCGTTCTGCCGAATTTGATTACATGGGAGCGGTCTCCCAAAAGAAGGCTGCTCAATTCATGCCTATCACAGCAGATTTCAGTGCGTTTGCAAAGTAAATAACAAGCAAATCACAGAAAAATTTATTATATTATTGAAAACACATATAATAAATTACAAAGAATATTTCATAAATGGCGAATGCATTCGTAATGAATGACGCGAATATACATCTAGAAAGAACACAAATAGCGAATGAATTAAAAACGTTGTTATTGAATTTCGACAATTCAATGAACGATTTTTCATACAAAAGGGGGTTTTATATCTATGGGTCACCTGGTTCTGGAAAAACCAAATTTGTATTGGATGCGGTTCGTGAAATTGGATATGATGTAATTAAGTATGATGCAGGAGATGTTCGGAATAAGAATTTAATAGATACGATTACAAGTAGCAACATAGCGTCTCAAAATGTATTGCAAATGATGGAAAAGAAGAAAAAACGCATTGTGATATTAATGGACGAAATAGATGGTATGAACAATGGCGACAAAGGTGGAATTAATGCGCTGATAAAACTGATACGACAAAAGAAAACAAAGAAACAAAAACTGGAAAGTTGTACCAAAAATCCAATCATATGCATCGGGAATTACAGCATAGATAAAAAACTGAAAGAATTAATGAAAGTATGCAATACATTCGAATTGAAATTGCCTACACAGAACCAAATACATCAATTGTTTACACACAATATTCAACCCTACAATCAGATCAATCCACCCGAACAGAAATTTATTTTGAACTATATCCAAGGAGATTTACGGAAATTGGAATTTGTAACCAAATTACTATTGAATAAACCAGAGTTGATTAATACTGGTAAGTTGAATATCATCTTTAAGCGCAAATCTGTAAATGAAGATGCGAAAAAAACGACAAAACAATTAATTAATTATCAATACAAACTGGAAGACCACGCACGAATTATGAATGAGACGGATAGAACGATTATTTCCTTGTTATGGCATGAAAATATAGTTGACGTATTGGAACAACAACCGAAAGAACGTAGTTTCCCATTGTATTCGCAACTGCTGAACAATATTTGCTACGCAGATTACATTGACCGAATTACATTCCAAAGTCAAATATGGCAATTCAATGAAATGAGTTCTTTGATCAAGACGTTTTATAATAACAAATTATATCACGAATATTTTGATAAGAAACCTGCATTTAACCCAGATGAAGTACGCTTCACCAAAGTGTTAACAAAGTATTCTACAGAATATAACAACATGATGTTCTTAATAAATTTATGTCAAAATTTGGACCTGGACAAAAAAGATGTTTTGGCTATGTTTCAAGAATTGCGCATATTCAAAGGAAAGGATTTCTGCGAAAAGAATGAAATATTGAACTCGGTGGAGAAAATGTTCCAAGACACGAACATTACAAAATTGGATATCAAACGCATGTATCGATTTTTAGATAAAAATGTAAAAAAAGATGCATTAGTTGATGAGTTGGACGAATAAATATACACACATAGTGAGTATTTGTATATTTATTAAGCATGCAGAACAGGGTCCGACTTATTTATAGGTGGGCTTTCATTCGGTTCTAGGAAAGAAGGTGGAGTTGGTGGAATGTGCACAATATTTTGCATTTCTTTCTGCAATGCTTCGTTTTCTTTACGCAAAGAAACGGTCTTATTATGCAGTTCGACCAGTTTTATTTTCATCAAGTCAGACATACGGTCAAATTCTACTCTATCATTCTTCAACTGTAGAATCTCATTTTGTTGTTGCTTGATAATTTCAACTACTTGCTTGTTCGAGAGTTGGACCGAACCTTCAGGACGGTTCAGAATAATCGGTCCATTTTCTTTATCCTTCTCGATCATTTCTTGTTTCATTTCTTCTCGCTTGGCTTCGATTTCCTTAATTTGTTTCAATACATCAGGTTTCATAGTAGGATGTCCTGGTTCATAATATTTCAACATGTTATCAATATCGTCCATAAAAAATTTCTTGATTGTTTTTTCACTCTTTCTGCGAATGAAATTATTGACGACCTTGCCTGATTCTTTAAAAAAACGTGGGTCTTGTTGCTGTTGAAACATTTTACGCTTATCAAACGTGTTGTGTTCATGCGAAAAAACCAGAATTGTCTTCATTGGGTCCAATTGGACAAAAGGTACAGTATAATCTTTCAAAAATGCACGCTCTTCGGCCAATGCTGCGTGGTCTTCATATTTTGTTTGCTTGAGCAACTCTTTTCTGAAAGCGAAAGTCCCTGCAGTAGCATGATTGGGACCATAAGGTCCACATTGGATCATTTTGTCCATCTCCTTGAAATAAATGTAAATCTCACTCGACCCGGCACATAATGCTTGAGGGTGTTCAGTCAGGGTTTCAACTGCATGCGAAATGCGATCTGGAGGATAATAATCATCATCATCCATATAGACAATAATGTCACCGGTTACTTGTTGATGCATGAAGTTGCGCTTTGCGCCAAGAGGCATTTTGTTATTTACTTCATAATATTTAATTTGAGGAATATCTGCCTCCTTCACGAGATCGTGGATTTTGTCGGTTCCGTCATCCACAATAATCCACTCAATTCTCGATTTTGGATATTCTTGATTGCGAAAACATTGAAACATGTTCTGAATAAATGGTCTGCGATTAAATGTTGGCGTACACACACTTACCATCGGGAGAGGGCTTGTCTTTTTTTTACCCATAACGTTATTAAATAGTATTTACGTTGAAATGTTTTTAATTCATTTCAATGTAAATATAATAAATGTATTATGGCGAGTCCGCTGTTTGGAAAATATATTCGAATGGGTTGTCCATTAATGTACCAAATCCGATCATAAGGGCTACTGTAAAGGGGATTAACTTGTTTTTTAATTGCTCACTTCTCATATTTTTATGATAATCTAGACCAGCAACGCCAAACAATATAACAAACGACAAAGTATGTAAATTTTTATAACCAAAATGGAAAATACGATGCAAATAATATTTGAAATCATCGAAAAACCCTGTCTTTCTACAATTGTTGTTGGCTGGAATTTCATAGTCGGTCATTTCACTTACAGCCATTTTATGCAATTTATCGAATAAATCGAATGCGTCCCAAAACGTGTAATTCGAATAAAATAGTAAAGAAAAACACGTTACAAACAAAAACAAACCGATGAATAACATGATTGCTACAGGTGGACCCATAAATATAAAAAAAAGTAGTTGCAAGATTATAAACATAACCCACGGTATTGTATAAGGCATTCCCATATCACCAGCTGTATCCACACGTGTTTTCATTTTGTCTTTGTCGCTCCATACTGTAAAATATTTATAACCTAACAAAATCGCCAGTAACGACCCAAGGCTACCGTATCCAGCAGCCAGCTTATCCGGTGTAGACACGTTTTGAACAATGTGTTTGACTAATTTGGGTAAGAAAAATACGGAACTAAACATAATACCAAATGTGAGTAGATAGAGTGCATTTATATTGAAATAATTGGTTAAAAAATCCGGACCAGATTCCAAAAATGAACCGAATGCGTCAGACAAGGCAATTGGTACACTTAAAAAGAAATACAGAAGTTCAAATTCTGGACGAGGCGCATGACCGGTCGGTGGAATGATCATGTTTCTCATATATGGTTCGGTATATCGATAAAGCGTTGGATATCCATCAGCAGAGTTTTTAGTTGCTTCGTCTTTGTCTGCATATGGGTCATATTCAACAAATCCTAATCGTTTTCCATCAATGCGTAAAAACATCAGTACACATATGTTCATAGTCAAAAAAAATGCAACGATAATAGCAAAAAAACTCGTAATATACCCTTTAATCATTTTCTTGTCTTTTTCGTACACCTTCTCATCCGAAAATGAGTGAATAAGAGATTCGACTACTGTATCTCCGAATGTATCCATATTCGCGAATGATGCTTGAAGCTTGTCCCACGTACTTTGTTTACTTTCATCCCCTTCATCTTCATCTTCATCTCCTTGAGTAGAGGTTGGTTCTTGTCTTTCGTAAATATCATCTTTTCCGCCTTCATAGTCATCTTCTTGAAACTTTGCAATAGGACTCGTAGGCAATCCTTCTATGACCGTATTATTCGAATTGTCTACTATCACATCATCATGTATATTTTTTAATTGTTCGATATTTTTATAGTTATATAATTTCTTTTTCTTTTTGACTGTCTTTATCTTGTGTTTCATATTTTCTACTTGGAATTCAGATGTATTATGTATAGGTTGTTTACTAAATGTTTTCTTATTTGATGTCTTTTCTGTAGTATTCATCTTTTCCATATGTAAAATTTCTTTTTTATAATATACACTCTTATAAAAAAGCAGTCAATTGATACTCATTATTTTGCATACAACAATCCGCAATTTCCACCAACGAAAGACAATACATTGTATCTCTCTTCAAACAACGTCAAGTTGTAATTATAATCAAACAATCGCCAATTTGCTTTGCGAATACCAACAGCATTACCACATATATCGCAAATGATGTCGAGACTGGAGTTCGCGCTGACTGGAGGTATATACGTGGTTAACTCCAATTCTATATTTTTGAATTTACTCAGATTAATAGCGCCCGAAGGTTGATAATCAAATGGATTTGTGTTCAAGCAGAAGTTATAACAATATAAACCTTCTCTCGCATTTCCCTTGGTGCGCGTATATTTTTCTACATATTCATATACGCCATGGGTTAATATGTTTTCTCGATATTCGCCATCTAACACAATGCCCATTGTTTCCAATATATGTCGCCTATTGTCGCCAGCAAAGTCACCCGTTGTGTTAATACCTGTATTAACAGAATTAATTGGATGAATATCAGGATAGATGGTAGTATTATCATCTTGTAGAATACCAACACTTCCGCTAGTCACAGCATATGCACTCACATTCACCGGCAATTGTTCATAAGGCCAATTCGATAAGTTATCCCATTCATTGCGTAGATTTACATCGTTGCGCTGAAAATACCACATCCAATTTGCAATCATTCCACTCGTTTCCAGTTTCACTTTTTTCGTTCCAGTTATGTTTTCGTAATTATATTGATGTATATCTTTGACTAAATATACGTGGTCTTTTGCTGCGAACGTTTGGGCTTCTTCTTTTGATAAGAAACAGTATGTCGAAAGTAAATGAACATCCGCATTCCAAGTAGATACTTTGTTTTCGTAATTTGATGGACTTATATCAGGGGAAGGGGGTGTTTGCAGGAAACGATACATCTGGAAACGAGAATCGTTAAAATCAGGCTGAACATAAGGGTAATTATACACCACATCGAAGACATCTCTCACTTGAAACAATTCTTTGATAGGTCTCAGTGTAACGTTGATGGTCAATTCGTTATATTGTAAAGCAACCAGCGGAAAAGCAGAGCCATTGTTTAGACAAAACCAACTGTTCAGTGGAATATACAAGTTCCTTCCACGAATTGATGGTTCGGCTCCTGTAGAATTGGCTGTATAATACGCCGAAGGATACGAATTCATTCGCTGGTGACTGCTTCCAGGGTCAGTCATCTCATTCACATTTCCAGTCATCTGATTGAACAGATTTTTCTTATCCTCACTAAAATCTCTTTCTACCATGGAAGCGATATACTCGCCACTATATCTTTGTAAATTCATGGAGCCACAATTGATCTCTACTTCTTTGATCATCATCGCGCCCAAATTTTTGATCCAACGAAAATCATAGGGGACCCAATTGTTGTTTGTTCCATCCCCATCAGACCCGGAGGAAGGATGATGTATCGGACTCCAAATGTCGGGTATAGTGACCACAATGTACGTATCCATTAACAATTCAGCATAACGTGGTATTTTGAAGGAGAATGTGGACGGCTCATTTGGTCGAAGTTCTCTTAATCCATTATAATCAATACGAAATTTTTGTAATCCGAAGTTACTATATTTGCTATATGTTACCTTGAAAAATGTCTTTGTAGGATTGCCTGTTAAGATTAAGTTGTTGTTTCCTGTAGATACGATATTTAGTAATCCTCCGGCCATCTATGTGATATATATATTATAAGGTATTATATTGTTGTTGGATAAAAATATATTATGTGTATATTATAAATAACATGAAGTTACAAACACTTTTAATCGTCACCAGTATATGCATTTTAGTTTACCTGTTTTCAAAGTTCTTGTTCATCCATGCAAAACAATGGTTAAATGTTCGCGAAACATTTGAAAATAAGAAGTGTAGTATCGATGCATGTGAAGGTGCGACCGAAGGTTTTTTCGGCACTCCCGACACTGAGTTATCGTCATTAAATAACAAAAGCGTCCCTGTTCAAGTGTCCTCTACTAACAAAGAACAATCGAATGAAATATTGCAAGATTATGTTGTGAAAGGGTCATACAACAGTGCAATCACCGGCAATTACGCAAATGAGGAGATGATTAAATATGTGTTAGAGCGCGGTTGCCGTTTTTTAGATTTCGAAGTATTTATGGTCGATAATAAACCCCAGGTATCCTACAGTGTAGACAAAACATTTGAAACGCGTGAAACCGAAAATTCGATCTTATTAGACAATGCTTTAAATCGTGCTGTCTCATCAGCGTTCGCGCGTCCATCGCCTAACTACGAGGACCCGTTGTTTATCCAATTGCGTGTAAAGTCGAAAGACCATTCTATTTACAAAATGATTGCGAAGTCGGTCGATTACAGTCTACGAACTAAGTTATACAAGAAAAAAGTGGACGGAAACACAAAGTTAAGCGACATTCTAGGGAAAGTGGTGTTGGTATTTGATAAATCATATGAATCCAACTACGCCGATTATTGTAAATGTGAGAAAGGCGAAAAGACATGTTATGATTTGACCAAATATATCAACATCGAAAGCGGAACATCTAGTTTATTTTCGAATACCTTTACTGAAATGTTGGCTGAAAACACATATCCTTTAACAATAAAAGACGGATGTAACTTGTGTACCAATGTAGAGAAATATAGAATTGCCCTTCCCAGCAAACGCATTAAAAACGAGAAGAACCCGGAACTAAAAGAACTTGTTTTAGGACATGCAATTCAAATCAATCTCTTTCGTTTTTATTTGAAAGGAGACGAATTAGATGAATACGAGGAGTTTTTCAACAATTTCCAATCGAGTTTTGTTCCACTTGCTTCTATGATTCAATATTACAAGAACCAAGAAGAAATTGAAGAATAAATGAGAAATAAAAAAATAATGTCATACTATATAACATTATTTATGGGGAAACAACAAACAAGAAAAAAATACAATAAATACAATCATTCTGTATGCGACAATAAAATGACGTTTGAAGATTGCGAACTCGCTATACTACGTCAAGCGGTGGATGTAAACGAAGAAACCAAAGGCAAAAAGATTGTGAACACGGCAGAAATAAAAAGCATTTTAAAAATAGTAGAAGATTTTCTGATTAAGAAGAAGTTGATGTGTTATGGCGGCACTGCTATCAACAATATATTGCCTTCGTATGACCAATTCTACAATCGTGATGCGGAAATTCCTGATTATGATTTTTATTCTCCTGACGCATTGAAAGACGCAAAGGAACTGACCGATATTTATTACAAACACGGATATACTGATGCTGAAGCAAAGGCTGGTGTGCATCATGGAACCTACAAAGTGTATGTAAACTTTATTCCTATTGCAGACATCACCCAATTGGAGCCCTCTTTGTATAAATCGTTATTCAAAGAGACATTGCTCGTCGCCGGCATTCGGTATGTGCCTGCAAATTTCCTGCGTATGGGAATGTATTTGGAATTGTCCCGTCCTGCGGGAGACATAAGTAGATGGGAAAAAGTATTAAAACGTTTAACGTTATTGAATAAACATTATCCATTGAAATCTGGGAAATGTGAGGAAGTAGATTTCCAACGCAAAATGTCGATAAATGATGATATGAAGAGTAGAATATATTTCACTGTCCGAGATACACTCATTAACAATGGAGTGGTATTTTTTGGAGGACACGCATATCGTCTATATTCTCAATATGTATCCAAAGAAGAAGCGCATTCCAAAATAAATAAACATGCACCTGATTTCGATGTATTAAGTGATGATATACACAAAACCGCGCTTATCGTACAAGAACAATTGCAAGAAATTGGCGCGACGAACATAAAATCGATTGAACATCCTGCATTGGGTGAAATATTACCAAAACGCGTTCAAATTATCGTAGATGACGAAACAATTGCGTTTATTTATGAACCAATTGCATGCCATAACTATAACGTGATCAACGTGAAGGGAAACAAAGTCAAAGTCGCAACAGTAGACACAGTTCTATCATTCTATTTAGGTTTCATTTATTTGAACCTCCCAGAATACAATGTGGACAGATTGTTATGCATGGCTTCTTACTTATTCCACGTACAGGAAAAAAATAGATTGAGCCAAAAAGGGTTATTGAAGCGTTTCAATATTGAATGTTACGGAAAACAACCAACAAAAGAATCCATTCGCGCAGAAAAGGCATCCAAATACAGAGAAATAAAGAAGGGGTCCAAGCAATACGAAGAATGGTTTTTGAATTACAATCCCGCAAACATTGAGCGATTGAAATTAGAAAGGAAAGAAAAAAGTAAAACGAGAGAGAAAAAGGAAGAGGACAAACAGAATAAGACGAAAAAGAAGTCGAAATTCTTCTTGTTTTAAATCTCCATCAAAAAATAAAAGAAATTCATAAACGTATAATAGATAGAACCGAATAACATACTTTTAAATCCAAGTCCATAAATATTGAAATTGCCGTCTTCATCATAAATGCTTAAAAAGGAAAACTTTTTAAAGATTTGCGCATTCACAACCGGTAACTGAAAAAGAAAATATAACAAACTGAGAATAATCGGCACTTGAAACTCGTGTATCATCGTTTCAAATCGAGATTGCTGTTTCTTTGCGCGTTCTTGACTTTGTATGTCGCGGTCAGACATATCGTATTCATTTCTCACATAATCTTTTTTCAAGATTGACTTGGGCACATAGTTAGTGTGTATTTGTTCATCATTGGAGTATTGCGTTGGGTCCATTGGGATATCGCGGGACGGTAATCGTTGCTGTGATTGCGATGCAATAATCGCATTTTGTTGGTCTTCGTCCAAGTATTGTGAGCCAGGAGGGTCGGGTCGAACATGCATGTTTTCAACGTAGTTATTATTCGGAGATTGGGCCATTTCAGGATGGTCCATTGTGTGTTGTGTATTGGGGACACCATATGGATTGGGATGATTATTAATGGCAACATAATTGGTTTGAACACCATCAGGAATTTTGGGTGTATTCTTCTCGGGTTGAATTGGTTGGATGGGTAAATCCATAATACGTGTGGTAGTGCTTTCCATGAACTATACAATAATAATTATGTTTGATTGTATAGTTTTCAACGAATTAGAACAAAATTATTGTTCCGTGCGATTGATATCTACGGTTTTTTTGGTTGGTTCACATTTTGCATGGGTAGATTCATACTTGTAACATTTATCGCCAGATTTGAATATTTTTCCTTCCACTTCATCTAAAATAGGTCCATTGAAATTCAGGCATTTGTCGTCATTACAGACCCTTCTAAATAATGATGCTAAACCTAATCCGAGCAATATAGACACAAAGGCCTTACCTGTTTCTGTGTTTAATAATCGTTTAAAGTTCATAATATATACTATATGAGTATATATTTTGTAATTTATTTTGTAATTTATTTTGATTCGTTACTACGTTCACTTGTGCTGTTTCTTTGATTTGTTGGATTTCTTCTCTTTGCGTCTGCGCGTATTCGTTTTTTTGGCGCGCTTACCACCAATGCTTGTTTTCTCGGGTTCCAGTTGACGTCTCAATTCATCTATCATAATCACGTTTTCAATTTCACTTACACGGATCTCTGGTATCGCAGTTAACTCCCTTTTAATTTTATTCATTAGTTCGATTCTCTCTTTCTCAGTAAGCATCTGAGGGGTTTTGTTTAGTTCATCAACTAAATCTTTTGTTTTCTTTACCATCTCTTTGGATTTTTTGGTTACTTGTTCGACCACATCTTCGGATTTTGCATTCTCCAATGTATCTAACACGACTTTAAGAGAATTTAATTTACCATTTGCGGTTGCAGTCAGTTTGTCCCCGTAATGATTCGCAAAATGATACACTAAATATCCAATCGCACTTATGAAACCAGCAGAAACTCCTTTCGTTACATAAGGTAAGAGTTTGGGGAGGATTTCTGCTAATTTGGTGATGACCAGCATAGGAGTTGCTTCGTTTACCATCGAACCAATGTAATAGAACTGAATAAATAGCATAGATTTGTTTCCCAAATATTCACGTAACACAATTTCTGTACATCCATCTTTGTTAGATAAGAAATCTAAAACCTTCATACTTCCTGCTAATAATTGTGCGAATTTATCAGATGCGATATTCGCTCCTTCTCTCATTGCATCCGCAAGTAAATACATAATCAACGCAGTTGCGCTCATGCCGGTCATACCGCCGTTCATTCTTCTCCTTTTTGTTCCAATTGGTTCGTCACGTAAAGTCATCGATTCAAGTTGATTAAGTAAGTCTTCCTCGCCATCATTTTTTGCTGTAATGGACAATCGGACCATTTCTTCAGTTAAATCGTTAATGGTATTTTTCATATCCTCTATTTGACAAGTGGGGTTCTTCTTCTGAATTTTCTTTAACAATACCTTGGCTGCATCACCTTCTATATCAAATTCGGCGAACTTTGCAGGTAACCTTGTTTCTCTTGTTCTTTTAGTGCGTTCAGTCATATATATAAAACATTACATAATATATTTCTAAATTTCATTAAGTGTGATGAGATTTATTCTTGCTATTACAATCCATTTCGCAAACTTTATATCTTATCGTCGTTATCATTTTTGTCGAATTGATTGTATTTCATTGTTATAGTGATCGGGACATCTACATCATTATCATCGTGTGTACTAATCGATACGCTATCGGAATGTTCATACCCTTCACTATGTGTTTCTAGAACATTTACTAAATTCGATCGTCTGCTATATTTATTGCGTATCTCCGAACGTTTCTCTCTTTCTTTTTTCATTTGATGCCATTTTGGTGATGTGATCGATTCAATACTCGGAATCTTAAAATATTTAGGTATTTTTGTATTGTGTTCTTGTTCAACATGGGTTCTGGTATCTTCCATTAAAGGTGGTGTTAAATAGTCTGTTTGCATCACTGAATATTCTTTTGCATCATTGGAATTTTGCAATAATTTCTCGTACGCATTGAACTTATCGTCTAAAAATGTCTTTCCATCCACCCCTCGTTTGTCTGCCTCTATTTTGATGGTTTTATAAATCTCAAGACTCAGTTTATAATATTCTTTGTGCGATATCAACTCATTCTCCATTTTCTTCTGTACATTTAAGTATAATTCTACCGCAGTAATAATACCACACGCTAACGAAATTAAACTTGTGAGAATTGATATATGTCGCGAGTCCATCGCACCATCTAAACCGACTGCTGCAAAAGTATTGATACCACTCAACACAATAATTGGAATACGGTATGCTTTGGCGACTTCTTTGTAATAGTCATATTTATAACTATGTATTTCACTTAATTCATAGCAATTTACTCGTATTCTATCTAAAATATCAAATATCCCTTCTGTCCATTGTTCGTTATATCGCATATCTTTAATGTGTGTGTTCAAGCTTGTATCATTTATCATTTACAATATTACTATATTTTAGTTGTATCATACTAATATTGTGGTTTCACTTGTGTAATTTCTTTTTCGTTTGTCGGACAATCAACCTCGGTTTCTTTGTATTGAAAACAGTTGTCGGCCTTGTCTTTATATTGCATAATCTCTACATTCTCGTGCGTAGGAAATACATAGATATTTCTTTTTTCGGGAACGGTAATATATACTGCAAAAATACCTATGCTCAGTGCAATCAGAAATATAGGGATGTTAATGTATCTGGATAACATGTATATATTACCACCAGATTAATTTATCGCCAAACGTTCTATCTTGTTTATTTCTTGGTCTTCTTTTTCTTCTTCTTAGATGGTTTCTTATTCGATTGTTCGTTCTTATCTTCTTCCTCCATTTCTTTCAATAAATCGGGATGAATGAACGATCTCTCATGACCTTGTTGTCCTGGAATGCGAAATACTAAATCCTCAGCCTTACCATTGTTCTCCAACGAATACGCTTGTACAAAAGATTCCTGAATACGGATCTGCTCTTGTCTCTGTTGTTCCCTCATTCTCACTTCCTCTGCTATCTTTTTCTTTTTTGCCTCGTGTTGTTTCATAATTGTAGTGCGTTGACCTTGCATTTTCGTCATACGATCGATTGCGTTGGTATCTATACGCATGTTCTTTCCGAGTTTTCCGCCCATAGACTTCGCCATGTTTTTCAACATTTCATTCAAATCTTGTCCTCCTTCCCCATCGCCCATGCTACCTAAAATATCTCCTGCTTCCTTCATCAACTCTTCTTTGGAAATTTCACCGCTCTCCATTTTTGCATTCAATTTACCAGACACTTTCTTCATCAAATCCATCAGTTTCTTGGGGTCTTTCATCAACTGCTTCATTACGTCTTGTGGATTAGAATGCTTGCTCTCCATATCCGCACCAAACACCTCGGTAAAATCATTGGTCAACTCTTCCGCCATTTCCTTCGCAAGTGCTCCAATTTTGCCTTCAAATAGCTTGTTTAATTTCTCCTGAATGCCCTTCAGGTTGGGCAAACTTCCCATTTTCTCCTCAAATCCCTCTTTGAATTTCTTGGATGCTTCGTCTTCCTCCCCCTCATCGGCATCTTTCGTTTCACCTTCAGATGATGCCTCGCCCATTTTGCCAATATTTTTAAACAAATCGCCCAATCCATTCATTGCTTCGCTCAACTTGCTTTGTAGTTCTTCCTGATTAATGCCCTCGAACATAGTAGATGCTTCGCCGAACATGGATTTGTCCTGTACATTTTCTACCACCATGAACAACATCAACTGCAAATATTTCCACAATGTTTTTTTGGTATCTTCCGATACGCCTTCACAAGTGAAGAACAACTTAAAATCGACTCCAGGAAGAAATTCGGTATTCGTATCATCTTGGAAAATCTCTACGTTTTGATACAAAATATCAAAAAATCTCTCTGGAAATACCTTTACCGCATGCTGGTAGACATCATCTAAATGTTTCGATGCGAAATCTGTTTGTTGATACAGTTCAAATTTATCACCAAATTCAGGGAAAGTACTATGCAAATCAGTTATTAAATCTCCGATAATTGAGCCAAAACGGGGCAGCACTTGGGTTGCATCGCCGTTTTCCATACCTTTATAATATATACATTAGTTGTGTTTGTTTATTATGTTTTTGTGGAATATTTATTTATTTGTAGGACCTTTCCAAAATATTCATAATATTATTGGTATGATTATACCGAGTTATTTGTGAATGATTTATGAAATTCGATTGACGCATTAACTTTGGTTTGGTAATTGTTTTCAGGTTAATTTCTACTTCGAGTTCTATTTCTATAGGGGGCAGAATATATGTAATTATCGGCAAACCAGGTAGTTCTTTTTTTATATTATCTTTTTGTTTAGTTGCTGTTTGTTTATCGTCCATTCTATAGTCTTGCTATATATAAAATTGAATCTGTTTGTATACTTTTTACTATATTAACAAATCATTCGCAACACATATTCATGTCACAATTAATATTATATATCCCGTATATTGCGGATAATATCACTCGTTCTATTATTTCTTATTATTTTAGAAATGAAAATATTGGAGATATTGTAAATACACGTATGCATACTAACACAAGCGGTTCACAGAAATATTCCATTGCATTATTAAAAGTACAATTGTATAATACCAAAAAAGCTATGGACTTTTACACTAAAGTTAAGTTGGACGGATACTACAAATTTGTCTACGACGAAGAGGCTGGATATTATTGGTTGATAAGATTGTATGATAAATATGCAGTTCAACACAAAACTTACGACGACATCACTCCTGTGAACAGCGACAATGTTCCATTCGAGTTTACATCTCTAGCAAGTTCTTTTGCAATGAATGACCAACCTACTGCAAAGATATCGAACACGTTCCAAGATTATTTGAATGACTTCATTTCGTTTGAAAATATGTCGAGAGAAATAGGGATGACCATTCGCAATTACACATATGAATTATATGGAGCGTAGATTTATTTCTGCCGAGAGAATATATATAATGTCCGACGATCACGCGTTTAAAATAGATAAATTAAAAAATAATTTTGAAAGTATATTAGCTTTAAAACGCAAGGTATTTCAGATAAAGAATGAAATTAATGAAAAATTGCAACTAGTCAAAAAAAGTTATACCGAATTAATGAAACAAAATACCAAGAAAGTTATGCTTTTTTGTTTAGATGCATTTTTTTTCCAATACAAGTCGTTTATGCTTGAAATCGAAAATATCGAAAAATTCCGCATCCTTTTGAACAATCGTATGTATTGTGATTATTACAAGTTATACACGCTCATTATGCAATATTTCAAAGATAATTCCGTTGAGATTGATAATGACGACGTGAACGCGAAAAGTTTCCCGCAATACAAAGAATTGGAACCATCGCAAGAATATAAACTGGAAGACGTTAAAGGCATTCACGCCAACATACTGTATTTGATTAACACATTGCATACAAAATGTGAAGGTCAACGAAACACAATAACTGGCTATACAGATGAGAGCCAAATTGGGTACTCCATTTCTAATTTTTTAAATACACTTCAATACGAGAACTATGTTCTTCGGGAACAAACTAATTTATTTTTGAATTATTTAGCATTTTTTCACATATCACAAAAAAAACAGTTGAAACGCGTTTTGTCCAAGTTAGAGGATTTCACTAACGAAATGGAACAGAACTTACATACTAATTTAAGTTTTTCCATTGAAGATATTGAAGAAGAAAATGTTAGTCAAGATAACTATTTGCAAGAGGATTTAGAAGAGGATTTGGAAGACAAATTTTCTGAGTATGAAAGTGATAGTAAAAAAACAATTACAAGTGAAACTGTTGTATCAGAAGTAACAGAAATTGGTATGGAAAATGCCGTCAACCAGTTACAGATAGATACCACTATCAACGACGATGAAACGAGTTCAAATGAACCTTAATTATCTTTTATTCTATATTTTTTTACAGGTAGAATATAAGAATACATAGAATGAACCCCAACGAACCCAACGAACACAACGAATCTACTAATAATGTTGACCAAACTGATAATAATAGCATAATCGAAAGCACAATTGCCCCTGCTGAGTGGTCAAAAGAAAACGAACATATCTTAATTGAGTGGTGTGATGTTGCACAGTGTTATAAGTGGTTAAATTTACGCGCTCATACAAAGTATTCGTATTTACATGCATGGTTTACCATTCCCGCGATTACCCTTTCAACCATCACAGGTACTGCTTCGTTTGCGCAATCGAGTTTACCTACTCCTTATCGCACTTATGCTCCGATGTTAATTGGAGCAGTAAACATATTTATTGGTATTTTAACCACGATCCAGCAATATTTAAAAATATCAGAATTGAATGAAGCTCATCGTGTGTCCATGATTGCATGGGATAAATTCTCAAGAAACATTCGAATTGAACTTGCAAAACGCAGCGGAGAACGCGTGGATGCCGGACAATTCTTAAAAATATGTCGCAATGAATATGACCGTTTGATGGAATCCAGTCCCATTATTCCCGATAAAATTGTACAAGAGTTCAATGAGAAATTCCGCGGTAAGGATGGAAGTGCAAAACGTAAACATTTCGACAAAATTCGGAAACCAGATATATGCAGCACCATTATTAGTGTGAGTGAACTATTAGAAGGTGATGAATTGGACGATAGCACCGACCTACTTGAATTAGCTGATACGAAGAAAAATGAGATGATTACGCAACAGACACAGAAAATAGACGAATTAACGCGTTTTATTGAATCGCATAAACAGGAGAAGGCGGATGAAATTGCTGAGAAGAAACGTCTTGTCGACCACGAATCGCGCAAAACACAAGAACGACTCCTGAAATCGAAACAAGCATTTGATAAGATCAATCAATATATCCTAGATTTCAAGAATATGTATGACCGTGACCCTATTCCTGATGAAATTGTGAATAGTGTGGAAGTCGAAGAAAAATATATGAAAGACTTTTTGGTAACTTATGCTGTATAATCGAACCCAATTGTATTAAATAATCATCTATAGATGTTTATTTAATATGCATTCTTATGTGTAATTTATAACAATTCCGTAAACAACAAATAATTTGATATTCCCCAGATAGTCAGGTCCTGGTCTTTGAAGCGAACCAATGAGTGTTTTTCAAATAACTCATTCGTTGGTTTCGTTAATGTGTACAAAGCATCTTGTGAAAAACATACAACTCGTTTTATAGAATAAATGTCTTGATTTGAAGGCAAAATGTAGTTACTAAATAAAAATACGTGCCCAAGTTCATCGTTATCGTTTGGTAACGTGATTAAATAAGTTTGCTCAGTTTGCTCAGTTTGCTCAGTTTGCTCAGTTTGCTCGGGGTCTCTTTCCTTGCTGTAATATATGTTCTCGTATATATCGTTTATTTTGTCTATAGGATATACAACAATGGGCATATCAATGGGTGCATTGTCTGCTTTTATATAGGCAACTGTTGAATTATCTACAAACAACGATGTCGCAGTTTCATGTATGGGTATACTGAATATTTGTTTTTTCGTGATAATTTCGTCTGTTACTGACCATATATACTCTCCTTCCTGATTTGCTATCCCTTTGTCCTTGTTCTCGAATAGAACATACAATGTGTCGCCTTTCTCGACAAAACCTTTGTATGTACTTTCAGCGATAATATCAGAATATCCCGTTTTATCATTGTACAATGCAAATGCTTGTTGCTCAAATGGACTGATAAACTCTGGTTCAACAATTGTAGTCCTGGTTCCAATCTGAATGTCTCCATGTTCTACGGTTTTTATGTCCATACCACCTTGTTGCGTTTGTTCATGTTTGTCTATCGTTTCATTTAAGTGTTGATTGTCCAAAGGCCTTTCAGGAAAACCGTAGTTTTCATCGGATTTTTCTAAATAAAACTCTAAAAACGGCGCATCTAATGTATTATTTATATGATACAATACCAGTTGCAGCGAATATTGTTTTGTTAAATCTCTATTCAAGAGGAAATCGCGGGACAGTTCATCATCGTCTAAATAAGAATAGATTTTCGGTTCTTCTTGTTGAATGTCCTGAATAGACGGAAACGTTTGTGCGGTATCACTAACTAACTTGTTTGTAAATTCATCGGGAATGTTGTCGATTTCTAACGACTGAAGTACTTTGTCGATTTGTGTATGTGTATCGGCATTTTTCATAAACTTGTCGACAATTGACTTTCTTGCGTCCATTTACAATGTATGTAGATTATTTTTTCATATGTGTATATGCATATAAGATTTATAAAGTAATTTAAAGACACATCGTGATATAATGTATACAATAACTCGACTTATTGCATTTACCCAGTTTCGTTTACTGTTGTTATGAACCCTATGGATAATTCCCAGCCACAAGAAGAGCTTACTTTTGAAGAGATGATGTCTGACGAGCCACCTCATCAGACATATTCAGACGATGAATTTACGTGCGTAAGTGAGTCTGACGCGGATGGTTCAAGTAATGCTGGTGGTAATCGTAAAAAAAATAATAAAGGCGACCGAAAAGGCGATAAGACAATTAAATATTACAAGAATAAAAAGATTATCATTGAGATGTTTCCTACCTCGGATGTCTTGGGTGCACCCATTCGAAGTGCTTCAGACGGCATTGTTTATACGAACATCACTGTTGGAAGTTCTGGAGAGAATTTGTTTTTTAAGGTGAGAAGTACCATTCTCAAGGATGGTGTGAAGACATACTACTATTCCAGTCCAGAGGAGTACGAAAGACACTCATTGACCAGTGTTCACGACGATGTCAAAAAGGTCTGGTCAGAGAAATACGCTTATACCAATTCTATTTTGAACGTTTAAAAAATATATCACGCCATTTTATCTAATTATACTATAATATGACGTATACGAACATTCCGCCCATTAGCTATATTTTTGTCACTATCACTACCGCTATATTATCATATGTTACGTGGGCAGAAATGCAAGAAGATAAACCAGAGTTGATGGTTGATTCTCCATCTAACCAAGAAACGATTGCAACACCTGATGAAACAATTGCAACACCTGATGAAACAATTGTGAAACCTGAAAAACAATCGACTACAATGCCTGGTGGACGTAAACGCAAAGGAACCAAAAAAGGGTATCGTAAAATAAATAAGACGAAACGCACCAGACACAGAAAATTGAAATCCAACTAATTGATTATGAATATGATATCATATAAGTAATCAATACAATCAACGCGACATGAATAGAATGCGAGAATTCAAAACCAATTTCATAGAAAATTTAGAACAAACTGTGTTTGAAATATCCAATCAACGTTCACTGGCTAGAGTGTATGTATCCATCGGTAGCAAGTTTAACGAACAAACTGTACCAAACTCGTGTGGTTATGAATGGAATTCGAATGCAGTAGAACAAATGTTTCCGGTATTTCTGCGCAATGGTGAGGAAACTTCGAGCGATGCAGACGCTACACTCATTATTATCATGGACCATTTTACTTCGGTGCAATATAACAAAAATGAAGCCCTGCTTATGCCTTATTTAAAAAAGAACAATAATACTCATATGGTCATATTCAACACCTTGTGTACCAGCAAGTTAATCTATCATTTCATACCCTATTTGGTCCATATGTGCAAACAACATTGCATCGCATCACAAAACCTGCTGATCTGTAATTATATAAAATTCTTAAATAGACCAAACAAACAAGAGAAAGGAGAAAGTTATTGTATATCTTCTTTGATCGACAAGTTGCTGGACAAAACTCACGACTATAAATATTCTTTATATGAATGGATTGGATACGACTATTTAATGTTTCATATTGTCTACAATTACAAACATTCTTTCAATATGCAAAGCACAAATGGTTATCGCATATTGAAAAATATATTGCATAATACAACGTTCGACCGTATATATCAAGCAAAAATAGATAATATCGAAGTAAGAGACTTTTGTAGATTTATGATAGACATTAACAAAAAAGGTAGATTACATGAACATTCGTTAATCGTATCTGTATATGAACATTTACAGTAATTCTTCTTTGCATCGATCAAAAAATAACTTCAATTCTTTTTTATCAGATCCACAGTAGACGTCGTCGGGAACATAACGATTGTTTCCTTTCTGGTAACAAATTATACTAGGAATACTTTGTACTATTTTTTTACTTTTCATATAGGCATACACGTCAAAACTTTCATCGATATCCAAAATAATGCACTGTATATCGTCGGACATTTGTTTAATATGTTCGTCTAAATCGTTTTCGATTAGTTTACATGGCGCGCACCATTCAGCACCAAATTTGATGAAGATTAAACCAGGATTACGAGGAAGAAGGTCTAACAATGCTTGACGATTGTCTATTTTATGAATAATAGGAAGGGTCATTGTGTGTATAGTATAGGAAAACATGTTTATTTTCTTTTTGGAAAAACAATGTAAAAATATTTGTGTGCAACTATGTATAGGACCAATGGACACGTTGAATTCGCACAATTTGGACGTAAATATGTATTCGTTGAAAGAAATATTGGAATTGTTTCATTTAGATTATGACATATCCGTTGAAGATTTGAAACGAGCAAAAAAACAAGTATTGTCTACGCATCCAGATAAATCCAAATTATCTTCTGAATATTTCTTATTTTTCAAAAAAGCATTTGATATTGTGCGTCAGTTTTATAATAATCAACACAAGCAAGATATGAACAATGGTCACACAAACACCGTATATTCTGCCGATGGATACAGCAATGAAAATAAACACACTACACGTCAAATGCAAAAAGTGGTTCACGATATGGGAGAAGATAAGTTTAATAACCAATTTAACCAAATATTCGAAAAAAACATGGTGCATAAACCAGATGTAGAAAAGAACGAATGGTTTACCAACGACAATGAAATATATCAAATCGATGAACAAGTTAGTACTGGAAACATGGGACAAGTGATTGATAAAATTCGCACGAATCAACAGGCATTAATCAAACACAATGATGTGCAAGTATTATATTCGAATAATAATACTAACAATAGTTTTCACGAAGACGAAGACAACGATACTTATGTAGTCTCTGATCCGTTTAGTAAATTGAAATTTGATGATTTACGAAAGGTTCATAAAGACCAAACCGTCCTGAATGTAAGTGAACGAGATTATAACAATGTGAAAAAATATGCATCCGTTGATCATTTTATGCGTGACCGAGGAAGTCAATCTCTCACCCCTTTGGAAAAAACACAAGCAGAGCAATTGTTGCAACAACAAGACAGAACCTATCGTGAACGTATGATGCACAAACAATATGAATCGAACCTTAAAACTAGTCGTTACGAGGAAAAAAATAAACAAGTCATGGCTAATTTTTTAAGAATTACAGACAAATAATCTCATCATTTGGGTTTATTGTTTGTCTGCATGTTCATCTTTTGTAGGTTTGCTTTTTGGTTCACTTGTTTCATATACCATTCTTTGTTCATGTCTAACATTAAATGATCATAATTTACATTCTTATTTTCAATATCACTATAACTCTCATATTGTGATACTGTGGGTGGCGTTAACATCAACCATACATGTTGTTGTTGTAGTCTTTTCCAATAAATATCCAATGCATACTCTTGTTTGTTTTTTGGATTTCTCATCAGGCTTGTCGCACTTTCCTTGAAATTCTGGATAAGCGTATCATAAAAGTGTTTTTGCACTACGTATCCAGTTGTGGTTTGACAGTTAAAAATGCGAGCACAATAATCAGACAATTTTTGATAGGGAGGCACGTTGTTTCCACCAATAATCAGCACATCCCATTTAGATTTCATATTCTGCATAAACAATTGTGCACTTTCTTTTAATTTATCTGGGTCTAAAAATGTGATGTCGTCCTCGCATACAAAGACATAATCATAGTCGCGTTCTTTTGCTAACTGTAAACATTGGATATGGCTCATTGTGCAACCAATTGCACCGTTTTTGTTTTTGATTGCAGATACTCTCTCTACTTGCATATTCATTTTTTCAAATTCTTGGAGAGCGTGTTCCAATCTGTCGACACGACTGTCCAAATTAATAAATAACGTATGTTTGAATAATTCCATGTAATACATATATACTTTGGTTTAACTTTATATGTATTTTATTTGTCTATCTTAATTACTCATTCGTCCGATTTATCTGATCGTTGATCCAGATAATTGATTTTGTTTACATTTTCGCGCATCACCACGATTTCGCCTTGTATAGTACTCATAGTTAATGACTGCCCTTCTATCTTATCGTTCAGTTCTCGTTTCATTTGTTCATGTTCTTTTTGAACTCGCTTCAATTCGTCTTTTAATTCCGATATTTCAATTCGCAAATGGTCATGATTAACCGCTTCCACTGTTTGTATCTCATTATTGTTTGTTGGTGTATTGGAAATTTCTTGTACGTCAGTATGAATATTGTTTGTTGTATTATTATTCGGCATTGCTACTACCGGTTCCACATTAGTTAATGCGTTATTCGGCATTGCTACTACCGGTTCCACATTCATTAACAATGGTGGTGCTAATTCTTTCATTTGTATCTCTCTCTCGTGAATGTGTTTGTTGATTAATTCGTCCATGTTATCTATAATCGCATCTTTCTCTTGTTCTTTGAAATCCACTTCTTCGGGAACAGGTTTCGCATACATACGTTCGTATTCTTGTTTTTTTTCTTCAAATTCTCGATTTGTTTGTTCTCCAATATTATTTGGTACGCTCGGTGGCGTCTGTATTTGCGAAGGGTAATTATTCTGTGAGTGCTGTATTTGCGAAGGGTAATTATTCTGTGACTGCTGTATTTGCGAAGGATAATTAGTAGGTGACTGCTGTATTTGCGAAGGATAATTAGTAGGTGGCTGCTGTATTTGCGAAGGATAATTAGTAGGTGGCTGCTGCATTTGTGAATGATAATTAGTAGGTGGCTGCGAAACAAATGCATTCGAAGGCGGAGGAGTTACAGTTTCTTCGCGTTGAACAGGGATGGAATGAACGGATTTCACCATAAAAGTGAGAACATCTTTGTTGAGATTATTCAACTCCTCAATAGACAAATTCTTACCTTCGTTTTGCATATAAAACTTCTCTATTATAGAACGAAACCACTGTTCCTTTGAAACATGGGAATGTGTCTGAAAGTAATCGTTCACATAAATATTGTTGTTTACAATGTTCCAAATTACCTTTTGGTTCTCGGGATGGACTAGTGCACTCATGAATATAAGTATATATAAGTTATGTTCATGTAAGTTTTTTATTTATGTTTACGAGTTTTGTTTTTATTGGTTCGAGAACCCTTCTTTGTTTTTCTACCGTTATTCTTTTTATATTTTTTCCCACCTTTTTTGTCGTCTGTGGGCTTCGCTGCCTGAAATGTGATGGTCCTTTTAACAGATGGAAAGAAATCTGATGGTCCTTTTAACGGGTCAGGATCGGACGATGTTGCCCAGTAGATGTAATTCTTAAGTTGGTTCAAATAATAGTCAACTTGTTGCATAGAACTAGACGAAGGAATTTTTTTCCTAACCGATGTAATCGATTTCGCCACATAACTTCTATCTCCGCTAAATTCAGATGGAAATACTTTTGTTTCTATGACGGTACCTTTTGGAACAGTTTTATTTTTCGCAGTTTGTTCGTCTAGGATTAGTTTTTGTTCATTTTCAGAGCTCATTTGTATACTCTAGAGATATTATTTGTTAAAATATTTCTCACGCAACTTTTTCATTTTACGGTCAGATATGCGTGTACGTTGCATATGTTCAAAAATATCCTTGCGGTTCTTCGAATTTTTACCAAGTTTTTCAGTCAACATAGTGATAATAAAATACATACTATACATTCCACATTCGGTATTTTGCATCTGATGTTCGAACTCATTGATGTGAACGTTGAATTTTTGTTCCTTCTGTAAATTTTGAATTAATTGATGTACTTCCATCGGAGGCTTAATGCCGTTGCTATCAAAATAATATACATCCTTATTCTTCAAATCAATGTACATTGATACCCAATGAGAACCAGATCCGTTATGTTTATCTAAATTAAATACAATGCCCACATTGTTTATTCCTTCAGATAGGTATTTGTCTATATTCATCTTGCATAGTTCTTGGCAAACGCATTTACCATAATAATATAGCGGTGTACTATTGAAATCAATCGGTGTAGGTCCAATGAACTTGAAATCTGTATGCACGCCTTCGTATTGTTCTAGCACTTTTAAAATATCGTGGTTCGTCAACCACGTCACTGGGTTATTTTTCCATTCACTGGGTTGGAATGGTGCGAACAACTCCTTTTTCAGGTCTTCTCGAATAAATTCGTCGTTAATAAGTTCCAACCAGCAATCTTCACGTTCACATTGAGTGACTTTTGTTTTCAATTCATTCCAAACCGTTTTAGGGTTGGTTGATTTTATCATGTTGTCTGGATATTGTTGATTGAATGCATCCTTAATGATTTGTAAAGTATTTTTTTTCATACACGAGTGACGAAGATGCAAATCGGATTTGCTAGACGGATTGCAATGTATTTTTTTTAACGTTTTTCTCTTTTGTTTATGGTGTTTCTTTTTCGTAGTTGCAACCATTTAGTATATACTTACTAAATATTTTAGTGCTTGTTTCGTTTTATAATGGACTTACCCCATACAGACCTCTCTCGAATTTCCGGTTCAGACTGTTCGCGTATGTTATCAAACAAAGTATCTACTTCGTCATCTTGTTTATTATATTCGTTTTTGTTCTCTATTTCTTTCATCTTAAAATAATTAATCAACGTCTTTACGTATCCATCAAATGCATCATTCACTTCGGTTGTTATATTCTTGTATCGGTTCGTTAGTAATTCTTCGGTGACTTCCAGTATATCGTCCTTATAACAGGCAATCTCATCATATTGCGTCTGTATCTTGTTAAACTCATCCGGATTGTTTTTAGAAACATATTTGTGATATTGTGATTTGTTCATCAACAATTCTAAAGTGATTTGTTCAACAAAAGCGTTTTTTTCCGGAACCGCCGCGATTTCCTCTCCCGATACGTCCATCTTATATAACAAATAGACAATGTTTTTCTTTACATTTGTTTCTATCAAACAAAAATAGATATAACACATTATCATTTAGTAATATCGCTGCAACAAAATCTATTATAATAGTATAATAGATTTCAAATGAGTAGTCTTGGAGGAGGATTTCAAGGATTTTCCGCAAAACAAACTATAACTAATTACAAAGATGGACAACAAACTTCAACCCGCGATATTCTACGCAGAGCATGGAACACTCCTTTCGCTACTGGAACCGTCAATGGTGAAGTACGTAGAGTTACCCCATTTAGAGCAGTGAACAACTCGGGTGACTTCCTGCTTCGTCAGAACTACAATAGCAAGGGAGCAAACCCTGATAGCACTGGTATCCCTTCCGCCAACACCAACCCCCGATTTGTCGCTGATTCATCTGACTATGTGAAATACAGAAGACAGGTAAGCGTGAACCGTAACTACAATGATTTAGCAAACGGTGGAGACGAGCACAACGGGTCGGTGACTTTCTTAATGAACGTCAGAAACTAAATATTTTATACGGATGGGTAAATATATGTAAATATGATATAGGATGATGATATTTACAAAAAATAATTTGAATAATGGTTCGCTCTCGTCTACCCGAGCAATGCCTCTCAAAGATAGCACCTCTGATAATGGTAGTAGATTTAGTTCTGCGCGTGAGGTTTATACCGAAACTACACCTGATACCAGTCAAAAAAAATGGTTTGGAAATCGCGACTCATCTAGTGTGATCGAACGAAGGAAGAACAATGCTATCGGCAAAGGAAGCATTAATGCTAACAACCAGGCATTGTCTTTCACTGCACACAACGAAATTAACAGTGTAAATAGCGCATTAAGGAGAACTCGTGCGAGCGGTTCTACGGTTCCTGCGAAAAGGACTGGATCCACAAAAATATTTTAAGTGTATCGAATTGTTTTCGTTGATTATAGTATATAGACGATGTATAACTATTTAGTTGAATTTATTGCTACCACATTTTTCGTATACGTGATTTTGTCCACTGGTAATCCTCTGGCGATTGGTGCTGCTTTAGCGTTAGCGATTTTAATCACCTCAGATATCTCTGGGGGTCACTTGAACCCCGCCGTATCTGTTGTAATGGCCTCTGCCGGCAAATTGCCTATTAGCGAATTGCTTCCCTATAGCATTGCACAAGTTCTCGGTGGTTTGGTTGCTCTTGAGATATACAAGAGGAACAAGGAGTAAGTCAACAATATTAGATTGAATAAATTATGAAATTTATTCAATATTGGATTCAAAACGTATTAAAACGTTACCACACTGTCTTCAATTGCTAAAACTTTAAGTAGTTTGTTAACATCGCCATCATACATCGACCAACATGTTACTAGGTCAAATGCCTGGTCATCTGCATTTCTGAGAACCTTGGGTTCAAATTCCCCATTGGAATTGGAATTTGCTTCTTGATTGCAACTTATATAATTTGGATTATATGTATACTCTTCAAGAGATTCACGTACATCCTTCTCTCTGCCTGCAAATTTTGCCTTGAAATCGTTGAAATTCATTATCCTTTTGATACCATACTCATGAATAACGTTATCCTTGTCGGATACCTTCACATTTGAACCGCCACGTTTAGTGCGAGACTTTGCATTTTTACGACTACCTTTCTTATATTTCCGTGTCTTATTCACACCTTTTTTACCGCGCTTGGTCGTCTTGTTGACTCTGGTTTTACCACTCTTTGCGTTTTTCATATATATATACACTATGTAGATATATATGTGTGTGTTCTCCATTTACTTGGTTTTTAAAAGGAGTTTGTAAAGAATATACAATCCGACAATGGATAGCGAACTCATGTAAAACTGAGTTCCCATATTCAGGTCCGAGAACTCAAGTACATTATCTTGTTCGTCATCTGAGTCGTCAGTTTCTTCTGTTTTGGAACCAGTCAATTGGTCCTTCATTTTATTTACTAAAATTAAAAACTCATTATCTGTTTGTTTCACATCCACTTGTTCTTTTTCTAAAACAGGTAGTGCAAACAGAGAACCTTGTAGACTGCTACTGCTCGTTTCGGGTGTGTCCTTATCTTCCATTTTAGTCGATGAAGAAGAAAAAGCTTTCTGTTGGTCTTTATTGGGAGAACTGTCCAAGTACAAATAATTCATTGTTATACATTGAACTCACATATTTTTACTACTAACTATTTGTTAAATCAATATAAATGGTTGAATCTAGGTTATAATAACTGCAACAAGGACATCCGCATTATGTGTGGAATATTTGCTGTCTTGAACAACAATGATTTGATTATTACAAAAGACATCATGAAAGATGCCTTCAAAAAAGGCGAACATAGAGGTCCGGAATATTCAACACTAAACTCTATTTCGATCAAAACGATTATGGGATTTCATCGACTTGCGATTAATGGACTGGATGAAGTCTCTCATCAACCAATTAACATAGGCAATATCACGCTAATATGTAATGGTGAAATTTATAACTACAAACAACTGTACACTCTATTGCCCGAATATGTGTCCCCTACGACAAATTCGGATTGCGAGGTAATTATTCATCTGTACAAAGCATTTGGAATGGATACCACCCTACAATTGCTCGACGGTGTATTTTCGTTTGTTCTTATTGACCAGTTATTGGGAAAAAACGCCACCAAACTGTATGTTGCCCGCGACCCCTATGGAATTCGACCACTTTTTATCATGAATAATACGAACTCGTCAGACAGCGACAGTGTTATCGCCTTTGCTAGTGAAATGAAATCGCTGAAACCAATCCAAGACGAAATAAACGAATATTATACAAACAAACGTGACGAAATATTGATGGACAATCCCCGTGCAAACCTCAAAAACAAATATAAACAATATCAAATTCAACCCTTCAAACCGGGTTCGTATCAAGTATACAAACTCCCATTTCATGTATCCCCTCACTGGAAGTTAGAAAAGCAAGTCAAATATAACACATTCGCATTCAACACGAATGTGTTTACGAAGAAATATGATTTTGATCACATAATGGTCAACATTCAAACCTACTTCAAGGAGGCAGTCTTTAAACGCTGTATCGCAGCAGACCGTCCCATTGCGTGTTTGTTATCAGGTGGACTGGACAGTAGTTTGGTAACTGCCTTGGTAAACGAATATCACAAAATGAACAACCTGCCTCAACTTGAGACATATAGCATTGGTATGGAAGGGTCGGAAGATCTAAAATATGCACAACAAGTCGCCGATTATCTTGGTACAAAGCATACGCAGGTCACCGTCAGTGAAGAAGAGTTTGTAGACGCCATTCCTAAGGTCATCTATGATATTGAAAGTTACGATACCACCACAGTTCGCGCAAGTGTTGGTAACTGGCTAATTGCGAAATATATTTCAGAACACAGCGAAGCAAAAGTCATTTTCAATGGCGATGGTGCAGACGAGTTAATGGGTGGATACCTATATATGAAACACGCTGGAAATTGTGTAGAATTCGATAAGGAATGCAAACGATTGCTAACGAATATCCACCAATTCGATGTGCTACGTTCAGACAGATGTATCTCGTCCCATGGATTAGAACCAAGAACTCCTTTTTTGGATCGTACGTGGGTGAATTACTATTTGTCTCTTCCATTCACTCTTCGTTATTCGAAAGATGACCAAGAAAAATATTTGATTCGTAAAGCGTTTAGTGAGGAATATTTCAACAACCGAGAAGGAATATCTTTACTTCCACCAAGCATTCTGTGGCGCCGCAAAGAGGCATTCAGTGATGGCGTTGCGAATGAAAAAACCACCACACGTGAAATTATTTACAAACATATTCATAGTCTAGATAGTCACGCACAATTTGTTTCGTTGTTTAATGACCCGAATATTGATAACAAAGAAAACATTTTGAAATTGGTAAAAGCGGTTCCCGAAACAAAACACCTAACTCACTTGTTGCCGGAAACGCTGGAACAATTTTATTATCGTTATATATTCGAGATCCATTACAAGGGTTGTGGAAAAGCCATTCCTTATTTTTGGATGCCCAATTACGTAAAGGCACAAGACTCCAGCGCACGTAGTTTGGATATTTATAAAGAAGACGTAGAAACTGACTATGCGGTTTTACCAAATGCACCCGATGACTTTGCATAAAAAATACAGTATTCACAAGTAAATATACTTACATAGAACGAGTATATTTACTAATTTTCACGTATACAATCCATCTATATATGATTGAATATCGTCTAATTCAAATAAGGACAACTTGTTTATAAAATCGCCAAAATTCGTTTTTTTATGTATACCGAAATCCTTTCTTTCAATCTCATTGTGTTTGATTTCTTCAAACACGTCAGACATAAGATTATATGTTCGGTCGTTCGTTTTAATCAAACGTAACGTTTTCTGCAAACATACGAATGTATTTGTGGTGAAGATTTCTTTCAAGTTTGATAAATCGTTCGCTTTGGATATATCTGCAAAGTCATCTACATCGTTATTCGCTATAAAATGAGCGAACATTTGACAGAAACCATGTGAACCCATTTTTTGATACAAATGATACGGGTCAATCAATTCCCATTTTCGATGTATTCGTCCTCTGGTTACGATTTTTGTTCTACACGCTACTCGAAAATGGGTTTCATCGTCGTCGGGTTTTCTTACATTGTAACCATAGTAGATAAATAAGTCCAAATCCTGTACACGATCATCAGTCCAAGGAATGCACGCTTTTGACTGTTCAATATCAAATACCTGTACATGTGTGTTGATTTGCTTATAGACATCAACTTGACCAAGTATTTCTATAAACAAGGTTAAATAATCATTGAATGTATTCAACATTTTTATTGGAATTTCTAATTATATATTGTACAATTCTACAATATATATTTCAATTTTATCTTCATTACAAACGGTATCTAAAACTCCGTGCTAAAGTCAAATACTTCTTCTTCGTTATCCTTTCCGCTCTTGTCCGCCAAAGCATACTCTGCATTCGTGCGCTCAAAAAAGTTCACCTTGGACTCTATGCTAATGAGTTCCATGAAATCAAAAGGATTAGAAGAATTATACATCTTGTCGTATCCTAATTGGACACACAGTCTGTCCGCAACGAACTCAATGTACTGAGACATCAACTTGGAATTCATACCAATCATGCGACAAGGAATGGCTTCCAAAATAAATTCCTTTTCAATCTCCACTGCCTCTTTTACAATTTCGTGAATTTTGTCCGGAGTTAATTTTTTATGTAACTTGGAGTACATCAAAATAGCAAACTCAGTGTGAAGCGCCTCATCACGAGAAATGAGTTCATTAGAAAACGTCAATCCGGGCATCAATCCTCTCTTCTTAATCCAATAAATAGACGCAAAGGAAGAAGAAAAGAACAGACCCTCTACTAACGCAAACCCCACCAAGCGAGTAGCGAAATCGCTGTTATCGTCGTTAACCCATTTTTGTGCCCAGTTGAATTTCTTCGCAATGCAAGGATAATTTTGAGTAGCTGCGAACAACTTGTCTTTTTCTTCGGGGTCTTTAATATATGTGTCTATCAACAGGCTATACATCTCTGAATGGATGGTTTCAATGGCTATTTGGAATGCATAGAACGCACGGGCCTCTGATACTTGAACTTCGTTCATGAAACGGGTACCCAGATTGTCCGTAACTACGGCATCGCTACTAGAAAAAAAAGCTAAAATCATTTTAATAAAATTGCGCTCATCGTCACTCAATTTGGCCCAGTCATTCATATCTTGTGCGAGTGAAACTTCGCCGGTATGCCAAAACGAATCGATGGATTTTTTATACATTTCCCAAATATCATTGTATTGAATGGGAAACATTACATAGCGGCTATCGTCTGGTGTAAGAAGTGGTTCGAGTGCAGTGGCTGCATTATGTGCATTGTCGGACATATTGTTCCTAAATAATATAGTCAGTAGATTTTTATTTCATTTAGAAAATATACTTACAGTGCACACAGTGCATTTTGCCGGTTACAGTTGCACGATAGTAAACGTGAGTAGTAATTATTTAAATTGGTCGACATCAATGAGATTATTATTATTATCGAGAGATTATTTAGGTCATTAATATAAGGAATGCCAGGACAAAACAAACATACTTCTGAACCGGAACTTGGTGAAGAACCTAGCAGTCGCCGTGGTCGCCGTGGTCGCAAACAAAACGAAAAAGAAATTTTGCGAGAACATATGATTGAAACATTTGATAAGGACACAATTATTCAAAAACAGCGACAATTATACGAGAATTTACAATACTTATCTGAAAAGGAAAAAAAAGAATTTGAGGCAAAGTTCACTACGCCTAGAAACGATGGTCAAAAATACTATGCTCGTCTATTAAAACAAAAAAGCAAAAAAATTGTCGTTGCTACGGGACCAGCCGGAACTGGAAAAACGCTGTTGGCTACCGAGCAGGGCATTCGCATGTTTCTTTCTGGTGGATACGATAAGTTGATTTTCACTCGCCCTTCTGTATCCGTTGACGAAGATCTCGGATTTTTACCCGGTACATTGGAAGAAAAGATGGCTCCTTGGATACGTCCTATATACGATGTGTTATATAACTTTATCACTCCAAAAGAAGTCACCGTATTACTAGAAGAAAAAGTCATAGAAATCGCTCCACTGGGATATATGCGAGGTCGTACGTTTAAAAATTGCTGGATCGTTGCGGACGAAATGCAAAATTCAACCATTTCTCAAATGAAAATGTTAATGACTCGTCTGGGTGAAAATAGCAAACTGGTAGTGACCGGCGATTTAGACCAATACGATCGCGCAAGTGATATTAATGGATTAGACGACTTTTTAGATAAATTTCGCGGAAAGCGTTCCTCGAGCATTAGTAGCGTTGAATTTCAAAATCACGATATACAGAGAGAGGAAGTCGTAAAAGAAGTGTTGGACATTTACGCAGGAGAAGTCCCACCTGTATATTCTGATGACGAAGAAGAACCCTCCGAAATGAATGCTGAAATAGAAAAAGATTTAACAGATTCCAAATAATTGCGTGTTCTCATTTTAGGCGCTATACGTGTATAATAAAATGTATTCTTTTATTATAGAAATGAAATTCTCGTTGAAAAATGTTCTCCAGTTTCAACCATTATTAAAGAGCCAATTGGTATTGTATATGTTTTTATTCATTGCCTTGTTTGAAATCGTTCATTTTGGAACAAACCAGAATGTAAATGGCGTCCTTTTGATGTTTTTAATCGGTTTCTTGACTTCATTTTTCAGTAAGAATATGATTATTATCTTGTTTTCCGCTATTGTGTTTACCAATCTAATTGTATATGGTTCTCAACTCAAGTATAGAGAAGGGTTTGATAAGAAGGACGAAGTCATCAAGCGAGTGAAGAAAACCAAAAAGTCGGAAGAAGAATTAGAAGAAGAAGATTCTAAAAAAGAAATGACAAAGAAGGATATCGAAGAACAGTTCTCTAGTTTACAGAAAGAACTCCCCGAGTTCCAAAAAATCCAATTTGAAATTTTAGACAATCTGGAGAAAATGGACCCCCTTCTAGAAAAGGCGGAAAGCTTCATCAATAAATATTCGGAGTACAGAGACAGCAACCGTCGTTAATTTGGTGTAAATTGCAATTGATAATATCCTTTCATAATATAAGAGAATACTATCAATCATGGTCTTCAAAGCCATTGCAAAATTCATTGCCATGATTCCCAAAATATTTAAAATTATTACAGGCGTCATCATGGGCATAAAAGATATATTTTTAGGTTTAGCCAGAGAATTTGAAGAATTTCCACAAGGTGCATATTATTTAGGTATGCACGCGGCCATATTTGTTCAATACTTGGGCGTTTTCGCATTTACAAATCTTTTCTGCGCTATGCAAATGATCCAGAACTTTACCTCTTGCTTTTTTTGGTATGCATTGGACATTTTCGGCAAGATATTGTATTTAATACCACAATTAATCATAATGTTTTTAATGTTTCTAGGCATTCCAGCAGATGAACTTGAAACACAGTTTTGGATGTTTATGGAGGACATCGACAGAATGGTGGTGGATGCAAGTGGTTATCACATTATTCACTTTCCCAAAGACATCCGCGATAAATGTTTCAATTGTAAACGGTTGAAGACAAGCGTACTAATTAATAAAGCCAATGATGCATTCGGAGATCTCAAGGACCCGATTATCCCACTGATGACTGGCGGCATTGTGGATATGTTCAATGGTGCTCGTAGCGCAGTGAATGCAGTATTGGGACCAATCGGCATCCGTATATAAGAACATCCAATAAATTTAGCACACATACGTAATGGAATATTATAGAATGATATAGTATAATATGCCCAAAAAGTGTACCAGCCCAGGAGTTATATGTATTGAGAACGTAACCCTTTTATTCATTGTCATTATTATTGCGATCATCGGATATTTGTTGTATCAAGTATACAATCCGGCGATGAAGACGTCTGATACAATCCTTGTAAAACCTACCAAAATTATTCAGGACATTCAAATGCCCATCATGGACGATGCGGGCGATACGATGAATGACCCATATGCGCCTCCTTTGAAACGTAATCAATATTTACAACCTACTATGGGAGGAGATGTCCGTGGACTTCCCATCAATATCAAAACGCGCGCTACTGGTCATGATTACCAGCAAATGGGCATTTTAACCAAACAGGGTGGGAACAACGAGAACTTAATTTTACCACTGATGGGTCGCCGTATTATGACTGGGCGCGATAGATGGCAGTATTATACAATGTCCAATACTGGTTTTGTTAATACCAAGCTTCCCATTAGCGTGAATGGAAAAAGTTGTTCTGGAGAATATGGATGCGATATTATGAACAATGGAGATGTTGTCTATGCAGAAGGATACAATGATACGTTCAATGCAACCATTTATGAAAACAGCACACTGAACTATATTCCTTACCTTTAGACGAATTATAATTTGGTAAAAAACTCTACCACATTATATATATAAAGCAATGAGTGAAGAAAATACATTTGATTTAATAGACGAAACAAAGATTAAATTTGATAAAGAAATTATTTATGATTATCCTTTGACAACCACTTATGCAAGCGAATTTGTAAAAGGGAACGATGTATTTCAAGCACCAGTTACATACAGCATTGATAATAACTTTTATTATACTTCTGATGGAAAGACCTCCGAGTTCAACTTTTCAAAAATTCATATTGGAAAACTTGTTCACGACAATGTCGAGAACGTGAGTGCAAATAATAATAAGATTATAGGCGAAGTCGTATTAGAACATTCTTCGAATTGTTATGTGTGTTTTTTTCTAGAGAGTTCAAGTGCTACCGAAAAAAACTCTTTAGATGCGATTTTATCAGGAGGTTCTGCTAATTATGAAGTTGAATTGAATAATATTATTCCAAAACAAGACAAATGCATTCACTACAAGGATGGAAGCAAGAATGTGTTTGTATTTACCACTCCTATATACACTGAAGCCACATCAATTGACCCAATTATTAGTAACAGTTTATTCAACAAATACCCCAGTACAGATGATTACATTGTAATTCCTGGAAATTATCTTAATCAGCGCGATGATGACCAGATTTACATTGATTGTAGTCCGACGGGAGCAAGCGACGATGAGATAAATACTTACAACGTGCCCATCAATTCCAAGATGATGAGTGAAAAACAGCAATCTGATTTTATGGGCACGACCGTGAATTTCGCATTTTTCACGATTCTATCGCTAGTGGGATACTTTATTATTCCAATGTTTTACAAAAAAGTGGTGATAGATATGATATTGTTTATGAACCCAGGCACTGGAGATGAAGTAAACAAAGACAGATTGAAAGCAATCGCCTCTGCTGATGTCGGCATCATACTCACATTTGTATCGGCTATTATGTTATTTTATACAATGGGCATGACGGGTGACTCCAGATATACGTCTTTGTCCTTAATGCTTTCTCTTATTGCTGTTTTGTCTGCATCATTAATTACAATGAAGAAGTCCAATCCAGACTTCTTGCGAGCAATCAGTAGTAACGGTCGGGTCATTCAATTAGAAATCCCTATGACTACCATCAAGGATGAAATTACAAAAAAATCAACCGAAGTTCCAGTGGGAGTATCTTCTAGTCTTGGAGACATATTCAAAACAATTGGCGATTTCTTCGGGTTCTTATTAAAATTAACCCCTGCATTCCTAGCAATCACCCTTGTTGGTGCTGCAATTCCACAGATTATCAGGTCGATGGGTATCTTAACACCCGAAACTGCTAGTTCATTGACCATAGGTGGCGTGCTATTCTCTATGACTGGACTCGTTTGTTTCAAGTTGATCGACAAAGTCGAAAAATTAAGTAAAGGTGAAGAAGCATAACTCACGATTGCATAGAAATTAATAAATAATTAGAACGATTGGCTCTATTTATTTATACTTGAACAAATTTAATACATGGAAGCAGTTCCAACATCCTCGGCAACAGGTTTGAAAGCAGTCTCGGTGAATATAACAGGATCGCTATGTCCAATGGGGGCCATCTGCTCTACGATCTCTTCTTCAAGAGTGTCTTTCTTCTCGGGGTTCATCTTCTGCATCTTCTGGTCCTTCTTCACTTGAGAAGGAGTGTGCTCCTGAATAGCGGCTTTGCCGGTCTGTTTAGAACTGCGTCTTAACAATTCATACGCAACAAACACGTATAAAATAGCCACCAGGGGGTTAGCATTGAAGAACAAATAAAGAGTAACTGCTAAAACACCGACCATGCCTAGGGGAGAATCGACCATATTGGAAACAAATCCGGGGTTCTCAACGGGGAAAACAATATACATTACAAACACGACAAGCGCAATTAATTCTACTTGTGTTAAGGAGTTGAACATTTTTGGAAGTTTCATCATTTCTATATTATAGATTAGTATTTTATTTTTACCTATAATCAACGAAAATATTTGAAAATTGAAATATCCTAAATACAAATAATCTTATGTAGTAATCATATACATACCAAGATGAATAGAAAGAAGAACATCAAGCAACCAACTATCAAGGACAGTTTCCTTCTGACCCCCGAATACAAAGAAAATGTGCGCATTTCATCACATTTGGGGAGAAAAGGGTATACCATCCCAAAATCGACATTATCCGAAAAAGACATTGCTTGTTTAAAAGAAGAATTATTGGTAAAACCAGTAGAGATGAAAATGAATTATGGTGCACCAGGTGCAGCTGGTTCCAATGCGTTCCCGGTGTACAAAGAAAACGACAAAAAAATATACATTCCTCGCTTTTATGGGGTTGAACGTTATGGGTTGCCTGATAAAAGCGAACTCCAGGAGGGAGACGACATTGACGTAACCTTTGATAAACAGGTCCGCGATTACCAGGAACACATTATTGGTGTCTATATGAACCACATTGGAGAACCCATATCAAAAAACAACACGCAAAATGGTAACGGAGGCATACTGGAGGTTCCTTGTGGTAGAGGCAAGTGTTTGAGCAAAGATACGCCAATAATGATGTATGATGGGTCTATTAAGATGGTTCAAGATGTAAAAGTTGGAGATAAACTCATGGGGGACGATTCTACACCAAGAAACGTGTTGACTCTCGCACGAGGAAAAGAGATGATGTACAAAGTGATACCAAACAAAGGTGATAGTTACACAGTGAACGAAAGTCACATACTATCATTGAGATACAGTACATCCATGAACAAAAATACCCCCAAGGGCACTGTGGTTGATATGTCTGTATTAGATTATTTGAATTTACCCAAATCTTATCATGGTAGAGGAGGTCCCTTGGTTGGATATCGTGTGCCTATTCAATTTCCTAAGAAAGATGTGGACATAGACCCGTATTTGCTTGGATATTGGTTAGGTGACGGTCATTCAAAAGGATCTGTTATTTCCACACAAGAGTCCCATGTATTGACGCATTTGCAAAACAATTGTTTTCCAGAAAATCATCCCGAATTGTATTTGCAGTATACAGGCGCACAATACGATTATCGCATTAATTCTACGAAGAAAGGCGCTGGTTGTAATTCATTCATGAATGGTTTACGTAAATATAATCTTATCAATAACAAACACATACCTCATGATTATAAATGTAATGACCGCGAAACACAGTTAGCATTGTTGGCTGGGTTGATGGATTCAGATGGGTCTGTCCATGATAACTGTTATGATATTCTTCAAAAAAACGAAATCCTTTTGGACGACATCATTTTCGTCGCACGTTCACTTGGGTTTGCAGCTTATAAAAAAGAATGTAAAAAATCGTGCGTATACAAAGGAGAAAAAAGAGAAGGAACCTATTATAGAACGTGTATTCACGGGAAAGGGTTGGAAGAAATACCGGTAAAATGTCCTCGTAAAAAAGCAAATCCCAGAAAGCAAACAAAAGAAGCTTTGAATACCAGAATTCGGTTAGAACAAGTCGGCATTGATAACTATTATGGGTTTGAAATAGATGGGAACCGACGTTTTGTATTGGGAGATTATACCGTCACACACAATACAGTAATGGCGCTCAAAATCATCTCCAATCTCCAGAAAAAGACGTTAATTATTGTTCACAAGGAATTCTTGATGAATCAGTGGATAGACCGCATTGAAGAGTTCTTGCCTGGAGCGAGAGTTGGTAAAATACAGGGTCAAAAATTCGACATTGAAGACAAAGACATCGTTATCGGTATGTTACAATCGCTCTACGACAAAGATTATGGTCCCACTGGATTTCAGAGTTTCGGTTTAACCATTGTGGATGAGGTGCACCGCATAGGAAGTGAACAATTTTCCAAAACACTATTGAAAGTGACCACTCCAAATATGCTGGGTATTTCAGCAACAGTGGATCGTAAGGATGGATTGACCAAAGTATTGTATATGTTCATTGGAAACAAGATCTATAGCGAAGAACGAAATGATGACGACCCTGTATGTGTGCGCGCAATCCATTTTCACACGAACGACAACGAATTCAATGATGTTGAGGTGGATTATAGAGGAAATACAAAATATAGTACGATGATTACCAAATTATGTGCGTATGACCCGCGTACACGATTTATCATCCAGGTGTTACAGGATTTATTGAGCGAAGACCCCGATAAACAAATCATGGTGTTATGCCACAATCGCAGTTTATTAACCGCAATCTATACCTATATTCGCACTTGGAACAATGACGAAGAAATGATTGGATATTATGTGGGCGGCATGAAACAAGTCGATTTGGAAAAAACAGAGAAGAAACGCATTGTGTTGGCCACGTATGCGATGGCGGCGGAAGCGCTCGACATCAAAACGCTATCTACATTGGTGATGGTGACCCCTAAAACAGACATTACACAATCGGTCGGTCGAATTTTACGCGTAAAGCACACCAAACCAATTATCGTAGACATTATTGACCAACACGATCCTTTTCAGAAACAATGGATACAGCGACGTAGATATTACAAAAAATGCAACTACAAAATTATTCAAAACAACAGTAAAAAATATACAAATATGATGAATGCTGACGATACAAATGAATGGAAATTGGTGTTTGACCCGAAGGACAAAACTACGAAAATGGACGAAGAGAAAGAGCTGAAAATAGAACGAAAATGTTTAATTGCGTTTGATAATTTGGAATAATATACACATATAACTAATCAACTTTGTATTTTAAATAGGCTACCTGACTATCTAATTCTTTGTCTACTTGAATTTGATACCAACACTCATAATCATTCATAGTAATTGGACCCTTCAAATTTTTCTCTAGGGTTGATTTCAGCATATTCGCGTGACTTTTTATCGCCCTGAATGATTCAACGCATTCAGGGTGATAATTTTTTATTTGTTTATACAATGTTAGGAGCGAACTCATATCATTGGGTAGTAGCGCAGCGGACATCGTAGTAATAATAAGACAATCTATTTCTTTTGTGTCTTTCTCTTCTTGTTGCTTTTCTTTTTCAATTTTCTGTTTGTCTTGGTCTTCTTCTTGGTTGTTTTTCTCTTATGTTTCCTTCCACCACCTTGTTTTAACGCAACTAATTCTGCACCACCAGAAGTACCGGTCGGTGTAATGTTGGGTAACACATTTCCTTCTGTGAACTCGAAAAATCCTCCTCCAGTTCCAGACATGATATATATTGGACAGAGATATTTTGCAAACAAGATAAAGTGATCATGCATAGGTATATATGACTAAACTTCCTGCGAAATCGTGGGATTATATACCAGAACTAGAATACGAAAAAGATTATGTAGTGGAGTTTGAATTGTGGAACTTGCGTGCTATTTTACGCAATATAAACGAAAACAAGCGCGCGGCCTCGCCAGTCTACCAAAAACTGGTCATTCCTCATTTGCAAGAATTAGTAGATAAATTGGAAACATTGGAGGCGAAACTAGATAGAGAAATTGAGACAGACGGGGACAAAACCATCTACGATTTGGTAGATGAATAAAATTGAAAAGGAAACAACAACAACTGTTATATCCAGTAATCAACTCATCAACTAACGAATTCAACAATGTGCTCCAATACGGATGGACGATATATGTCTTTGGCGACAGAAGAGGCGTCAAAATCACCCATTACTAATTTCCAACTGGGTTGTATAGCTGTCGTATCAGGGAAAATTGTAGCACGAGGATGCAATAATTATAGGACCTATTCCAAGGATGGCATGATCGGTCAATCTTGTTCATGCCATGCAGAAATCAGTGTATTGCGAAAATGCATGAAGCAAAATATAACTAAAAAAATAAATATATATGTGGCGAGAGTGTCTACTATGGGAGATATGCTATGTTCGGCTCCGTGCATCGACTGTTTCTTGAAAATGAAAGAGTTCAATATAAGGAGTATCATTTATATTGACCATAGCGGAAATACAGTAAAGCGAAATTTCGACGACTTTCACACGTCCCATACAACAAGCGGCAAGAAAGCGATCCTTACAAAGCGTGTAAAGTGTTTATGATATGTGTCTGCATATCATTATTTGTTTGTAAAATTGAAAGAACAATTGTTTTTTATTGAATATGCAACAATTAGACAATCAATCATTCATCATGGAAGGAGAAACACACGTTCATTGGCCCGATATTACTCATCCAGCGGATGCACAAGCATTTCAATCGCTGGGATTAAAAAAACTATTGTATATTGGTCCCTGGTTTCATCTTGAACCCACTATTCACGCGGAGTTTCGAAATATCAAAGAGTTTATTTATGTAGATACACAACCACTTGGAGAAAATGAAACAAAACCATACGATACAAACTCATACAAAACCAATTTCGTCGAAGATTTGATGACGAAATGTGCTTGTTTTGGATATGAATTGATAAGTGATTACATGATTGACCCTGAACATGTAAATACCGTATTGAACCGCAGTCAGCGCACAAAATGGCGTGTCGATTATCCTCACATTAACCCACATATGTTCAAATTTGAAAATAAATACACTAAGCAAATATTAAAATATTACATTTCAACCAATTTCCTGTATACGATGAATAAAGAATTACGAACAGATATGTGTGAGGCAGACGGATTAATTCTGAGTGGATATTTTCCTCATAAAACGTTATTGCATTATTTCCCCCAACCAAAAACAATCATTGGGTTTACTGAAACTGTGTATCCAGTTGGTGAACTATCGCATTATCTAGAAGAAGACAATATAATTCCGTCGTTGATAAATGATACGAATACCGACACCCCTTATTGGGCAAATAACTATTTCTTATTGTCTATTCATACAAATCATATGGTAAAATGTGAAAATATAACCGAAATGGGCGACCTATCTGTTCATGAAATAGACCGCCGATATGGATATGAAGTGTAATATACCGACTTATAAAAAATCTTACTGTATATATGCGTTAGTCGTATTGAAAATATGTATTTTTTATACTTTATGTAGTGAGTTATAAAAAGAACGTTTTTGACATGGGAAAGTATATTTGGTTTTGCACTTTTGGACATTTTAAAAAATGTCCATTTTTCATTTTTGTGAGAAAGTCTTGAGAAAAAAAAACTAAAAAACGGGTTCACAGCATAATGCAGTGATTGCATTTTTTCAAAAAAATATTTGGCTGCATAATTTTTTATTTTAATTATGTAGAAAAATCATTTAGGGGATTTTTTACTATCATTGTATGGTAGTAAAATGGTAGTAAAAAATCCCCTAAAATCAATCCAGATATTTGAATGCACGGATTGTTACTATAGTACGTGCAATAAAAAAGATTATAATAAACATTTGTCCACTGCAAAACATAAAATGGTAGTAAATGGTAGTAAAAAATCCCCAAAAATCCCCAAAACTGAAAATAACAATTTCGTCTGCATTTGCGGTAAGGTATATAAATACGATAGTGGGTATTATCGTCACAAAAAGGTATGTAATGCAGATGGAAATGCGAATTTGCAGCAAAACGAAGTAGAAATCGACCCGTCACAAGACTCTATACACACTATGATGGAGTTAATAAAACAAAATCAGGAATTCAAAGAGTTGATTGTAGAACAAAATAAACACATTTTGGAATTGGCCCAAAAACCAACTACCACAAACAATACGATCAATAACAACCAAAAATTCAATCTAAATTTCTTTTTGAATGAACAATGTAAGGATGCGATGAATATTTCCGAATTTTTGGAGAACATGATGCTCGATATGGAAGACTTAACAGAAACTGGTCGACTAGGTTACGTAGACGGGATATCAAGAATTTTTATCAACAAACTGCGAGAACTCGACACATACAAACGACCATTGCACTGCACTGACTTGAAGCGCGAAACACTGTATATACGGGATAATGATGTATGGGAAAAAGAAGAGAATTCAAAACAGAAACTGAAGGAATTAGTAGACAAAGTCGCCAATAAAAATTGCAAAACCATGCGTATATGGACGGAAGAACATCCAAATTATACAGAAATGGATTCGATCGAAAACCAAGAATTTATGAAACTGTCGGATGCTATATTGGGTGGGTTTGGAGAACAAGAATCAAAACAATTCCGCGATAAAATCATCAAAAGTGTAATCAAAGAAGTCATGGTCAATAAAAATGTATAATATATTTGTGGATATAATTCATAAATATATTCAATTGTCTACATAAGTGATTAGCATAGTATTATAGTTTACTAATATGAACAATCTTTGCGTATTTATGCGCTACTTTAATCGGCGTCCATTTCCTATATTTACGATCGTATACACATTCCATGCGTAATATTTTTTTTAGATCGACATATTTATCGTGTTGGATATTTTCGAAATCGTCTTCATCATCGCTTTCTTCGATATAATCCAGGTTTTTATTTTCTCTGATATTTCGGAAAAGATTATTCATCGCGACGCTTGTCTTGTAGTTTGGTACATACGATAAATTGTAATAGACCGGGCTATTGTTTCTGCCGTATGCAAACAAATGATAAATATCATATTGCAAATCTGCACGAACTTCAAATACGGTCGTAGTTCTATATTGCGGTTTATTGAAGACCATTTTATAAGGTTCGATTTCAAAGTCTGTCGATAACGGCGCGACAACCTTTGTAGCATTGGGTAAACTGACGATATTTAATTTTCTAGATAAGTGCACATTCATATATGGCATGACTTCGTTTGATGAGCGATACTGAATGTGGTGAAGAGGATAATGCACACGCGATTGGATGCACTCATCGAGCGTATTTGGATATTCGTCCAATCCATCCAATTGGACATTCCATAAGAATGGCGAATAAATAGGCGTATGTTTCTCGAGACATTCAAATAATAGTTTCCACGCACCAAATTTATTTATACTCGACATTTTGCAGACATTTACGCCCTTCATAAAGAGAATGTCGTCAACAATGTATTTTTCTTTTCCCGAATGTTCGTCTACCACGCATGTCGCATACACGAGTGTCCCCATCGACAATTGAAGATTGGATTTGATATCACTATGAACCACCTTGACTATTTTTTTGTCGCGGTTTAATTCCATGATATAACAAGTATAATATTTTTGATAAAACGTAAACCATATCAACACTTTTTTACCAGTGGGGATTGCTATACATACATCATAAACAGATGAAACTTTCTTATGTGAAATTGTTTCATAGGAAAGTTCAAATTGTGGTAATCTTTTGAGAAGATACGACGTTTGGTTAGCGTTTAGAACCAACATACTATAAGAGGCACGTACTATTTATATAGTTTTAAGAAAGTGTGTGGGTAGTCTGTTCATCCATAAACTGTTGTAAATCAGTATTCAATTTTTCAATATGTTCCCGATCAAATAATTGTGTGTTTGGATTTACGCTCGTTGAATTTTGTATTTGCGTCATCATCGCATTGTATTTTTCACCATTTAGCGAACGAGACAATTTAGGTTTGGGTATACGAAACTTAACTTGTAGGTGTTGAATGACCACATGACATAGAAAAATGAACAATAAAAAAAAGAACGACTTGAATAAAAATTCTGTAAACATATGTGTAAATACTAAATATTACGAACACAAAAATATACATTTTTAAACGCCCAATGCAATTTACCAAGAAATAGTATTTGCAAACTATATAAATGTATCGTGGGTAAAGATAATAATGTCATCTATACGTTTGTTGGTAGTAGAAAAGAATGGTACCATTAAAGAAAGTGTATTGAAAACATGGAAGGAAGAAGACTTGTATAAAAAGGCTGGTTTTAAAACTAGTCAGGGGTTTGCATTGGCCACTACTTGGAAGGTTGGTGATATTAATAACAAATCCTATTCTATTCGTGTCTATGGCAAGACTGATGGTCGCGCTACCCAAGAAAACAAATATGAGTTTCCTCCCCCAATTGATGAAACATTGTTTTTCGGCAATTGTTTGATTGTAAATGTGCGAAATGATGTGCCGGTGTCTCTTACTACCGCAGAGTGGACGTGCATTTATGATAAACTGCACGGAGGTTTTGAGGAGCTGGGTGATGAAGATGAAGATGACGATGACGAAGACAGTGATGAATACGATGATGTTCCCAAGACCAAATCAGGTTATGCAAAGGACGGGTTTATTGTAGACGACGATGAACGATCTGACGATGATTATGAAGGTTCGGACGCCTCCGAAAAATTAGAGCCGTTGCCTAAGAAGAAATCAAGCAAAAAGAAGGACAGCGTTGTAAAGACGAAACCCAATAAAAATAATGAAAAAGTCAGCGTTCCCGACAATGTCTTTATGGAACTTAGCAATGAAATAGATGAGTTATTTGATAGCACAAGCGAGTTGGAAATAGAGGAATACATATAGTCAATATTCGATCCAAGTATAAGATAAAAATTGAATGATATAAATAAAAGTATTCTATTTATATTATTAACATACACACAAGATGAAGACAGTATCAAATCCGTGCAATTTTCGTAAAAATCTAAAAGAAAAATTAAAGATTATTCTTGAAGATGAGAACATAACATCGAACGTAGAAACAAGCATATTTAACTATGCACTCAATGAGTCAGACCGACGCAGGTTGATTAAAAAGTGGGACAATCCACAATTTGTAGAAATTTATTTGAACAGATTTCGCAGCATCTACATTAACTTGAAAAATACTACATTCTTGAATCAAATTCGAAACAAAGATATTACTGGAAAAAAATTGGAAGTATTAACTCATTATGAAATGGATACAGAGAGATGGAGCGAACTCATCGACAAAAAGATTAAGCGAGAGGCAAGTAAATTCAAGACCAATATTCAAGCATCCACTGATATGTTTACATGCAGAAAATGCAAATCAAAGAAATGTACGTATTATGAATTGCAGACACGAAGTGCGGATGAGCCAGCAACTATATTTATAACCTGTCTGGATTGCGGGAAGAACTGGCGGTCTTAAGCAAATGGCCAATTGCAGCTAAAATATATTCGAAATATACGAATAAAAAATATATACGAACTGTTACAAAAAATGCAGATTTCATCCTTTCGGCATTGGGATGGTCAATGAACCAATTGGTTATTTGTTCAATATCTCCTTCAAAATCGTCTATTGTACACGCTATACGTATATTTTTTATTTTCTTGATATGGTTTACGCAATCATCGTAATGATTTTCTGAGATGGTAATATTTGTTACATCACTTCTACAAAGCGGACACAATATATATGGATTATGCGAAGTATGCAGTTGTTCAATGTAATGGAATACACAAGTTGAACAAAAATAATGACTGCACGTTAATTTGCAACATTTGACTGGTTCTATTGGTTCTAGACAAATAGAACAATCATCATAATTCTTTAATTGAATATTTTTATCGATGTTCAACTGTATATGCAATAGTCGCGTAGATAACAAAATCGTAGAGATGGTCGATGGTGTCCAACGCGTGTGTATGTTATTTCTCAATAAAAATTGATGAATGGATTCGGCATTTATAATCATTTTGCTATTTGGTATCGAATTGATGAGTTCAATATGCATTTCGTTTGATACTTGCGAATAACACATTACCATTTTCCGAATAAATTTTTTGCACGGATTATGAGAAATATGATGAGATTGTTTTGTGAATAAAATATTGTGTTTATAACCAACTGCCCGCAATATTTGCATATTCAAAGACGACAAATACAACTTCAAATACGTGGTATGCAATCCCAAATAATAATCGTATGCAGCATTCATTTTTATACATTTTTCAAATACTTGTATCATAGAACTATTGCAATTGTTTATACGGTGTCCAGAGTGGTTACAAAATGAACAGTTAGGCATAGAGAAGAGACCTTATATATTTACACTATCCACACACTCTATTTGCAAAAAAAATACTTATTGTATTTTTTTTACGAGACCTGAATTTAGATCAAAATTTCTAAATCATGTAATTTCCAATATTCGCAACCTCCGTTCGGCAAAGGACGTTTGATAATGAAAGGTAGTTTCTTTTCTTCGAATTCTTTTAATGCAACCAAATACCCATCAATCACACTCTCGTCGACAGATACGAAAGATTTGCTTCCTGCATTGATTTGCTTCGCACGTTCTCCAATAACGCGTGCCTTCTCGTATTTGGTAACAAATGGTTGCGTTCTATGCAATGGGTCAATTATATTTCCATCGCTATCGCGAACAACCTTAGACAGAGCTTCCACCTCATCGTAATTGATATTATGTAACTCGGGATGATAACTGGAGATCAAGTTTTCTTTGTAGTCGTCATCAATCTTCTGCAAATAGTCTTCCTCTTTTTCTTCTTCGTCATCGCTAAAATCATCTTCGCGAAACGGGTTTAATTCTGCGTCTTCTTCTTCTTCATTCTCGTCTTTTTGTTTTGAGAAGATCTTATTTTCAATTTCTTCGTCATCAATTTCTTCGTCATCGTCAAATTCGTCATCACTTTCATTCATCATTGGGTCGTTTTGAGCAACAGATTCATTATCACTTTGCACGTCTGATGCGTCGTCATCGTCTACAGTTTGGATGGTAATTGCCCCCTTCTTTTTTGTCTTGCTTGTTTCTGTCTTGTCAACTACCTCTTCATCTGAGAAATCGTCTTCAATAATTTCTTCGTTATCGTAGTCAATGGGGTCCATTATATACTAATATGGGAATATATTAAAAAACATATTTCTAAATACATTTATTCAATTTTATAGTAGAATGATTTAATTGTTTGTCCATTTAGTATCACATTCTATGCATATATAACTGTAATTCATTTTCGCATCGTTATATCGCATATAAATGATTTCTGCTGGAGTTTTGTGGTCTTTATGGTTCGTTTTGCATTGTTTATTTGGGCATGGTATATTGTATATGCGAGGCAGAGTAGGATCTAGTTTTGTATACTTGTTAATAATGTGATGAAAATTTTGTTCTCCTTTGGTGAACGATGTGTTCATCAGACAAATTCCATCTTGGTCAATATCAGTATCTTCGTGTCCACAATGTTTGCAATAATAATTCAACTTTGATTCATCGGATTCTGTAATACGAATATAGTACATATTGTCGCATTTCTCGCAAAATTTCATTTTTGAAACCTTCTTATATATATAGTTGTATGATAATTCTTCTATGCTATTTCATTTCAATTTTGTATTGCCAGTGTACAAATATTCAATGATATAAAATTGATAAACATATACTTGATTTTATTACGTTCAAACTAAATATTTCAATCTAATAACAAACCTTGCTCCATTTACCGTAATACACTCTACCGTATTCCAATACCACCGTGTGGTTATATTATTCGAAAATTGATTTAGAAAGTAGTCATTAAAATATTTATATAGTATACTCTGGGAGATGAAATCTTCTTCTATAACTGCAAAAATGAAGTCAAAACGTACACAAAGTGTCCAATCTATGCTTACACAACATAAAGTAGACAAACAGGCAACCAATGATAAATCAGAAACGCATACAAATACGCGGATCGGCAATAAAGATGCGAAGATACACGGCGGTTCTTATGCAATTCCAGACAGTGAATATCCTGAATTTATGAACAAAGTTAAAATGGCTACAACGGCTGGTCAATATGAGTATTTGACTGAAAAGCAGTTGCCGGAAGGAACATTGGCGATTGATATGGATTTGCATTACGATTATGAAGTAGAGGACAGACAACACGGAAAGGAGCACATTGACGACTTGATTGATGTGATTTTCTCCACATTGAATGATATGTATGTATTTAACGCTGAACAAAATATCATCGCATATGTGATGCAGAAACCGGATGTAAATCGTGTGAAAGAGAAAAATATAACCAAAGATGGTGTTCATCTACTAGTAAACATAAAAATGGACCGACATGCAATGAAATATTTGCGTGAACAACTGATGGCCAAAATCCCGGAGATATGGGACATTCCGATTATCAATACGTGGGGAGGTGTATTCGACGAGGGGGTTATGAAAGGAACTACGAACTGGCAGCTGTATGGATCCAGAAAACCGCATCATGGAAGATATAGTGTTTCTTACATTTATGATATTGGATACGATGAGACGGATAACGAGTTTATCCGCGACGAGATCAATGATGTATCTGCTCATTTGGAAGAACTCGACTGGATGAATTTGTCTGTTCGAAATACCAACTTGCCTACTTTTCAATTGAAGACGTCGTTCATTTCTACTTATGAGAAATATTTACCTGTGAACAAAACCCGTACCCAATTTTCGCGTAACAATATACCGGTTCGTAAATCGGCTGGATATTCTTCATTGTCGAAGGACTTGACTAGTATCAAAAGTCAAGAAGAATTGGACTCGCTCTACAACGAGTTTATGGATTCGCTGACTGCGAATGACCACAAATTAATTAGTGCTTGCAAAATGACTATGATTTTGCCTTCCGAATATTACGGAAATGGCTCATATGATAAATGGATCAGAGTGTGTTGGGCACTGAAAAATACATCATTGGATTTGTTGCTTGCCTGGGTGAAGTTCAGTTCCCAAACTGCTTCTTTTCGGTTTCCCGATTCTATTATGGAATGTATAGAAAAATGGGACGAAACTGCCGTTCAATCTGATGGAGGGCTGACATTGGGTTCGATTTGTCATTGGGCAAAAACAAGCAATCCCACCGAATACAAGGATATATTGAACCAATCTATTTATGCAAAGATTGAGCAGTCGATCAATTATGCCGTACAGAATAGCAATTTGAATAATAAAAAGAATGGTATCTGCGGCGATGCTGATTTTGCGGAGGTATTGTTTGCTATGAAGGGAGATGAATATGTCTCTGCTGGTATCAAATCCGTATTATGGTATCGGTTTGTGAATCATAGATATGAGGTGTGTGAATCGGGCACATCATTGCGAAACGAAATTGGAGGCACCATGCGTTCGCTATATAACCAAAAAGCACAAGAATATTTACACGAAAGTACATTTCAACCAGATGATGCAGAGTCAAAAGAAAACGAATTGGCTAAGATCAAAGCGAAGGTTTGTATGAATGTATTTGCTCATCTTGGCAAGACAACCGACAGAGAACATATTATGATTGAGTCTCGACACATGTTCTATGTGATGGATTTCTTTGATAAATTGGACCAAGATCCCTACTTGATGGGTTTCAACAACGGCGTCATGGACTTTCGTGAGAAAGTATTTCGTCCCGGTAAGCCTGAGGATTACATCTCTATGAGTACCCACATCAATTATATCAATTTGGATAATAACGACAAGCAACAGCGAGAAATCGTACACGAAATTACCGAATTCATGCATCAGTTGTTCCCCATTGACGAAGAATACGAGTATATGTTTGACCATTTGGCGTCAACGTTGATAGGAAACTCGATCAACCAGACATTTACTATGTATACGGGCGAGGGGCGCAATGGAAAGTCTGTATTGATTTCTCTTATGGCGAAGATTTTGGGAGATTACAAGGTGGAAGTGCCGTTGAGTTTAGTTTGTGGAAAACGTGTAGCAGAGGGAGGCACGAGTGCAGAAAAAGCAGCATTGAAGGGGGCGCGCTATGCAGTATTTCAAGAACCGACAAAAGGCGACCGAATTAATGAAGGCAAAATGAAGGAATTGACGAGTGGAAAGGACCCCATCACGTGCAGAGCACCCTATATGACGAATATGATAACGTTTATTCCTCAAGCAACCTTTGCGATAGCTTGTAATGTAATGATGGACGTGGATAGCAATGATGGCGGCACTTGGCGTCGTATTCGAGTGGCCGAATTCTTGTCTTATTTCACTGAAAAACCTGTAAAAAATGATAGTACCAAGCCTTATCAGTTCGTCGTTGATTGTGAAATCGAAAATAAATTTGATAGGTGGAAAGAAGTGTTTATGTCGATGTTGATTGACCGAGTACTGAAAACAAATGGATATGTAAAAGATTGCGATATGGTGATGGCGGCGAGCAACAAATACAGACAGAGCCAGGACTTGTTCAGTCAGTTCTTCGAAGAGAGAATCGTGATAGATGCTAATAAGACGCTTACCAAGACGGAGTTGTATTCAGAATTTAGCGTTTGGTATTCAAATAACGCCAGCGGAAAGACTCCTACGGCGCGAGAAACAGCCGACAATATGGACAAACTGATCAAGAAAAATATCAAGGGGAAGTGGACCGGCATTGGTCTAAGTTACGGAGACGCTGTAGATGAAAATACAGAAGCAATGGAACCAGTGCAAACTGGATTAGCCGATTTGGAGTAAGAAATAATGATTTGTAATTGAAAATTGTAATAACTATAATATTCAATTTTTATTTGACTGGTTCAGCGCGAATGAAATTGTACATATACATTGCGTAAAAATACAAGAACTGTTCAATATGTACGATATACAATGGATACAGTCCAATCAACAATACAATAACCAAGGTGCTATATATTCGCTCCATGGAAAAGCGTTGGTATAAAAAGAACAATAATACAATAGCGAATAGGTAATAGGCAATCGTTAAAAAATGGTTTGTGAATTCCCAAGTCTCGATAGTTGGTTGAACAAATGTACTCTCTTGGTCTCCTTGCGTTAAATCATTTTTCATATAATCGTACTCGCGATGCAAGTGATTATTTTGAACAGATACCAATTCAAAATATTGTTCATCATTGTCGACAGATACACCCTTTATTTGATTGTATTCGATTAGCAACTCGTCAAGTTCACTCTCTAAATCAATATTTCCGCCATCTAATTCCGGTATAATTGTTTCTAGTATAGACATCTGTTTGGTCAATGTCTTGATGTCTATTTCTAACTGTGCTTTTTCCTTTTTTAATGTCTTGATTTCTTCATTGTATTGCTTTATCGAGTTGAGTGATGATTTATATCTATTGTTATAATCAGCACTGTCTCTCTTCATACTAGATAACTGTGTTTCAATCTCTTTTATGTTTTTGTTTCGGCGGTTGATCTCATTGTTCATATTTCGAATATTTCTTTTTATTCTTTCAAAAATGTTCTTTAACTTGCGAAGTTCCGATTTTAACCATATATTTCGACTGATTAATTCCTTTGGTGGGCCTTTGCGCTTTTGCTTCTTTTTCTTTGGTTTGTTTCCTTTTTTTTTAAACCATCCCATGATGAATAATTTATCTATATAATTAGGATAAATTATTAGAGTTTGTAAAATTAAAATAGCGATTCAAATCGTCGGTGTATACTATCGGGTATTCCTGTGATGTTACGGATTGACTGTTTCGTATATTCTTTGATATTGGCGAGAATATCAACCATCACTTCTAAAATAAACATAAAATAAGGGAAAATAAGCAATGCGACAACCACTGCGATTGTATAGGGTTGGTTCAGTTTATTTTGACGACGATACATAAATACCAAGATTGCTAATAAAATATAATAAACATACCAGAGAGCGAGGTTCGCAATTGAATACTCCATCTTGATATGGTCTTGATATGTGGAACGGCGGTCAATATCAATGCGTTTTTGAGTTAGACCATTTAAAGTTTTATCTAAATGGTTATTTTGCTTGGATAACTGATCGTATACTTGTTGCGTTTTGCCGTATATATTGAGTTTTTCTTGCTTCACTTCCTCATCTACTGTAATCAAGCTAGACAGCAAGGTCTTGTTTTTATCATCTGAAATATTATATTCGGTCAACACTTTATTTACATCATCATCTAAATTTTGTTTCGTGTCCAGCAAATTCACATTTATATTGTCTCTGTAATTATTGCGCGTATTTTCCTTACTATTTTCCATCTTTTTCGTATTTTCGGCCTGTTGTTTAATTTTGTTATATTTGTCGGTTTGTTTCTTTAATTGTCGTGTTCTCGCCCTTTCTTCTTTTTTTACTGGTTGCAATCGTTTGTATACTTTATTCTCGTCTCGTCGACGTGCATTAATCGTCTTTGTTCGTTGAATACGTTGTTTTTCCATTTTGTCATTATTCCCCTTAATGGCTAATATAATGGGAAGTACTGGGATTAAAGGAAACATAATATCACTATTTTATATAATAGTCATATTATATTTTTGCATATTTATCTTGCTCGTACGGAGTGTTACACATAGCTGGTTGCAGATTGGAAAATGCTTCTTCAACTTCTTCTGCTTCTTCGACTTCTTCTACATCTTCGTTAGGAACGCATAACAACTGTTCATTATCAAAACTAGTGCCTTCGTGACAACACGCCGGTCCAACGCAATAATCCAAATCATTCGCAGCTAATAAATCACTTGCGTCACTATCTGCTGCAGTTTTTTTTTTTAATTCCTCTGGTTCATCCAAATATAACTTGGTAAAATCCATATTGCTTCTCAATAAGATTTTGAGTATTTGCTTTATGCTATAGATGCCGA
>Ga0233413_10000024_pt1 | contig 82020 bp, 78 predicted proteins | sample Na_anoxic_6_MG_FD_189019 | JGI IMG/M metagenome (GOLD analysis project Ga0233413, IMG submission 189019) | Seawater microbial communities from Saanich Inlet, British Columbia, Canada - Na_anoxic_6_MG | ecosystem: Environmental > Aquatic > Marine > Inlet | place: Canada: British Columbia...
TCGACTACTGGCTCGACTACTGGCTCGACTACTGGCTCGACTACGGGCTCGACTAATGGCTCGACTACGGGCTCGACTACTGGCTCGACTACTGGCTCGACTACTGGCTCGACTACTGGCTCGACTACTGGCTCGACTACTGGCTCGACTACGGGCTCGACTACGGGTTCTGTTGATTTTTCTTTGAAATGGTTCTCAATCGCCTTCGTTAATTCGGTTATTTCACTAACAGGGATACCGCCTGGATGATTCTTCTCCAAATTAACGTTCATTTTTCCACCTTTTCCGTCAGTTATTTCGACTATATTATTTTTATTTTGTTCTTTTGTTCCAAAAATGAAGCAAATTCTAGGGTTATTTATATGCATTCCAGTTATTGTATCTGCTATTTGTTTACTCATATTTGTATATAATACTTCCATATTTTATTGCTATTGAAATGTATGTACAAACACGATTTTCTCCATATCCAACTTCAACATCAAAGGATCACGGTCCATACGCGAAATCCAACACACATATTCTTCATCTACAATCGCTAAACTCAAACAAAATTCAATGCCGTTGCGAAAGAAAACAAAGTCATCTGTATACGAGACGGGTTCCAGCGTTTCTTTATCCAAAGCAACGAAACGATGAAAATATTTTCGAGGTTCACCGTCAATCGAATAATGTACCATTCCCACTAAATATTTCCCGTGTTCTATAAAATTGGATGACCCACGAATATCGCGAAACGCGGGCTCTTGAATAGGAAACGTTTTGTCTATCACTAATGTGTGTTTTTCATCCAATTTCCCGATTTCCAATGGAAACCACTTATAAATAAAATACAATTCCTCTTTCCATACAAGCGGAATCCAATTTTTCTGCATCGTACGTTTGTATGGGGAATGTAAAAAATGATTGTCTCGATATATGCGTTTTTCTGGATCATATTCCCCCATGATCAGACTATTCACCGAATCGTGAGTGTAATTTACATTGGTTGCTAAATAATATAACTTGGCGTTAAACACAAACAACCGAATATCTTCCAAACCGAAGCATCTGTTCCATTTGGATTCAAATTCGATCGACGTTTCGTCCATTTCTTGATAGTGCATTGGAACAAGTGTGGAATTCAATTCACTTACCACATTTTTAGTTTTGATGCTTCCAATCAAGTCATTCGTTCCAAATAAACCTTCTGACGTGTACCAATAATTTACGTATCGAGTATTCAAGTAATATTTTCCATTGAAATATGCTACACTCGCCGAACTCGGTTCATAAGAACGTATCAATGGATATGGATAACTGATTGTCTCATATATTGCTTGTAGAGGAGACGCTCCAATGGACGTCATCCAGTTTCTTACACTTATCTAGATAATAATCTTTATTTGATTTTTCGACAGACCCATTATAATGTAAAATTGATTGAACCGTCCATTCCTTCTTATAATAGTAAAAACAGAACAACAACGATGGAACAGAACAATCGCGTGCTCGTATTTGATACAGAAACCACTGGGTTGCCTCCTCGTGGAGACGATGGTGGTGATATAAAGAAATATCCTTACATCACACAACTGAGTTATATCGTGTATGATTGTGAAGCAAAAGAGATAGTGTATAAATTCGATACGTATATCAACATTGATGCAAGCATTCCTTTGTCGGAGGAAGTCAAGAACCTGACTGGCGTAACGCGAGAAAAATTGGACGATGGAATGGATATGCTTTCCGCACTAAAAACCTTTTATAAACATTATTCTACTTCGAGTAAAATCATTGCTCACAATATCGGTTTTGATAAACAGATGATGATGGTTGAAATTGAACGTCATCGCGGGTCCATTCAAACGGAACATCCAGAGTGTTTGGCTCTTTTCAATACTTATTTTGAGAAAAGCAAGAACATTCGAACCTATTGCACAATGGCGAAGGGCAAATACGTGTGCAATATTACACTTCCCTCCAAATTTGAAGGGGGGCGTTCGTACAAAAAAAACCCCAAGTTGATTGAATTATACAAGCATTTGTTTGATAACAAAGAAGTAGAGGGATTGCACAATTCGATGATGGACGTATTGGTGTGCTTGCAATGCTATTTAAAAATGGTCCACAATTACGTGGATACCAATCTGGGTGTTTGATAAATACGTATACAACGTGATTATGTAGTTATCAAAGGAGAAACATGAGTATTATGTATATTTTGTTTTTTATGCGGAACACATTTCACATATCTCGTCTTCCACGTCTTCAACTGGGTTCACTATTTGTGCCTTCTCGGGCTCAATTGTGAATTGTTGTGCGTGGTGTCTAGCACGGCGACGCAGATAATAAATGCCGGTCTTCAGACCCTTTGACCAAGAGTAAAAATGCATGGACGTCAAATTGGAATAATTCGGGTCTTCCAACCATAGGTTCAAACTTTGACTCTGGCAAATATAAGCCCCTCGGTCTGCCGCCATATCAATCAAATGACGCATGGGCATTTCCCAAACTGTCTTGTATTTATCGCGAATTTCCTGTGGAATCGTATCTAAATGTTGGATCGAACCTTTGTTTGCGACTATGTTGTTCTTCATCTTCTCGTTCCACAATTCCAGTTTGATCAAGTCATTCATTAGATATTTGTTTGCGAGGACAAATTCACCTGCGATTGTGCGGCGACTATAAATGTTGCTAGTAATTGGTTCAATGCATTCGTTGTATCCCAAAATCTGCGAGGTAGATGCAGTCGGCATAGGAGCCATCAACAGCGAATTACGAGTTCCGTACTTCATAATGCTTTCTTTAAGGGCATCCCAATCATAGCGATTGCTAGGGGTCACCTTCCACATATCAAATTGGAAAATACCCTTCGACATGGGTGAACCAACAAAACTAATGTAACTTCCTACAGTGGTTGCCTTGTCTTGGATAGCATCAAGAAGGGGCTGTTCATATTCATTGAATAGGTTGTCTACAGAAGTGTCCGGCATATCATTATCGAAGTGTTTCTCCTTCACGACATTGTATCTCTCAATCGAGATTTCATTGGATTGTTCAAGTGCAGCATGATACATCGTTTCAAAAATATCCTTGTTCAATTGTTTTGCCTCATCACTATGAAATGGTAGATTCATCTTGAAGAATATATCTGCTAGACCTTGCACACCGATACCAATGGGACGATGACGCATATTGCTTCTGCGGGTCTTATCTGTAGGATAGAAATTCACATCGATAATGTTATTCAGGTTGTTCGTCACGACCTTGGTCACCTTATGTAATTTCTCAAAATCGAAAGTAACATTGTTTTCCTCGTCCAATTTCGCAAATGCAGGCAAAGCAATGCTAGCAAGATTACATACCGCGGTTTCTTCAGAATTCGAATATTCGGTGATCTCACAGCACAAATTAGACGACTTGATTGTACCCAAATTCGATTGATTGCTCTTTTTGTTGACCGAGTCTTTGTATAACAAGTAGGGAGTACCGGTTTCCATTTGTGCGTCCAATACTTGAAACCAGAGGTCGCGTGCTTTCATCGTTTTGCGACCCTTACCATCGCGCTCGTATGTCTCATATAGTTCTTTGAATTCCTCTCCATATACATCGGACAATCCAGGACATTCATCTGGACACATCAATGTCCAATCCCCTCCACTCTTCACGCGTTCCATAAAGAGGTCAGGGGTCCAAAGAGCATAGAACAAGTCGCGTGCACGCAAATCCTCTTCTCCATGGTTCTTTCTCATTTCCAAGAATGCCTCAATGTCTGCATGCCATGGTTCCAAGTACATAGCAAAACTACCGTTTCTTTTTCCGCCCCCTTGGTCAACATATTTGGCGGTGTGATTAAATACGCGAAGCATAGGAACAATACCATTGGATGATCCATTTGTACCGCGGATATGACTTCCAGATGCACGAACGTTATGAATATGCAGACCAATCCCGCCCGCCCACTTCGAAATGAGAGCACAGTCTTTCAATGTGTTATAGATGCCGTCTATGCTGTCGTTTTCCATCGAAATCAAATAACAAGACGATAGTTGTGGGTGAGGGGTGCCCGCATTAAAAAGAGTAGGTGTAGCGTGGGTGAAATATTTATTGGACATATAGTCATATGTCTCCTTGATTTTTTCTAGATTATTTCCGTGAATACCGATACTTACACGCAACCACATATGCTGCGGACGCTCTACAATTTTATTATTGATTTTCATTAAATAGGCTCGTTCAAGTGTCTTAAACCCGAAATAATCGATCAAATAGTCATTGTTGTAATCAATCATATTTTCGAATGTTTCTCCGTGTTCTTTCGTAATATCGTGTAAGTCTTTTGATACAAGGGAGGATGTTACGCCATGTTTGTCTTTGAAGGTGTATAGTTGGTTCACGACGTCTACAAAAGAAGCGCTCGTGTTTTTATGGTGGTTGGATACAACAATGCGTCCAGCCAATACGTTATAATCGGGATGGATCGTAGACATGGACGCACACTGTTCCGCAGACAATTCGTCGATTTTTGTAGTAGAAATATTGTTATAGATCTGGTCGATAACTTTCATCACGAGTGATGTATAGTTAATTTTTATATTGGCCTCATTTCCTAATGTACGTATTCTCTTCAAGATTTTATCAAATGCAATTACTTCTGTATTACCGTCGCGCTTTGTAACTAACATTTCCTCGTCCTTTTCCATGGCAAGTGCGGCGTCGCTCGTAATATTCGACATACAGTGAATATTATATGAATATACAATATATAAAAAAAAACATCTATATCGTTTTTATATATCAACATGCCTACTTATCAAAATCCTCAATATTTTCCAACTTGACTAAACACACTCTTTTTGTTGGTTCGCCATTCTCGTTCAACACTTGGCTTTCGCCGGTCTCTGTGTCGACTACGATACTTGGTGAACGCTTTTTGGGAGCACGATGGTCGTATCCTTCTACGCGCTCTTTCAAAATCATTTCCCATACCTCTTTTATCTTTGGAAGAACTGCTTCGTACCATTTTCGGTTTCTCTCAATAATTACACACGAATATTCGTCCAGATACCAATAAATAATGCTTGTTAATACATTGTCGTCCTTCGATTGCATCTTTTTCTCTTCGTCAATCCAGGAATGGATTGAGTCTTTGGTCAAATCGTGAGACAACGGCATATATGTAAACACTGGAAATCCATCAGTCATCTGTGTATTCATAAACTGCAACATCACGCCCTTATATTCGTGTGTATCGTCTTCGTAAAATGCAACGTCGCTCTCGTATTCTTTGAAGCGGGTTTCTACAAAATCACATTTGTCTAGTTCGCATACTTCCATCTGCATTTGTGTCTGGATCCAGTATTCCTTCTTTGGTATTCCGGTGATTTCTCTGTTTACAATGTTTTTAATTTCTACCATATGTCCAAATCGAGCGTTTGTATGCTCTACGTTAATTCCATCAGGAGACGCTCCGACAAAATCGTGGTCTCTGTGTTGCAAACATCCGAACTCGCCTACTTTTGTCTGGTACATATCTTCATATATCATCATTGTAACCGACTCGTACTTAATTCCCCATTGCAGCGAATTCGACATACTTACACAAGAATAATCGCGAATAATCTCCTTTATCGGCTTGCATTTCTCATATATCAGACTGTTCACTTGCGCTTGGGTTCCGAACGCTTTCCAAATGTTGCTTGCGCTCAATAAGTTATGACGGAATTCATACCATTCGACAGTTTTCTGTGAAGGTTGGGTTTGGTTTTGTAGACCCGTTATTTTTCTGAGTAGTTGTAGTTTATCGTCATACGTCAATTCGTCTAGTTTATATACATTATACGAGTCACAGTAATTCGGTATTTTCATATAATCACTATAATTTTCATACGTTTGCTCCACCAAGTCGCGTACATCGTCATAATCGTCGTCATCGCATATGTCGCCTTCTTTCCAAGTGTCCATCACTAAATCAGTGATTTCAGAGCATATGTCGACGGCAAATGTTGATGATTGCATATCATCTGCGTTTTCTTTAATATATTCATCTACACATTCACATACAGTTGTGGTGAGTTCAACCTGGTCATCGGTTGAAAATCGATCAAACCAATTCAATGTTTCCGTCTTTGAATTCGATGTATCACTATCAAACCAATTCCGAATGTCGGCATTGAACTGGATGTTGATTTTGTTGTCGGTATTATCATTATCGTTATTCGTCATATTGGGGGTGAAACTCATTACAATATGATAGAATATTCCTATTATATTGTTTATGTAAATAATATTTACTTATTCAATTTTCTGTTTCTCACTTTTAGAAGGCAGGGATTTCAATGTAGAAACGTGTTTGGGATCCATATTTCTTAATGTGAAATTTTTAGTGGTTTGATTGAAAAATAGGCCAGGTATCGATGTAATTTCCTGTGTTTCTACCGAATAATTGACTTCTTTTATCTTATTTAACTTTCCCTTTTCTAATGTTTTCAGAAAAAACATTTTCAACATTTTCAAATCACTCGCATTGTACTTGGTTTCGATTGCATATTTTTCAGCATAGCAGAACAGTTTATTTTTTTTTGAGATTTTATCCAGTTTATTCCATGTTGGGGGTGGTTTCAATTTAATCGCATTATTTGCATCATCTTCCAGTGTCTTAATAAAATTTTTTGAGACGTCTTCGCTTGAACTTGTAGACATCTTCTTCTATATAATATAGACGGGTATGTTTATCTAGTTTTTTTAATATAACTTCTTTGTGTATGGAGCCTCAAATAAAACGCATACTTTTACACGAAACCGGGAGTAATTTTCATAATAGTCAATCCACCGGGAAAAAAATGATAGAGACAAAAGTGAAAGAGAAAAGGAAAGTTACGCAACGCAAACAGTGGAATTTGGTTGAAACCGAATTGACTAACGAAATGCAAAATAGCTATATAGATAGCTTGTATGACGTATCGCATTGTTGTGAAGACGAGCGACGCAAACATATTCATTCGATCGTCGAGAACCAGATCAAAACAAAAATACAAGGATATCATCAGCAAGATATCAAAAAAACTATTTATGACGAGGATAAATTCATTACATTGCCCAAGGTTATCGAATTGTTACATACTTGTAAGAACACTTGTTATTATTGCAGAGAACCTGTATTGATATTGTATGAATATGTCCGTGATAACAAACAATGGTCGCTAGAGAGACGGGATAATTCCCGCGGACATAATAACGACAATGTAGAAATCGCCTGTTTGCATTGCAATATTTGTAGAAAAACCATGAATGAAGAGCGGTATTTATTTACCAAGCAATTAAATATAATTAAACAAAGTTAAATAAACAATTCTGCCCATCTTATCTAATGAACACACATCATAAAATATACGAAAAATTAGAGTACTTTCAAACAACCAAGAAGATACCTCATATTATCTTTCACGGAAATAGTGGGACGGGTAAGAAAACGATTTTGAAAAATTTCATTCAGAATATTTATGACAATGATAAGAAAAAAATACGTAAAAATGTGTTGTATGTGAATTGTGCGCACGGCAAAGGCATAAAATTCATACGCGAAGACCTGAAATTTTTCGCCAAAACGAACATTCAATTGAATGATAATATTTATTTCAAGTCAATTGTATTATTCAATGCCGAATTTCTTACAAGCGACGCACAATCCGCTTTAAGGCGATGTATTGAACTTTTTAGTCATAATACGCGTTTTTTCGTGGTTGTAGAAAACAAACAGCGCTTGATGATACCCATTTTGTCGAGGTTCTGTGAGATATATGTACCCGAACGAATTGATGAGGATGGACATATACAAAATCTACATCAACTTCGCATCCAAACTCACAAATTGCAGACTACGAATATTCACCAAGAATGGTTTCGCGAAAAGATGCAACACATTTTTGACCACGAATACGAGCATTCGCATTTTGTTTCTTTGTCCAATGAAATTTATGAACACGGATTTTCTTGTTTGGATGTCATGGATTGGTTCTCTGCTTGTTCAAGTTTAGACAAAGGTTCTTTAGCATCTGCACAAATATGTTTTCATAAAATCAAATCTGATTATCGATCCGAAAAGTTATTGATGTTATATTTGTTTGATTATATATTTTTGCGTTCGAATAAAGATATAAAAAGTATTAGTTCAATATAATAATGGACGACTTTGTGATTTCTAACTTGAATGAGTCAAGGAACGAGTGGTGTAGTAGACTGGTGAGCATTTTTACGCCTCTTGTGGCAGATGGGGTTCGCTCTATTTTTAGCGAAGCATGGAAGATATGTATTCAAAATGATGAGGCGAACAAATACTTGATGACTTTTCAGAATTTGCTTTCACGTGTTCCCAAATGGAACAATGAAATAATCGAGAAAGAACGTGTGCGCATTGTAGAGAAAAGTGGTTGTGATTATTTAGAAGATTTAATCACTTGTGTGCATATTATTCAACTTAAAATTTTGACCTGCATTCGTGTTGGAAACAAACAAAAAAAAATTGACATCACCATTCCCAAGTTAGATAATTTCATTCACAAAGTATACATTTCTGTTGCACGCAAACTGTATTCGAATGTGTATTTGTTTGAGAAGAATATTCCCCCTCTTCAGTTACAAAAGAACAATCGTGAACTAGAAATGATTGTCCAAGAAAGCATTATGAACGTAATTCGCGAGAGTATCCCCACAGAAGAGATTATTCGTGCCTATATGGATGAAAGCATTGAACACGAGGAAGAAGTCATTGTAGAGACAATCGACAATCCTGAAGAAGAGAAAGAGGTGGACGTGCGAGAAAACAATGAGGCTAACCAAATTACAACCGATATGGTCGATAATGCCGAGAGTGTACGTGAGCCCGTAGAGGAAGAACCCGTTATGACCCAGACGATTCAAGATATGAACCCTGATGAAAAGGTAGTCACCACACTTTCATTCAATGACATCGATTCAGTTTTAGACGAAGTAAACCAGATAAACGAAATTGATGCGCCCAAGTCCATTGAAAAATTAGAAGAGTTAAGCACTTCTCGTGCAATGGAGAATAGCATGTATGGTAGCGACGACGAGGATGACGACAAACTCACCATTGATACGAAGGATTTGCACCTCACAGATTTTGATGTTTTAGACGAACAAGAAACATCTCGCTTGGACCCCACAAAAGTTGTTTTAAATGATGTGGAGGAATTGTATTAAGTGCGTTATGAAATATAATTAATTATAAACTAACAAATTATATTTGCTATGGAAAAGTTATTGGTTCTTTCGCTTGTTATTTCGGTGTTGTATGTCTTTACCAAGATAGTGGAGATGAAGTATGTGGACAAACAGATGAAACCTTTCAGGAACGTATTGCGCGATTCGGTTGTGGTGTTTTTGTCTAGTTTTGTTGGCTTGTTCGTGGGACTTCTGATGCAAGGGAATGTATCAGACTTCATGAATGTTATGACGAATACCAAATCGTTTACTCCAAATGAGACGCAAGTATTTACTGGAGAACCCGAATTTTAGTAATTTACAAACATACATAAATACTTCTATAGTATTTATATATAATGAGTCCGACTACACGGAATAAATCATGGAACCAGGAGTTTTCAAATGTATTGAGCAAATCATCTGAATTGATGATGAAAAAAGGAGATGTCATGAAAGCACGTGCATACAGTCGCGCGCGCGATACAATTCTACGTACCGACCAAGACATTAAACAAGTTGACCAGTTAAAAAATACACCAACCATCGGAGCAACCATCTATGATCAATTAGAAGAGTATACCAAAACTGGTAAGGTTGCATTGTTGGAACAATCTCAAAACGATCCGCTGATTCTTTTTACAAATGTATATGGAATCGGACCCAAAAAGGCAGAAGAGTTGGTGAAACAGCATAACATACGTTCGATTGTCGAACTACGCGAGAAACAGGACCGAGTATTGAATAATATCCAACGCATTGGATTAAAATATTATGAAGACATTTTGGAACGTATTCCACGAAACGAAATCGCCAAATATGATTGTGAGTTGATGAAAACATTCAAAAAGGTCTCAGAAAATGGTCCTACGTACTATGAAGTTGTAGGAAGTTATCGTAGGGGAGCGACCAATTCAGGCGATATTGATATTATTATTACATCTGACGATCGTTCTGTATTTCATCGGGTAATCGACGAACTTATTTCGAAAAAGATGATTATTGAGGTGTTGTCCAGAGGCGATACCAAATGTTTGGTTGTCGCGAAATTAACCCCTCGTTCAAAAGCCCGGCGCGTTGATTTTATGTTTACTACGAAAAAAGAATATCCTTTCGCGATTTTGTATTTTACCGGGAGTAAGGATTTTAATACATCTATGCGTGCACATGCATTGAAAATGGGGATGTCTATGAACGAACACGGATTTACAAATAAGAATAATCAACAAAATGTAGTATATGATGATATACATAGCGAAAAGGATGTTTTTGATAAACTAAAACTAGTCTATGTACCACCGGACAAGCGAATTGATGGTCGGTCTCTTATTGAAAATATATCGAAAGATAATACAAATTCACCCATTCTGAATAAAAACGTTATAAATTATATCAAGGATTTCAAACAAAATGGATTGTCTGTTTTGAAGAAACTCAATGAAGAAACCATTATGGAAATCATTTCACAAACAAACGACGCATATTATAATTCGAACAATCCGTTATTAACCGATAATGAATTTGATATTGTCAAAGAATACGCTGAAACCAAATATGAACGAAATGAAGTCTTGCAACAAATCGGTGCTCCTGTTGGTCGAAACAAAGTTGACCTTCCGTTTCATATGCCTTCTATGGACAAAATCAAGCCAGATACGAATATTCTAGACAAATGGAAGAAGAAGTATAACGGTCCTTATGTATTGTCTTGTAAATTGGATGGAGTAAGTGGTTTATATAGTACACAAGGTAGTACGCCAAAGTTATACACTCGGGGTGATGGTAAAATTGGTCAAGACATATCTCATTTAATTCCTTATTTGAAATTACCCAAAGTCAACAATGTTGCAGTCCGAGGTGAATTCATTATTAAAAAGCAAACATTCGACCAGAAATACAAACATTCTTTCGCGAATCCTCGCAATATGGTATCCGGTATTATTAATAGCAAACAAGTAGACAAAAAAATTCACGATTTGGATTTTGTTGCATATGAAATGATTGTTCCTTCTTTGAAACCCAGTTCCCAAATGAAAAAATTACAAGAACTATCATTTCAGGTTGTGCAACATACTTCTCAAAAAAATATCACCAATGAATATTTATCGTCTATCTTGGTTGATTGGAGAACCAATCATATATATGAGATTGACGGAATCATTGTTGGCGATGACCACATCTATCCTCGCACAAACAAAAACCCGGAACACGCATTTGCATTCAAAATGGTTATTTCCGACCAGGTTGCGGAAGCCAAAGTCGTAGACGTGGAATGGAATGTGAGTAAAACTGGTTATTTAAAACCACGTGTGGAAATAGAACCTATCAAATTGGGTGGTGTAACCATCAAACACGCAACTGGTTTCAATGGTAATTTTATTGAAACAAACAAAATTGGAGTGGGTGCGATCATTGAACTTATACGCAGTGGCGATGTAATTCCATATATCAAATCTGTTATTGCTCCGGCTGAAAATGCGAAGATGCCGAACGTGCCCTATACATGGAATAATACCCATATTGATATCATGATTGATAATTTCGATACAAATGAAACACTGCTAGAAAAGCGCATCACGAATTTTTTTACAACGCTTGAAGTGGAAAGTTTGTCTAGTGGAAATGTAAAGCGCATTATAAATGCTGGATACAATAGTATTCCCAAGATATTGCGTATGACGAAACAGGACTTCAATAAAGTAGACGGTTTTAAAGATAAAATGGCTGAAAAGGTATACAATAGTATTCAAGACAAAGTGCGTAATGCAAATATCGCAAAGATTGCGGTTGCGTCCAATGTGCTTGGAAGAGGACTGGGAGAGAGGAAAATCACACCCATTATGGAGGCATTCCCTGATATATTCACATCTTCTCATTCTAAACAAGAAAATATGGCCCGTCTACAAACAATCAATGGAATTGGTAAAGAAAATGCAACCAGCTTTGTAAACAATATGGACAGTTTTGTGCAGTTTTTGAAAAATACGGGTCTAGAACATAAATTGGTTGAAAAACGTGCACCAGAGCCATCGTCCAAACGCGTAAATACAAGTCATCCACTATATAATCAAAAAGTAGTTATGACCAAGGTTCGAGACGCAGATATTATTGCAGCACTAAAAAATAACGGTGGTGAGTTGGTGGACAATGTAAAGAAGGGTATTTTAGCAGTGGTTACCAAGAATACACAAGAAGTATCCAATAAACTCAACAAAGCGAAGGAAATGAATATTCCGATTATGAGCGTGGAAGAGTTTAAACAGCAATATATGAAATAAATTGTCCTTGATTCTATAGTAACCTGTATATTTTACTATAGAACTTTCTTATCTGTTTTGAAAAGTGGTCGTCCTTTCCGGTAATATATATCTATCTGTTTTTGACGCCATATTTCTTGTTTTCTCATTGCGGATGCTATTTGACGGCATCTTTTCATAAAATCAATATTTTCATTCATATCTTATTACTAGAGAACACCTTTATACTTTTACGTGTGAAAATATATGAAACCCTTTATCCGTGATATACCATACTGTCTATGTCGATAATTTCACAAGACCCGTCTGGTTTCTCGCAAGCAAATTGTTTGAAATAATCACACTGCAATTGCTCTTCAGGTGTATGAGCGTGCACGGTGCGAGCAATCATCTTATACAATTTGAAATTTGGATATCGGTCATCGCCATTCTTCTTATACAACACGTTTTTGCCGTTGTCGTCAGTGCACCATCGTTTAATGGTTCTTTGTAGTTCATTGTATTCTTTGTCGTCGCTGTCGTGTATAATAAAATCATAAATAGAGCAACCCAACCTGCACAAATCAAAACTCATATTCGGATCAATGCGTGGTTTCTCTTCGTTCATATATGGTTCACAATTATATTGTGATGAAGCGTCACCAGATGGTGCAAAACTGTCGCTACAGAATGCCTTTCCATCAAATTTGTATATACTTCTCCCAAAATCAATCAACTTAAACAGTTTACCGTGTGTAGGAACCTTGTAGTATTGATTTTTGTATTTATAATACAAATCGGCATCTTCTGTTTCATTGTACATAATATTGTTTGTATGCAAATCATTGTGTGTGAAATGAAATACCTTCTGATAACACAATAGTATCATAACAATTTGGAATAATGTACACGCACCATTTTCCTCATTGATTTGATTGTTTTCGAATAGGTTATCAAGCGTATTATCGCACTTCTCGAGACATATTACTTGGACAGGATAGTCGTATATAATGGCGTGCGTTTCTTCGATAGAAGAATACGGTGAACTGTCTTCTGTATTTTCGTCATCCTCGGTTTCCCATTCGTCTTCATTCTCGTTCTCGCTGGTTCCACTGCTATTATTTAAGGAACTGTTTGTTTCGCTGGTTTCAGAACTCGCACCGGATTCCGGTGTTGTATTGTGCGTATGTTCTGCATTCTCATAAATCAGTTCATCGGAATGTTCTTCTTTCTCATTTGGCTGGTGAGGCAACGAGATTGCTTCGAGCGAACAAGAAGTAATGTTATGTTTGAGCGTTTTTGCAATCTTCAAGGGTTCTTTGTTTTTACAACTTCCCCCATACGTTTCATATTCATTATTTGTTAACACAAATCGCTTATTTATATTTTCATTGAAAAAATGAGAATTGCTTAAATACTCTAGGTCCTCTTCTACGTTGATTTTGTAATATTTTTGAATCGCCAGATAACTTCCGTAATAATCGATACCATGCGGAAAATAGTATTGTTCTTGTAATCGGCTCGACAAATAATAGAAAAAACCGTCAGTGTATGCACAATTGTTTACATCGTCAAATTTACTGATCGCGTGTTTTTTCTTTGCCGATGGTAAAATGCGAATATGTTCTCCACAATTGTCGTATTTACCTATCAAGTATCGAAGCGGATCTAACAATGGCGAATATTTCACAAAGAAATTTCGTTCAACTGTCTGCTTGTCTTTCGTATCATACAAATTATTGCCGCTCACCATATGATAACGATGGTTTAGGGACACATTTGTATGTGTATTGTCACTGCAGTCATCCAAAAAACGATTATATATAGGTATAAATTCTTGTATGTTCTCCATTAAGTGTTGGGGATACTCCTTGTCCTCTTTGTGAAAATTCGATGTATTCAAATCACTAAGGTTTCGTTCGATGTCTTCAATTACCTGCAACGAGAACCTAGACATAGTATGATTTTATTTATAAGAGTTGAATATATTTATATTTCTTATTATGAACTAATAATATTTCTTATTATGAAGTAATAATCTTTCCGTTTAAATCAACTTAATAATATGTTTGTATTTAGTATTATACTTCTACCATGGCATTAGAACTGAGAAAATTCAATATGCGTGAAATCACATTCAAGCCAAATGAAAATAAGGGTCCGGTTATTGTAATGATCGGTCGACGTGATACAGGTAAATCTTTCTTGGTGAGGGATCTATTATTTTATCATCAAGATATCCCAATTGGAACAGTAATTTCTGGAACAGAAGCTGGAAACGGTTTTTATTCAGAGCATGTCCCTAAATTATTTATACACGAAGAATACAATACAGTGCTTATCGAGAATGTTCTCCGAAGACAGAAAACCGTATTAAAACAAATGAACAAAGAAGTTGCTGCCTATAATAGATCAACCATTGACCCACGAGCCTTTGTAATTCTAGATGATTGTTTATACGATGCTTCCTGGTCTAGAGACAAAATGATGCGACTTTTGTTCATGAATGGGCGTCACTGGAAGATCATGCTCATTATCACGATGCAGTATCCACTTGGCATTCCACCCAATCTGAGAACCAACATAGATTATGTATTTCTTCTAAGAGAACCTTATTTAACCAACCGAAAACGTATTTGGGAGAATTATGCGAGTATGTTCCCAACCCTCGAATCTTTCTGCACAGTGATGGACCAAACAACTGAAAATTATGAATGTTTGGTGATTAACAACAATTCTAAATCGAACAAACTCACCGACCAAATTTTTTGGTACAAAGCCGAAGACCACCCGAAATTTCGTCTAGGTTCAAAGGAATTCTGGGACATATCAAAAAATATGGGTTCGGACGACGAAGAAGAATATGACCCAAGTAAGAGCAAGAAAAAAAATGCGGTATCGATTAATGTTAAGAAAACAAAGTGGTAATTAAATTTATACATCGGTATTGTCTGTATTATCGTCGGCTTCTTCAAACAGCGTTGTGTCCAATCTAACACATAATTCGGTGGCTCTTTCTATTATTTCATCCATATCTTCCAAATCTGTGTCGTCTTGGACAGCACTGGTATCGCCAGTAAAGTCCAATTCAAAACCGACTTCTACTTCTGGTTCATTGTTATCTTCCAATATTTCACCCTCCTCTAATTCAGATGAATCATTTTGAACGATCGTCTCTAAAATTACACTCTCATCATCCGAGTCTATCTCCGAAGCTACACTCTCATCATCCGAGTCTGTCTCCGAAACTACACTCTCATCATTTAATACATTCCCTGCTCTACGATTGAAGCGAATGTGTTGCATCAAAATTGGTTCTGCAATACCATCTTCGTAATTATATGGGTACTCTTCTTGGTCGACAAACGACACATCCAGATGAGCATCATTGTATTTATCCTTATCAAATGCAATCGCATTGCAAGGATGGTCCAGATTATACTTTGTTCGGTAAGTACGCTTATTCTCCAATCCGGGATTACAGCGCACACGAAGCTTTCGTCCGAACTGAGGGTTGTGGTCCAGCAATCCAAATAGTTTATAACGCAATTCATAAAACGATTGTTTGATCTCATATTTGTTTAAGGAATGTTTGTGGATAAAATACAATTTCAAATACGGTTTCATAATCTTCACAATGCAACATTTACAACATTCATCCGAAATATCGAAGTGAATTCGCCCGATAGTATAAGTTTCTACATAATCTAACATATCAAACGCGTCGTCGTACAGTTCCGATTCTTCCGTATTTTTTAAATAATCGCTAATTCCTTTGTCTCGAATGATAGTTTGATTTTTATCATAAAATGTCTTCAAATTGAAATTACACGCGAAATAGTTGTAAAATATAATAGGCATCTTGGCTGTAAACATTTTATCCATTCCAAAATACATTGCATACAGGTTCGCTTTTGTAAACGGTAGATTATTAAACGGGTTTTTTACGGTTTTGGGTGCTGGAAACATATATTCAGTATTGCATATCGAATTTTCGACAATGCGGTTCACTTCACTGGTTCGAAATAAGAATACAGACCCAGATTGATATACCTCCACCACCCCGCGATCACCTCTTTTTATCTCGTTCATCATCATATCAGTTGAATTGCCGACAACTGCCCTCTTATATTTCCATATGAACGCAAATCGGCTCATCGCCGTATAAGCACGTTGTGTAGAATTATATATGCGTATATACTCATTTTTCTCGTCTTGTGACAGGAATGGATTAATGTTTATTGCTAGTAGGTTCTCGTATTTCGATTTTTTTTTAGTAGAAGATGTGATCAATATGTCCATCAGATTTTCATAGTGAAACGCTGGTCCTAGGTTTTTATTATGAAGATACGCATTCATCATATACATAAATAAATTTTCATTATATACGCTTGCACGCATGTTGGACCATTTCGTCCAATGCACCATATATTTGTTATACATTGCCTCGTTTGCTGAACCAAACATCTTGTGTTGTTATATTGATATGTGTCTATTTTGTTGTGATAGCCGATGTAGAGGTATCTGTTTCAATTTTATGGTGTACAAATTGGAATAAAAATACAGAATATTATCTTTCTAGTTATCACAATATATTTTGTAATAGTATAGAATGCACAAGCCCCTTGCTATATTTATCTTCGTCGCGCTTCTATCCTTCGCGAATGATAAATTTCATAGCGATTGTAATAACCCCAGCATCAAAGTAGATCTAGTGAGTGTATTGCATCACTTCGTCTCTATTTATTCGTGGTTCGGTTCTTTAATATTGGGTTATCCTGAAGTACATTTATTTTATGTTCTCGCCATTATTGCGGGTTGGAATATCTTCGGCAATTGTATCATTAGTGAATGGTACAACAATGCGTGTGAATTAGATAAAAATCAGAACCACAAGGACATTCCCTATTATATTATGTCGTATATTACAAACAAAGAACGTCAATCCTATGACTACCTCATTTATATCGTAGTTTCCATAGATATTATGATGATTATTAGAAAATATAACTTAATTTCATTTTAGTCGTTTTTTTACATGGGAAAGTATATTTGATTTTGCACTTTTGGACATTTTTAAAAATGTCCAATTTTCATTTTTGTGAGAAAGTTTCTGGAAAAGAGTTTTCTAAAAACGGGTTCATCGCATAATGCAGTGATTTTGATTTTTGAGTGAAATATTTGGCTGCATACTTTTTTTATTATTTTGTCGAAAACCAATTTAGGGGATTTTTATGTTGCTATATATCAGCAACAAATGTCCACCAAAAAATCCCCAAAAATCCCCATATTTTTTGAATGCAAAGATTGTTACTATAATACAAGCAATAAAAAAGATTTCAGTAAACATTTACTCACACGTAAGCATGCGGAAGCAACGGATCGGCAACAAGAATGTCCCCAAAAATCCCCACTGCATAAATGTAGATTATGTAATAAATCATACAAAGACCGAACTGGGTTATGGAGGCATAATAAAAAATGTAGTCAACAGTTAATTGTAATAGAATCTGAACCAATGAACGACAAAAACACAAAAGAAACGACCAGTGAGGTATCAAAAGACAATTTGTTAGAAATATTGAAACAAAACCAGGAATTCAAAGAATTATTAACGGAACAACAGCAAGAAATTCATGGTTTACATAAACAGCTGATTGATACGGTGAAGCACACGGGAAATACAATCAATAACAATACGATTAACAACAACCAGAAGTTTAATTTGAATTTCTTTTTGAACGAACAATGCAAAGACGCCATCAATATGTCGGAATTTATTGAAAGCATGCAATTAGATATGGAAGATCTTACGGAGACCGGTCGTTTGGGGTATGTAGGGGGTATTTCACGTATTTTGGTGAATAAATTACAAGAATTAGATATATGTAAACGTCCTCTTCATTGCACTGATATGAAACGGGAAACCCTATACATTCGAAACAATGATGAATGGTCCAAAGAAAACAATTCAAAAGATGCACTAAAAGGGTTAGTAGATAAAGTATCGAATAAAAATTGCAAAAATATCAAAAAATGGACGGACGAACATCCAGAATACCAAGTATTCGATTCCCCTGAAAATATGGATTATGTACAACTAACACAAGCGATATTAGGCGGCATGGGTGAATTGGAAACTCGCCAATTCAAAGATAAAATTATTAGAAGCGTCATCAAAGAAGTGATGATCAATAAATAATATACGTATTGTTGTTTTGTAAATGCTTATGACTTACAAAACAAAATTATTTTTTATTTGATGATTAAAACGTCAGATTACTCCTTGTCGTCTTGATCGACATCCTCCACAATCATATCAATGTTACCATTCTGTGCCTCCTGAGTCTTAGAGGTCATCAGAAGCTCATTGCGTAGCTGGGTAGTCTCCACATCAGATACTTCGCGAGAGTCAAAGTCAACATTCTCGGTGACGCCAGACAAATTGCCGTCCTCATCAATCGTCTGGGTAAGCTGATTGCCGCTTGCCTTGGCCTTCTCAATGTTCTCCATAATCGCCTTCTTCTTGGTATCGCGAACGCGCTCCTCGAACTCCTTCTTGGCCATCTCCTCATTCTTCATCTTCTCCTTGTGAAGGGCATTTAGCTCCTCCTCCATGTGCTCTACGCGACCAGTCTTGTATGCATCAGGGTCCCAAGGGATCCACGTACCTACAGGACCAACGTAAATGTCGTGATTGGGGTCCTGCTCACGCAGCTTCTTGCAGCGATCCTCCGCCTCATCCTGACTAGGATATACGCCACGCACTTTTAGACCACGTACGCTTGTCTGGAATGCATGTTCGCGACCGAACTTCTCATTCAGCTTATCTTCCTGCTTGTCTAGGAAATTCTTATAGTCGTCCTCAATTCCACTCTTCTTCAACTTATCAGACTCCTCCTTCACAAACTCATTGAAATCCTCAATCAGTCCCTCCACCTTCACATTGTATTTATAGGCAATAAAATGGATAAAATCAAAATAACGTTCCATAGATTTAGAAAACTCCCAATTCTTGATAAACTGGTCAAATAGATATACCTCGCGTTTCTTCAAAATCTTTTCAGGAGAAACGAAAGACATACAAGCAAACTTCTGACCGGCGATAGACTGATCTTCATCGCACAAATCAATATATTTAGGATTTTCGGTCCCGTCGTCGAGGAGTTTCTTATCGTAACTCATATTATACTATATTTGTAGATTAAGATGAACTATTTAAGTGTTTTTTCGATTAGTTGTTTTCATAATATTTAGAAATTCAAAATATTTTTTATATTACAATATAATATAATACAATGTTCGACCTTACTGAGCTAGTTAAACGTGCTATCAAATATCTGATCGAGGGCCTTGTTGTTGCCCTTGCTGCTTTCGCTATCCCTAAGAAGCAGCCCAATGTGGAGGAGATTATTGTGATCGCCCTCACTGCCGCCGCCACTTTCGCTATCCTTGATGTGTTCATCCCTTCCATGGGTGAGTCCGCTCGCGGTGGAGCCGGTTTCGGTCTGGGCGCCAATCTGGTTGGCGGTCTGAGACTTGTCGCATAAGTCCCATCCTAATTTCCTAACATAAAAAATAGAAATGTCTACTTTTTATGATGTTACAATTTTGTTTACAAGAATTCTTTGATAATGCCGCATATGTCCCTGCTAGCGACATACCGGTCAGTCAATCTGCGAATATGCAATTGTGTCTCTATCGGCCATTGCTTGATTTGATTACATACTTGTTCCATATCGCACTGTGATTTGACGTAATATGTCTGTCTCGCCTTATTTCTATCGTTTGGGTTAGTCATTACAGATATTGTTTCTATTTCATCTCCAATATCATCGATTAAACGATTAATGTGGGTAACAAATACTTTATACATCTCTTGTTGTCTTTTGTTGTAGCCCAATAAGCTTGAATATATGGTACTTAGATGCATGATTGCTTCGTATACATGACGAATTCGGTATTCTTTGTGAACGCGCTGATACTCAAAATACACTTCATCACACAACCTATTGTATTTTGTGTGTGTTTCAGAAACAAATGTGAACAGGCGATGGAGTGAACTCCCCGATTTATATGGAATATCTTCGACAGCATCAATCGAATGGAAAGTGCCTATGTCGCCGGTGTTCAATTCATATGGAGTTTCATAGTACTTAGATACACTATAATACTCATTCGTCAAAAGGCAATAGAACCCTTTGTATACCCCTCCCTCCTTCCTAGGCGTGTCGTCATGAATGTCGCTCGTATTCGTCAACATGAGGTCCGAAATGTATTCCATTACGCTATCTGGTTCTTCCGTTATAACTCCAAATTGCACGGTGTAACCCGTGTCAGATAGTTCGGGAGGGAGATTATTCTTATTTTCTGTAATGTAATTGCGTATGTTCGTAAGAGCATCGTGCAAGATACGAGTGCATTTGCTATCCATAGACTTCGACAATCGACTGCGACTAGGATTATTGCCTGTAGCGGTCATACGCTGTATGAAGTCGTTCTCGATATCTTTGACTAACATAGTGGAGTTTGTGAAAGTATTTGCTTATAGTTGGTATAGTTTTTACTGATATACACTGGTTGTCTATAACTTTTTCAATTTTATAGACAACATACACCCGTTTACGCATCGTAATAGGGACTGTCTTGGATTTTCATACCACAATATTGTTGAGGCTCCTTTTTATAATCAGCTGGGTCATGAATGCCGGCTTCCTTCGCACACTCCAGTAAGAACTTGAAATTTTCCCAGAACTCACTCTTGTGTCCGATGGACTTGGTCATGACGTGAGACAATTCATGAATGGCAACAAAAGTTAAGGTGTGCTTATCGATCAAGCGATTGTTGTTTTCTTTTTTCTGGTTCAAGCAAAATGCTACCTTCTCGCCCTTATTTTCACTGTAAGCAGTATACGTACTTGTAGGTAACGTTTCTGTTATTTTTTTGGGATTGAAGTTTTCTACTAGACGCTTCACATTTTCACGATCTGCATATTTTTTGCCTACATATTCCACTAATTTTTTGCAATTCACTGTCACTTCTGCTAATAAATCTGCTGCTTGGTTGATATCATTTCTATCACGCACACAATATTTATTTCCATCTACACCAGAAACAATGCACTTTAATTGAAAACTTTCTATATTATCGGAGTAAACATAGTAACTTATAAATAAAACGAGGATTATCATAATCCATCCTAAAGTGTCCGACGAAGCCATTATATATAATGCGTGTATATTTCTACTTACTAACAATAGTATTGAATGAATATTATTGTTATTGTACAATTAGTATATAAGTCGCTTAACGCTGACCAAGTTCAAGGGGAGTGCGACCAAGATCGGGCTCGATGGTGCTGGTCATCCAAGGTCCAACATCCTTCTTGGCAATGACGGGGTCAGAGCGAAGCTGCAGGTTGGCGTTTCTCAGGGTCTGTCCAACGCTATCAAGACCAATGTGGTAACCAGCCTCAAGCATGTCGCCACCGGCAACACCCTCAGCAGTCATCACGTTGGGGTTGAGCTCGGCGAACTTGCTGTTCTCGTCCTTAGGGAGAAGGTCAGCGGGGTTGGCCACGTTTTGCATCTCGTATCCAAGAACGGGAGCGTCATTGGGCTTCACTTCGCCCTCCTTCTTGGGTTCCTCGATCTTTACATTCTTCTCGCTGGCGACACCAGTTTCCATATTGTCGCGGACGAGAAGTTTGCCGTTATTGTAGGTATAAAGGGCACCACCCAGGATAATTAAAAGAAGAGCCCACATAACGATGGTGGTCTTATCTTTGGTGAAGAACTTTGCGAGTCCAGATTGTATTTTTTTGAACATGCTTACTTATATATAAACGCTTGATAAAATTATTTGCTCTATAATTTTATAAATTCCTAAAATTCACTTATATTTTCATCACTATCACTTTCTTCAAGGTCGTTCAACATATATGTATTTTTAATATTCTTTGCCTCTAAATAACAATTCAAAGCCATCTCCTTGGCCATCTTCGCTTTTTTTCGTGCTTCATAATACATTTCATAGTAAATGTCGTTGCGTTCTTTTAATTGAATGGGTGTTTCCTTTTCCAGATCATCCAACGGAAATGATACTTCCTCCATTTCATTCGAGGCGATATCAAATGTATCTTCCATAATTTCTAATTGTTCTCCTAAATCCTGGTCGTTCGTAGTAGTTTCTAAAATAGTAGTTGGTTCTTGTATGTCTTCTTGATCAGTAGTTTCGTTTTCTACTGTATTTCCTAAATTATATGAAATATCTACCGGAACTTCTGGTATATTTTCAGATTCATATGTTATATAGTCGTCTTCCGTACTATTCGTTTCGTCCACGGTTTCGACAAGTACCTCCTCTACCATATCCACTGGTTGGGGTGCTGCCTCCTTTACCATATCCACTGGTTGGGGTGCTGCCTCCTCTACCATATCCACTGGTTGGGGTGCTGCCTCCTCTACCATATCCACTGGTTGCTTGATTGCGATGGAAGCGTCTACATTCGCATCAAACAAACATTTATCAAATGGGTTGCTCGGCTTTACAATCATTAATTGCTTTGTTTCAAGTTCCATCTGAAAGTTTCGAGTTCCACACTTAACTCCCTTTATTTCTAAAATGCACATTACTTGCGTGGTATCATTGATATCATCCACCGACACTTCATTCTGATCACTATCATACACTTTGATTGCCGGCATTCCCAATGATGTAGCAATGCTAACGCGCAGAATGTAGTATTTACCCGATCTGAATATTCGGAATGGAGACGAAAAATAATTTTCAATGTCGTCTTTCTCCATATCTCCATCAAACCATTTGGAACGATTTTTATAGATATATTCGACCGTCGTTTCTTCTAATTTTTCCATCCACTGAATAAAATCGGCATCTTCATTCGTAAAGAGCAAATCAATGTAATATTTTTTAGATACATTAAGAATGCCCTGTTTAGTCAAACATTGAGGAGGCTGGACATATAAAGATTGGTCATTCGCTTTGTATTTCATAAAGTAATTTCCATTTCCAACTCGAATAGGTGAACTTAGAGATACTTTTTGAAAATCAAACTGCTGAAAGGTCTTGTTTCCGCGATAAATCGTCTGCATAATTCAAATATAATATATAAGAAGGCAGTTCTTTATTTACATTATTATACGAATCAATTCGTCCAAATACAAAATTAAAAATAACATTCTAAATAAATTATGGGAACAATCAAAGATTCTTTTTTATCATTTTTTAAAGATAAAGAGATGAAGCAAAATATAAAAGAAATATTGCTACCAGTTACCGACATCGTGTACAATGAAATTTATATTTATGTGTGGTGTATTTGCTTTTTCAACTTGTTTCTGTTCATTATTATTTTGGTAAATTTGTTTATATTGTTACGGATATCAGGAAAAGTAATATTATATGAAACCATTCATCCAGCGTAATCTCAACGAATACTGTATTAAAGGAATATAGATTGTACACATTTATGTGCGCAAGATAAAATATGCTTATTTAGTAAAGATAAATGAACCCACCAAACCAACTCGTTGAAAAGTTTGATAAAAATAAACTTACTGAAAATGTTCAAAAATGGGTATTTATCGAAGGAAAATTAAAAGAAGTGAACGAAAAAACGAAGAAGATGCGTGAAATGAAAACGCAACTCGGAAAAGATATTTGTGGGTATATGACGGAGAACAAATTAAATAGTCATATTGAGATTAGTGACGGAGAATTACGTTTCTTTGAAAAAAAAGAATATACTCCACTCTCGTTCGGGTACATTGAAAAACGGTTGCACGAAATCATTGCAGAAGATGACCAAGTGGAGTTCATTATCAAATATCTGAAAGAGAAACGCGAAACCAATACCTATGTAGACATTAAGCGTCATTACAACAAGTAATTTATCTATTGATAGTATAAATGGAGTATCAATACAACGCTGATAAAACAATAGGTGGATGTTCCTTGAAGAATTTTATGAACGAGAATATAACCAACTATGGAGGCGGATCACCTTCCTACATTCCGCAGTCATTGGACAAATTCGCAGATTTAGTCATACCAGCAGGATTTGTATTGCAGTCACAATGCAGCGGTCCCGGTGTGAATATAAAACCAAATAAGGTGTCGACTATTCCCGATCAATTATTTGATTCGATGTTTCAAGCTGTTTCCAAACAACCCAAACACAACAGAACGCGAAAAATAAGAAAAAATCATTAAAACGTGACGACTATGTTATAATGATTTAATCCAATTTATATTTATATTGGGGGCATCGATTGCAAGTAATTAAAGAACTCGTCCATACGCAGTTCCATATATTTTCTAGGGATTTGAAATTCATTGTCTTTTTTCATTATTTTGTATTGTTGGTATCGGTTCGTCAGTTTCTGACGAGTATGAAGCAACGATTTTGATATACATTTATTTTGGTGATGGTAATCATACAACACGCTCTTCGCCTGCGATAATAGTTCATTATCATATTCTACCACATTTTCTGATATTTGATTGGGTGTATCTTGTACAAATGTATTATATCCAGCAAAGCATGATGTAAACATGCAAATGCAAAGAGATAGCGTAAGTAGAGTTTCGTTCATATTTTAGTAGTATATTCTGTTTGCAAATAGACGAATACGCGGTTTATAAATCAATTTTATATGCAATCTCTGTTGAGCAGCAATTGATTTATAAAAATATCTAGGCAATTGATTAATATTTGGACCAACGTTTTTTATTGTATGCATTCACACGCAACATTTCATCCGCATTGTCCTTCCATTTTTGAATTTTGTCTTGTCTTTCTTTGTCTTCTTTGCTAGGAGGTAATTCGGGTACCTTATTCGCTTTCATGCGCTTCAAATCGCCATCACTCGCCTTGGGTTTCTTACCATAGCAATTTACGCCGAATTTGATATATGGGTTCGCAATATGCCCACCATTCACACCAGGGCGTCCACAGTTGTTCTTATGTTTGTCCGACTTTTGCAATTTTTCCCAAGTCTTCTTCTGGGTAGGGAAGAACGCCATTTGATTCGCAGACCATCCATAGCTGCACCATTCAGCCCCATTGTTGTACGATTCCTCAACTTGATCATAAGTTGCTAATTCTGCATCATAAATGCTACATACTGCTTGCGCGTCTTCGTATGTGAACGAATTGGTAGAAATATTGAACACTTCGTCTTGTTCTTCAGGCAATTGCAACTCCCCACTTATATCAATCGGAATAACGACTTCTTCCGTTTCACCAAACATGGCTTTCTTGATCGCATCAATTGCATCCATGATAGAAATGTCCAATATATGTTTGAAAAAACTAAGGAAAATGATCATAACGAATGTGGAAATCAATACGGTTTCAATAATCGAAATGCTGATAGGTTTGTTTTGACTGGTCATAGGAATGGCGAATAAATAGACAACCAAATACAATCCAAGTAACAAGAAACCAGATGAAAACATGGAATTCACATCATCTAAATACTCAACGACCCAATTGTAAAAGTTACTAAAATCTTCTTCGTTCATAATGTCGCCCGATTTGCTCTGGTAGTAGAATATACCCCATAATATTAGTGATCCGAACACTACAATATCGACCATTTTACCAATAAAACCATTTACGGGACTCCCGCTATCGGAACTGCCTCCAAACAACCTTCCTAAAAGCAAATAGAATACAATCACGATACCAGCAAATATCATTATCATGGTAGGCGTATCCATCGCAAATAGCTTGTCCACTACACCACTTTCATTTGTAGGTTCAGGTTCAATTTGCACTAGGTTATCTTCTGTATTCATAGTAGAATTTTCTTTGTCGGATATAACATCATTAGACATATCAACAGTATCACTCATATGTTAAGTTTCAATATATAATAACGAACTATTTTTTTTATGATAAACTATTTTTTTGACGATAAAATAGACAATACGCGTAATTGGTTTTTAACAACTTCTCGCTCGATATTTTTTGAATGACTTCATCGTCGAAATGATACCATTCGTTTTGGCTATTTTTAACACAAGCTGTATAGTGACCATTGTTTATACTGCCGATATGGTTTATAATTCCGTATAATTCATATGTATATCTCTCGGGATTGTAACCACTTACATACGAACTCATATCCAAGTTATCAACAGGAAAGTCGATGCTATGTTGTATTTTTTGACCAAATGGACTAAATCTCGAAAAATTCACCGCAAATACCCGCGGAATACTCCAGAACCCAGTCTCCATATACACATCTTCTTTTTCCTTTGTTTCCTCGTTATACCACGCATTTTCGCCAGTAAGGGGTTCGGGTAATAAATATGTTTGTAAGCACTGGTCAAGGGTGATTAGAGGAGTATTGTTATTGCCTGTGATTGGAAGGTTCAACAAAAAGAACTGCTCTGGGTTGATGCTATGGACTTTTTTGGTGGAAATGGATACAATCCTGCGAAAGTATATGCCGTAAAACAAATCCAGCATCTCGGAGTATTCTTTTTCGTAAATCTCCTTCTTTGCTTTGTAGCATTGCAACGCCAATTTATCTATCTCATTGTTCGGATTTCCATTAATCGAAAAGGATACCTGGCGACTTGCACTCTTGTGAATGATTTCCAGAAAAAACATAATGAATTCACAAGAATCATTTTGAGAATACCCACTGAACAATGTATATCCCTTTTTCTGTGCAATGGCGCGGACAAAATGAATAAATCGTTGTGGACTAAGTCTACCATTTTTACTCCACATAACGTTTTGCAAATCGTTCCACTCTTTCGTTATGACCCCATCGTCATCATTTTTCAAGTGGTCTTGAAACGATTTGCTATTAATAATATTGTCTAATTCGTATGTATTGCTTAATATCTGAATACACGCATTAATATAACACGTGTTACCCAAATTATGCAATCCAATCAATCCCTTTTCATTATATTTCGTTAAATCCATATAGATATTATTTTCTATACTAATAATATCTTTACATTGTTTACAATACTTATAAATGTCACGTCAACACAATACACAACAAAGCCTTGATGAGCTTTTAGAAAGCATTATTAATCTCTATGCAACAGAACAAACTTCTCGTCAACCTGTAGAAAATCGTTCTACCACATATCCACTGTCGTTCAATATGCACAGACCCAGGCCAGATGCAACAACACAACCTGCGCATATTCCGGTACCACTGACTACGCCTCGCAACACCAACGAACATTATTCTACTTATTTATCGACTATTCACGCATTGCGGGATATATCTACCCAATACAATAACAATATACGAGATTACAGCGCAAACATCCGTCAAGTATTACACACGATTGGTGGAATACGAGAAGATATTCATACGCGTGCACCGCGCGGTGAAACACAGCCTACTATGCCTCGTCCAGAATATTCTCGTTTCTACGATGGTTTACACAGAAATAATACAACTCCACCTATCTCTCAACCACCATTCACGAGTAGATTACCCCAAAATACACCAGCGACAAATCAGTCATCGAACATTTTCGACATATTGTTTCAATCTATCCCTTTAACATCCAATATGGAAAATGTGGTTGTGCGTCCGACCCAACCACAAATCAGAAGTGCTACGAGACCAATTATATACAATCCAGACAACGCACGCATTGCTAACAGTACTTGCCCCATTACACTTGAACCATTCGAAGAACAGCAAATGTTAACCCAAATTATGTATTGTGGACATGTTTTTAGTCAAGAAGGCATTACTCGTTGGTTCGAAGGAAATGTCCGATGTCCAATATGCCGATATGATATACGTAATTACAATGCTCGGTGCAGGCAATGTAGACGACCATTGCAAGAATATGGTACCCGGTGTTCTTACTGCGAGGAAGCAGACGCGAACTCCGACGAAAATAGAGATATGGAAACGGACGATATTGCCCCCGAGAGTGAAGATGAGAATACAGACCAAGCCGATGACGTAAGTTCAAATCCCTATGAAATTATCATGAATTATGAAATCCGTGCACCAGGATTTACATTCAATAGTTCGGATATGTCTTTCAATACACATAATTAAAAAATACCATTACTCCATTATTTGCATGTTCTCATCCCAATCATTCAATAATCCTCCTGCAAATATGTCAACTCCATAACTGCTATGGTCAGAATAATTTTGGTTAAATTCATCCAAAAACGTTTTTTTATTATGTAGACTTTCATTTTCATTTTGTAAAACCTTCAATAAATGATGTTTTTGAAGCGTCTCGTTGAATTTGTATACAAACATTGTATCGTTTTCGATATATGGATATCTGTGGTCGATACCAGACATATATTCCTTACTGGTTGAACTCATAAAATTTTCATAATCACATGTATTAGATATAGGAACAGTTGCTATCTGATATTTACCTAATTTGGGCGTATAATTCAAAGTCAATACACAAACATAGGACTGAAAGAGTAAAGATAGAATAAAAAAATACATAGTAGTTGTTGATATATATGTATATGTTATGTTATTTATATGATTAACATAAAATATGTGGCTCTATTTACGATGGGGATATTATTATTTTTTGGATGTGAAGAACACGTCTAGCGTTTGTATCTTATGCTTGCGATTATGAATTGTGTCCAACATTTTATCAAACAATAATACTTTGATTTTCGCGCTGCTAATCTTTTCTCTTTTCTTCATAAACAGTTCCAAATCACCTCCACAATCCTGCTCTAGTTTCGCCACGTCTCTGCGATATGTTTTGATCGCAGACATCTTCTTTTGCATCGTCCATATATCCTCGACCGCCAATCCAAATAATTGTTGAAGGGGTTTCATCAATTGATTGGTGATGTAATGAGTATAATCAATTGGTACCTTGTTTTCAATGATATAATCAGGCGACTCGATTTTGTCCCCCATCAATGCTTTTGGTTTATCATTCACTACGAACACAAATCGCATTCTATCTCCTGGTCTGGGTTTGTTTCCTGGATCGCGTTCGCCAATCCGATCAGCCAGCACTCGATGACCAATTTGATGTGGATTTTTGTAATCGCTTCGAAGCGCTTTGGTAATCATTAATTTGTCCATCGATACTTTCCCGTCAATCAAATTCAACAACGACTTATTCAAATAATCAATTGCATCACGAAGATTGTTGCTTTCGCCTTCTCTCATCAGTATATTCAAAATGCCGCCATACACGTCTTTCAAATAATCACACGAATCACGACGTTTCAACGACAACCCCATGAATTTCAAATATCCCTTGTTTGGGTCTTCCTCATACAATATACCAACATATCTCTTCTTGGATAACAAGATGAACGGCATCAACGTCTTTTCATATTCCAATTTCATTGGAAGTTTCAAATATTTCGTACACAAATCTGCAGCATCTTGTGCAATTTCGATAGTGATTTCAAGAGCACGTTGTCCTTTAATCTTTTCGCCCGTTTTCGCATCTTCTAGATTGAATGTAAAGAATACACTGTCTGTGTCTCCATATACATATTCGGCCTTGGTACGAACCTTTCCGTGAGTTTTCGTATCATATTCCAAATCGCCATATACCTCTTCTACCATACGTCGTGCGTAAATGATCATCATTCTGCCTGTAGCAGTCGTGGATGCGGCAACATCTTGTTCATAAAACGTAGATGTCCTCGCACCACATTGACCATACAATGAATTCGCAGTTACCTTATAACCCAATTGTCGCTTATCCAAAATATTTTGCATAAATGGATCCGTCTCTGTTTTGATCATCTTACGTGTATCTTTACGCGCTTTCAATAGTTCTTCCAAAATAGCAGGCATAATGGATTTTTGATTATCCGGTAATTGTGCCCATCTACATATTTTACTTCCCACCTTGATTTTATCGGCCCGAGAAGTCGGACTAGCACGTCTATATTCATATGTATCAAATTCAATGTCGATATATTGATACTCAGGTACATTATCATATACGAAATTTCCATCTTCGTCCCGTTCGCCGGTTGTTTTATCTGGGAGCATATTTCCATCTAGGTCGAACTCTTTTGACCATACTTTACTATCGTGTGAATAATTTTGACTAATCATCGAAGATGGGTATAGAGATGAATAATCTACACACGCTACCGGATTGTCCATATACATTTTGCATTTGGGCGGCAATACAATCGCACCCTCATATCCACTCGCGAATTTGGGTTTTTCCAAATCAGGCATCAACGTATCCTTTTCTCTGCACTTTTTCGCAACATAACTCGTCAGTTTGATACCTTGACCACGAAATACGAGGAAACTAATAGGTACGCTGCAGATATTCGACATCTCCATATAACCAGTGATCACGTCGATTTTGTTCATCAGATGGTGCACCAAGTTACAATCTTGAATACAATATTTCGCGACAATCGCGCGTCCTTTGGGACCCTCATCTGATAGTCGGAAAATATCTTGCGGGGTAATGTCGTCTTTCGCCATACCCCATTTTAAGTTTTTGGATTTGTCTATATCTTGGTGTTCATTGATGACTATCACATTGTATGTATTCATCTTTCCCTTTTCTTCGACTTCTACATCGCGTTCAATGTCCAATACCCTGAACTTCTTACCATCTTTGAAATAATCTGATGTGAAACTGCTCAACTCAATGTGGATGAAATCATCTGTATGAAGTCCCATCAAATTTTTACTGTACAACTTGGTCACTTCTTTTCCATTTGCGTCCGTTGTACATTCGACTTTTTTTATACTATCACTAATAAATTGTCCCGCTACATCATCCAATTTGTATGACGATAGATTAAAATCGCGTCGAAAATAGGTATACATATCAATCTGCAGTCGCCCAACCATGTTGTAATAACGCAAATCGTATTCTCCGCTGGCTAACATAACTTTTGTATTCATAATTTGAATGCCGCTCTCACGCGTGTCCTTTTTTGAAATGTGTTCCTTATCTAGAGACAATTTCAAGAATTCAGACACACAATCGGTTTCTTGTGACCGCTGAAACATAAACTCATAATCAAAACCAAATATATTGTAACCAATAATTATATCTGGATTTTCAACTTGTATCAGTTTTGTCCATTCCAGCAATACTTCTCTTTCTGTTTTCACGCTAACGATTTCAACTCCTTTCACTTCATCACAATCGCCCAGCACAATGCAATGATTCTTATGAGGTTCCTTTTTTCCATAATGAATAAAGGTCGAACCAATAAACGTCACTTTATCACCTTCAAGATGGGGCAATTTGGACATTAACAGTATATCCAGAGCATTCAATTGTTCTTCGCGTGTATGCGTGTCTTCGAGAAGATATTCGATAATATTCACATTGTTCTTAATTTTTTTTTTATACGACAATTTCTTTTTCCAAGCCTGGACGTTGTCCCCAGTCTCTTGACTTGCATGTACATCACTATCCATGCTAGTACTTTCTTGTTGTTGTTGCGAATGTACATCCTCAAATATATCTTGTATGTTCAATAATTCTTGTGTTGCCTGGGAGGTTTCCATACATATTTTGTTCATTGGAACTTTCACATACATTTGAATGATTTTGTCCAATTCGTCTTTGGTAATCGTTTTTTTTGGGTATACTACGTCTACGTCTTCTGCTATATTATCGTATCCAAATGCTTTCATAATGCAGCGACGGAATACGGGAGACATCAATTCGGCGTTGCTGTATTTTCGCTGTTTCATAAATATATCCACAATATTCGATGCAAGTCGTTTATACGTCTTCTTGGGAAGAGGAAAATCACCGTGACTACTACTCGCCTCAATATCAAAACTACATATGTTGAATGGGACCGGGGTCTCTTTGGTTGGTTCAGGAACAATGTCCTTATAAGATGCAACAATTTCGTAGTCGCACGAAGTTTTCTTGTCTCCATCATTGATTTTTACTATGCGATTTTGTTTATAGGATATCCAACCTGACGGCGAAATTTCATTCACGTGAAAGTATCTCAACAATGGCGGAATGTTGCTTTCATACAATTCGAGTTCGACATTTTTGTATACCATGTTTTTGCGACACCGCTCGCCGTTTTCATCGGTAGTAAACCATAAATTTTTTACTTGACTCATAGCAGAGGTGTTATCGAACTCCAAACGAATGAATTTGTGTTTCTTGCCTCCCGAGAAGCCATATAATTTGTGATGTTCGACTATTTTGGCGTTTATGATGTAGTTTTGAAATCTATCGTCCAATGATCTATGCCAATTCATCATCTCTTTGTTTTTCCAGTCATCGTGTACTTTTATGTAGAAGAATGGTTTATAGTCATTTATATATGCACATAATTTTTGTCCGTGTTCATTCACCCCAAACATTTGAATGGTGAACGTTTTATCGGTAGCATACATCCCATCATCATATACATTGTAGTCGAATAATCGGAAATACTTTTTCACAACAAGTTTCGGTTTTTCGCTCATAGTTATACTAGTTCGGTTGTATTTATCTTTGTTTATTATGTATATTTGATATTATACATAATCAATTTTTCATAGTTGCTCATTTTTGTTTTTTCAACGACTTATTTTTAGAATATGTCTTCACTTTACCGGTGTGGGGAATTTTATATCCGCCATACATGTTGTGAAATATATTGCTAGGTGCGTCTGGTTGTTTTGCCTCGGCATTCAACCAATTCATAAAATTGTCCTTGGTGCGTTCCCCACTTTCATAGTACTCTATTTCTTTATGAGGATGAAATTTGACCAATGTAGGAAAACCTTGTACCTGAATAGGAGATAGATCGTATTCTTTCTCTAAATTGGGTTTGTCGTTTTCAATCTTTCCGTGTTCTACTTCTCTGAATACATAATTATTTTTTGCAGCATACTCCTTTTTCAGTTGCTCCCATTCAGGATACATGGACTGACAATGTCCGCACCAATGAGCAAAAAATAAGACTACGACGGTTGGTTCTACTTCAGGTTCCTTGTTGATTGCTTTCTTCGCGGTCTTCCTCTTTGCTGTTTTTTTCTTCGCGGCCTTTCTCTTCGCTTTTTTTACAGTCTGTCTGTTTGCGTTTTTCTTCGAAGGGGGCATATAGTATTGTATATATATTTACGGATACTATTTTTTTCAGTATATACTATATATTGAACATGAACATTATTGCGATTACACTATTATTAATTGTATTTGTAACCGGCATTTACGTTATTATGACTTTCCCATCTTGTGGTTGTAAGAAAAAGGAGGGATTTTCCTCGCAAGAATGCCCTGATTTATTAGTTCAGAAGAATGATAGACTGTTATTGTATTTTACGAATCAACCTAAAGAAGAAGGGAAAAATCCGTTACCATTTTTTAGTTTAGATGATTATATTAACTATTTAGACATACAACGCAATAAGGGGGTCAAGTGCCCAGTCTTGTACTTGCGGCAGGAAAATGATGCGCAGGGGAAGGATATATACAGAATGCGCCCTAGTCCATTTGAATTACAAGGTGGATTGCCCTCATCTTCTGATATTTTACCTAAAGACCACGAGATAGTCAAATATTTAGATGCGAGTCGCGACAATGGGCCTTATAATCAAAACAATTACCCAGGATTTGATCCGCAAAACATGTTTGTTGGAATGTATACGGACTTGGACCAAGTGCACGATTCTACGCAGGTAGCTACAAAGAGCGACAATGCGATGGATGCTAACTGGGGAGGCGTGGATCATACGAACACGATGATTGAAACTGGAAAATACGAGGAAAATACCATTACTCGCCCTGTATTATCCACTCCCAAGACGTCGTTTTACCCCAGTATTCCAAGCAATTTTGAAAATCCCATTGACGTTCTGTAAGTGGTAAAGAAAATATGTACTTCCATACTATATGTCTTCCAAAAAACATATAGTAGACACGATGAGAAGAATGTATAATAAGAAGTTAATGAGTATTCGATACGACGGCAATGTGAGTTTTAAACCAAAAAACAAACCCTATTTTTATATATCTGCTGGGCAGGTAAGAAAAAACGAACTCACTAATGACCAAGTAGTGCAAGTATTTTTCGAAAAAAGAGACCCTCTTATTTCAAATATACCAAACGGTAGTAAATATGATTTAGTATATGATATTGATTCGCCATATATCCCCTCTATAGAAATCTATATGCATTCATATTTACAGACGATGCAACAATGTTTTCATAAGGACAACTTTGTAGTACATGCGCGTCCTCCTAATATAATTGCCTATACTGGTATGGATAGTAACAGTGAACTATGCAATATTAAACGTACCTTTCCCGAGTTAAATGTAGGTAAAATAGGAAACAATGTGAAATATCACGCAGCAGGTAGTTATGTATTGGCCTATAACTGCTTTCAAAACTTGCGAGAACATGATATAGTGGCACTTGAAAAACATGGGACGTTGTCTATGGGTACTGATATTGATAAAATACTGGAAGATATAGAAACTCTTGAATATTATGTTGATATTGAATTAACCACTAAATAACCACCACGCAGACATACGTTACTGAAATTCGTCTATTATCTTTCTATTTTGTTCCAACAATTCGTAATATTTGGTTGGAGTTGGACTTTTTACATAGGTCTCGTCTACATTTATTTCTCGAGCGCGCGTTCTTTTCTTAGGGGAGATTGGTATTTCTTTACTTGCGCATTCGATTGTCTTCAAACTCTCCACGCTAGTTGATAAGAACTCTTCTTGGTCTAATGTGAAAATACTATCATTTGATGAACGAAACGAATTTGGGAAGTCGCTGCTATCATTACTCAATGTTCGGTCATTTGAAGACGCGTTGTATGATAAATCAAGCCTGGACACTATGTAATTATTTATCCGGTTATTAGGTTTTGTCGACATTGCTAGTGCTAACATATTGTATTACTCTATTATAGATTATGCCATATTATTTATTCTATTTGCAAGCGTATTATTTATTCTCGCTAGTCTCTTCGTCTGGAGATTTATTGTTTTGAAGGAGGAACCGTTTCATACTTTCGATGATATTTTTGTTTAGTTTGCGTGACTTTCCATTTGTTTCGATATGAATATGTTGTAAACACTCTGGGTTCTCGTTTAACTTATAAATCAAATCAGATATGCTGGAGAAATGCTTCATAATACCAATGGCCGATACCGAACTAATCCCTGGTATTTGACATAACATAATTTCACTAATGTTGTTTTCCGTGATATTGTCCTTTTTCGTCTTTTTTACAACTGCACAATAATCTTTTTCGGATACTTGTGCTTGTTGTGTACCGGGGTTATTCTGTACTTGCTCCTCTGCTTCTTCTCTTTTCGCATTTAATCCCCGTAGAAAATGCTGCGTTAAGTAGTATGGTATGATCCCCTTACCAAAATTGCGTTCTATTTTTTCTCCCAAACTCATAATCCATTCTGCGGTTTCCGCTAATGAAAAGGTTCTATATACACTAAACCCTTTGAACATCTGCATAGATGCAATTGCGGAATAAACAATCCGTCTTTCCAAATCGGTTCTACATTGGGACATCCCCCCTTCAATTACGTAAAAAATCGAATGTGGTGGATATCCACTACTATGTATCAAACGATGAGATTGTTCTTCATAACGTTTGTCTTTAATCGATGCAAGCAAATCAGGAATTGTTTTTCGCTCAATTAATAATACTGGTTTGTTTTCATCCGTTGTTAACATGATGTCCCCCAATTTCAGTGTATCTTTTTCGAGTATATCGTATAAAAATTTGGAATTTGTCATGCGTAGGTAATTACATTTGTCGTATAAATCGTGTTCTCGGTCATCAATAATAACACGCATGCTGGTATAGTATAAACAATATATTAAAACTATATTGTTTATTTAAATATGTTATTTATTCACTGTTATCGATTTACATGTATCTCATGCCGATGGGACGAGACACTCTTGTCTTGGATGCGATAGGCATTCTCAGGACATTGGTGTTCTGACTGGTGCGATTGAGGTGAATAGACATCCAGTGGGTGCGACCGACACTTGCAGGAAGTCCGGCCTTCTTGTTTCCACCCTTGAAATCTTGATTGACAATAGAAGAGGCGTAACGCGCATTTTTGGAAGCGTTCATTAAAACCATGATAATATATATTTACTAAATATTTTTTATTGTTTCTATAAAATTGATTAATGATGCAAGTGATATATTTTTCATACATTATACCATTCGTAGACTTCATTTTATTTGTTTAATAACATGAATTCTGATGAAGACATTCTCGTACAGAAGAACGGTGATGGCGAGGAGACCTATGTTTTCGACCCTTATAATCCCCTAAATGTATTGATTACTGATAGTGAAATTAAACAAATGCTCACGGAATACGGCGTAAAGTCTGATATCCACAATTACAATTTGTATAAACGCGCATTCGTTCATCGTTCTTATATCAAACGTCCTAATCTGGAAAACAAACAAAATAATGTGATTATTACATCAAAACCCGACAATTGTTTGCCATTGTATTCTAAATCGAATGAGCGTCTTGAATTTATTGGTGATGGCGTGTTGGAGTGCATCACTAAATATTATTTGTATCGTAGGTTTCCAAAAGAAAATGAGGGATTTATGACGGAGAAAAAAATCGCATTGGTTAAAAATGAATCTATTGGACGTATGGCTTATGAAATGGGACTTCATAAGTGGTACGTCTTGTCTAAAAATGCCGAAACCAAGCAGATACGAGTGAACCATAAAAAGTTGGGTTGTTTATTTGAGGCATTCATTGGTGCATTGTTTCTCGACTTTAATCGCATGGACATTAACGATGAACACGATTGGTTCAAAAACACATTTGTATGTGGCCCGGGATTTCAAATGGTTCAAGTATTTGTTGAAAGCGTCTTTGAAAAACACGTCGATTGGATTAGTTTGATCCGCAATGACGATAATTATAAGAACATTCTGCAAGTAAAAATACAAAAAGAGTTCAAAGTCACTCCTGATTATCTCGAAGTTGAACAACACGATACCGACAATGGATACCATATGGGAGTTTATCTGCGTCTAGGAATACCCATTCATATGGTGGACCCATCGTCTGCTATGCGCATTGACCAATTCAAATCATATAATGATATTCATATGCATATGTCGCAACACAATAAAATATTCTTGTTCTTGGGACAAGGTATTCATAAAATCAAGAAAAAAGCCGAGCAAATCGCGTGTGAGAGCGCTATCAAAAAATTAAATGCATTCTCCACTTAATCTTTCAAAAATAAACATTCAATATATCTCATCGTTATAATATTTCGTGCACCGTCATTCGCAATGTTTGCATTGTCGCGTTCTTTTTATTGTGATTATCTGCAATATACCGGTTTGCCTTCGCTAACATATGTTCCGTCGCCGTTTTTTTCAAACGTTTCTCAATGAATTGAACAAATGATTTTTGCTTTTGCTGACTTGACTGCATTTTATGGTTGAAAGTTATTGAAATGCCGTTATGTTTGGTGTTCCACATCATAAACTCTTTTGCGTTGTACATCACCACCATTTTTAACATATAATACGATACTATATGTGTATGTTCTTTGTAATTCGCGCGCCGAATAGCAGATAGTGCGTTATGTTTGTATATATCTTCAAACTTCATGCTATAATGGTTCAATATTTTTTCGCATTGAAATACTGCGAACCGTCGCTCGTTATTCAATACTTGATTGAATGTGCTTATCATATTTGCACTCCCGTGTTTTTTTGTATGATAGTGCGCTACAAACAAACTGTGAATAATCTCTGCCCAACATTCAGTGTATGTTTCATATACACGAAAGTCGGTCTCAATAGGTATAAACTGCGATAGCAATTGATTGGTGTAATGCGACCCATCTGCAGAAAAATCCATACCCATACTATGGAATGTTTCGTGAATGAATGTCTTGAACCATTCTTCTTCTCTGAAAAGATTGATTTCTGTTTCTAATTGACACGATGTCGTGAACGCAGTGTTTGCATGTTCTCTATCGATTGCTTCATATTTATTCGGCAATAATTTTTTATGCGAGGTGAAATACATATTGATTTTCATATATTTCGAACATTGAGGACTAGCGAATTCAGATGCAATGTGCAACCATATGTACATTTTCTTGAAAAATTCGTCGATATCGTGATGCTTATATTTTTTTCGTGCATCAAGAATTAATCGTATATCGAATATACGGTCTTGTATCGAAAAACGACCACTATAACTCTGTATACTCATGTTTTGAATAGATTGATTAATTACATCCGGCAAATACTCTGGTAATTGTAATTGGTAACTACGTATCAACATAAATCGAGATAACAACTTGTTGTAATTGTTCTCACCCACATATATCATATCTACTATGCGTTTCAGTACAGGTAATTCACTAAATTTATATTGCTCTTTCATGTCTTGCTTTGTGAATACATTTTCATTCAATGCTGCTAATATATGTCTATTTGAATATTTCATGTTATATATACTTACTATATTCTTTTTTATTAGTTTTGTACTATATATTTTGTAATCACAATTGTATTTTACAAAGCATAACTGGTAAGGCGACATTATTTTAGAAACAAACTATATACGATGAACAATAAATATAGATATGCGTATCTGTTGTGTTTTGTTGTTCTTTTGCTTTTATTATTGTCCTTGATCGATTTTGATAAAGATGCCCAGACACATACGATGATACCCAAACTGCAACTTCATATGGAAGGATTTTGTGTAGGTTCTCAATTATTCTCGAATGCAGAGTTGCATAATATGAACCAATGCGTGAAACAACAGAGATACAAAGAGTTGCAGACAGAGATACAACTGCATCCGAAATTGACGCACTTTATAAAGAAAAATACCAGTCAATCGCACGTGTTACAAGATTATATATGGGTCATTGAACGGTCTCACGTGAATACATGTCATCGCGATAACAACGGTGATTTTTTTAATGAAAAACAAAGACATCCTTCTTATACAATGTTGATTTTCCTGGAAGATATGGACAAATGTCTTACTGTGTATGCAGGCAGTCATTCACATAAATATTCGCACAGTGTTAATTTTACATCCCCTTTGCAAAATATTATTTGTAAGAAAGGTGACATTATTATTTTCAATGCGAATTTAATACATGTGGGTGCATTGAATACCAAAAATGATCATACTCGAATTCAGATGAAAATCACCCACAAAGATGACCTGTCTGCCTTGTCTTACTATCAGAATTTCCATAAAGTCGCGAATAAAGAAACTCATCTACCAAGATATATACAGAAGGTGCAACGTTCTCTTAGTTGTACCTTTCCTATCATATCTGATATGACCCAGAAAACAAATATTGAAACCTCGCGCGGTTCAGACAATGGGGTCGTTATCCCTCCTCATCAAAAAGTGTTCTCCTTTATTTTTTATGGGAACAGTGATTTTTATGATTTACCCAATGCTTTTTGATTTACTTGGAAACAGTTATAGAAGATAATTTATACTCTTATATTATATTATATAACTTAGTTATGAATATTCCTCATGCATATTTAGAATTGTTAGAAAAGAGGGGTATTCCTGCGAAACGCTTCGAAAGAGAAATAATATTTGATCGAACTAAAAAAGAAGACGTTCTCAAGCCCAGTGAAATAGAACCTTCGTATGTGACTGTACGAACAGACATTGATAATGACGACACTATCACAGAAGCCGCTGACCAGATTGACGCTCCCAGAGAACATACACAAATTGCATTTGTAGACAAACGTTCTTCATCCAACTTTAACCATACTCTCGCAATGGATCGTCTTAGAAGTCTCGGAAAACTACCGGTTTTCAAAAAGAATGATAAAATTTCTTCGTTGCAAATGCCGATTGTTTCTCATATGGAAAAGGTAACCGAACCAACCGCAATCAAATTAACAAACAAAATTGTGATTGATGAAGCACCTGTATTTCAAGAAGACAAAGAAGATGAAGAAAAGGAAAAACCATTATTTCCTGATATTAGTGAACCTGAACCCAAAGAAGTGGCTGAAGAGGTTGCACAAGTGGAAGTAGAGGATGCTGTGGAAGAGGTTGAACAAGTGGAAGTAGAGGATGCTGAGGAAGAGGTTGCACAAGTGGAAGTAGAGGATGCTGAGGAAGAGGTTGCACAAGTGGAAGTAGAGGATGCTGAGGAAGAGGTTGCACAAGTGGAAGAGGTTGCACAAGTGGAACTGCCTGTCCCAAAAAAACGTGGGAGAAAACCGAAGGTAAAAGCGCCGGTGGAAGCGATTGATTTAGATGAAGTTGACCTTACAACTGCAGTGATTCGCTCACAAAAAATAACCGACAGACTTCCCAAAGACAAGGAAAAAAATATTGTGATGGCGTCTCCTTATTATTTGAACAATCGCAAAATGTTTGTTTCCAAATTGCGTACTATGTTTGAGCCAAGACGCAAAGAGATAATGAATGTAACAGACGAAGTGAGTTGCGACAGCAAACAAGACCAGACCGAGTTTGACTTGTTAACCCATCAAAAAATTGTCCGCGATTACTTGAATTTGTACACTCCTTACCGCGGATTATTACTATATCACGGTTTGGGTTCTGGTAAAACATGCACATCCATCGCCATTGCCGAAGGGATGAAACAAAATAAGCAAGTCATTGTTATGACCCCCGCCTCATTGAGAACTAATTTTTTAAGTGAAATGAAAAAATGTGGCGATGATCTGTATCGCAAAGACCAGTACTGGGAGTTTGTATCGATAGAAGGAAACGCGCAGATGATAGGCATTTTGTCTCGTTCTTTGTCTTTGCCCGTGGAATTCATTCGTGAACAAGGAGGCGCATGGTTTTTAAATGTAAAAGAGAAATCGAATTTTGCCAAATTGACCGCTGAACATCAATCCTCCATTGATAATCAATTGGATCAAATGATACGTTCCAAATATGATAATATTAATTATAACTCACCTACTCTTGAAAAAGAGATCCGCGCGAGGAGTGATGACCTTAAACGTAATCCGTTCGATAATAGTGTAGTAATTATTGATGAAGCACATAATTTCGTAAGTCGAGTAGTAAATAAAATCAAAAAACCTGATTCGATTGCTTATGTATTGTATGATAATTTAATGAAAGCAACGAATGCGCGCATTGTATTGCTTTCTGGAACACCTATTATTAATTATCCGAATGAAATTGGTGTTTTATTCAATATTTTACGAGGATATATCAAAACCTGGGAGATACCCGTACAAGTGCAAACGAAGAAAAAAATCGACACTCACAGTATGTTGGACATGCTGGACAAGGGTAACTTGCGAACGTTTGACTATGTAAATTATAGCAATAATGTTCTTACCGTTACTAGAAATCCTTTTGGATTTATCAATGCGAAGAAGCGCGGTGTTCTCAAGAAAACACAGAAAGAGCGTCCAGACAAGCCGAACATCACACGTAAGAAAACCCAACAACGCGGTGGTGAAGGGTCAGATGTGTTCGACCGTTATGATGGCGTTCGCTTGGATGATGCTGGAAATATTACTGATGACGAGTTTATTAACAGAGTAGCGAAAGTATTACAGAAGAACCAGATTGAAGTCCTTTCCAAGAAGGTCAAGGTCGACTTTTACAAATCCCTCCCTGATGTATCTGATGACTTCATTTCTACGTTTGTGGATGGCGACAAAGAAGTCGCGAAGAACGTCTCTTTGTTCCAGCGCAGAATATTAGGGTTAACCTCGTATTTCAGAAGTGCGCAAGAAGGACTTTTGCCCACATATGATACGACCGAACAAGGTGATATATACCATGTTGTAAGGTGCGAAATGTCTGACCATCAATTTGATGTATATGAGAAAATACGCAAAATCGAGGCGGACAAAGAGAAGCAGGCCAACAAACGTAAAAAGAAGCAGGCCAACAAAGGAGACGAGTTGTTCAATATGTCCAGTAGTTACCGTATATTTTCGCGTGCGGCATGTAATTTCGTTTTCCCCAATGAGATTGATAGACCTACTCCCGGAGAAACAGAGGTGAATGAAAATGTGTTGGATATGGTTCCCGCCAAAGTAGTGAACGAAACAGACAGTTCTGCCGATGCCGAAAAGTTAGACGAATTAATGAAGTCCAAAGACATGAACAATTATGGGAAACGTGTTCAACACGCGCTCGAACTAATCAATGAAATCGACCCCCAATCAAACAAATCGAAATATCTATCTGGACCTGCGTTGGAAGAACTCAGTCCCAAGTTCCAAAAGATATTGATGAATTTGATTGACGAAGAGAACAAGGGTCTACATTTGGTGTATAGTAATTTCCGCACCATTGAGGGCATCGGTATTTTAAGATTGATGTTGTTGGCCAATGGATTTGCTGAATTTAAATTGCACAAACGCGAAGGAAGCTGGGAGATTGACGAAAAAGAAGAAGACATTGGTAAACCACGATTTGTCCTGTATACAGGAACAGAAAGCGCCGAAGAAAAGGAAATTGTTCGTAATATTTACAATGGTTCTTGGAATTTGGTTCCCACCAACATTGCAGAACAACTGCGAAAGAAGAATGAAAATAATGTGTATGGTGAGATTATCAAAATATTTATGATCACTTCTTCGGGTGCAGAAGGCATTAATCTGAAAAATACTCGCTTTGTCCATATTGTGGAACCTTACTGGCACATGGTTCGTCCCGAACAAGTCGTAGGAAGAGCCCGTCGCATTTGTAGTCATCAAGATTTACCAATCGAATTGCGAACAGTGAAGGTGTTTTTATATGTATCCAGCATGAGTGAGAATCAGAAGAAAGATGAAAAACATATTGTTCTCCGTCTACGTGATGTGAGTAAATTAGACAAGGATACACCCATCACCACTGATGAGAACCTGTACGAGATAGCCAGTTCCAAACAAAAGATCAACAATCAAATTTTGCAAGCCGTCAAAGAAACTGCAGTGGATTGTAACGTATATTCGACTCTGTCTTCGCCAGACAAACCAGTTGTATGTTATGGTTTCGGCAAAGTGGAATCGAATTCATTTTCTAGTTATCCTTCATTTGAGGTGGACAAAATGGAAAAAGACGAGGTATCCACAATACAATGGACTGCACAAGAAATCGCATATGCAGGCAAAAAGTTCGCACTAAATGCAGATACCATGGAAATATACGACATAGATACATACAACCAGGCTCTGCAAAATCCGAATATCGAACCGGTTCTGATTGGTAGACTCATCAAAGAACAAGGCAAATATAAAATTGAATACACAAAGGCTTAATTACGAGAACATAACCAACCAAACATACAATAACATACAATCATACTATGAAGAACATTATTTCCACATATGTGGATATTTTGTGTAATATCAACAGAATACTACACAAAAATAACAAAATATTACCAGAAAACAAAATATATTATTCTCATGACAAGGAAATGTGTACATGTTCTCAACACCATTTCTACGGAAGGTGTTCACATCTATTGTCTGTCTAGTTGCATCAGTGGAAGACAAACACTGTAGCAACCTTTCAAATGTTGTCATTGGAGAACATAATAAATTAATAATAAGAGTGTATCTATACAGACATCATGAACAACCAAAATACAAATCCGCTCGATAATACGGCTTATTCAAAAATATACTAATATTACTTGTGATGAACTATGCAGTGTATACTACATAAACAACCATATGTATCTGATAAGAAATAAAGTAGGTTTTTTCTCTCAAAAGTATTTTTGGTTTTGCACTTTTGGACATTTTTAAAAATGTCCAATTTTCATTTTTGTGAGAAAGTCTTGGGAAAAGAAAAGTTAAAAAATGGGTTCATAGCATAATGCAGTGATTTCAGTTTTTATTCATTTTGGTTGACTGCATATATTTTTTTTATATTTTCATCAAAATTGGTTTAGGAACTTTTTTATGTTAACTATATATTAACAAATGTTCTCAGAAAAAGTTCCAAAAAGTTCCAAAAATTATATCTGCGAAAAGTGCAAATACAATACGGTAAGAGAAAGTCAATTTACTCGACATTTACTGACTGCAAAACATCAAAAGTTAACATCGTTAACCAAAAAAGTTCCAAAAAGTTCCAAAAATTATATATGTGAATGTTGCGAGAAGCAATACAACTCTCGTGTAGGGTTGTGGAAACACAAACAACGATGCAGTGGAATACCAGACGAATCTTCAAATGCGACCGACAAAAAAATACATAAACAATATCACGAGACAGATACAATCGTGGAATTGATTAAACAGAATCAAGAATTCAAAGAATTAATTCTTGAACAAAACAAGCAATTGGTTGAATTGAGCCAAAAGCCGACCACCACAAACAATACGATCAACAACAACCATCAAAAATTCAATTTGAACGTTTTCTTGAATGAACAATGTAAAGATGCGATCAATATGTCTGATTTTTTAGAAAATATGGAATTGGACATGGAGGACTTAAGAGAAACTGGTCGTTTGGGGTATGTAGAAGGTATATCGCGTATTCTGGTGAACAAACTTCGTGAACTAGACACATACAAACGCCCTCTTCATTGTACTGATTTGAAACGCGAAACACTGTATATAAAAGAAAATGATGAATGGTCAAAGGAAGACAATTCGAAGGAAACTCTCAAAGGACTTGTAAACAAAGTGGCGAATAAAAATTGTAAAAATATCGAACAATGGAAAGATGAACATCCAGAATACAATATTTTCGATACTCCCGAGAACATGGACTATATGGATTTATGTAATACGGTTCTTGGTGGACTTGGTGAGCAAGAATGCAGACAATTCCGTGATAAAATTGCGAGAAACGTGATTAAAGAAGTCATGGTTCTCAAAATGTAAAATAGGTAATATGTTTTCCAACTCTCTAGAATTTTTTGAACTTTTGGACATTTTTAAAAATGTCCAATTTTCATTTTTGTGAAAAAGTCTTGGGAAAAGAAAAGTTAAAAAATGGGTTTATAGCATAATGCAGTGATTTCGTTAATTCGTATAATTTGTTTGACTGCATAACAAAAATATAGTTTTCTTAAAAAACGATTTAGGATATTTTTTTGTTAACAATATATATTAACAAATGTTAACAAAAAAGTCTCCAAAAGTCTCCAAAAAATTTTATTGCGAATGTTGTGATTATGGATGCAGTAGACAAAGTGAATATAATAAACATACATCCACAGCAAAACATCAAACGTTAACATCTGTTAACAAAAAAGTCTCCAAAAATCTCCCAACGTTTATATGCCAGAGTTGTAATAAACACTACAAATCTCGGGTTGGTTTGTGGAAACATCAACAAAATTGTGCGAATGTAGTAGACATACCAAATAAAGAAAACCCATTACCACTTCCGAATATGTCTGGGGCTCCAGATATGACGTTGTTTGTTGACTTATTAAAGCAAAATCAAGAATTCAAAGAACTGATGGTAGAACAATCAAAGCAAATGCATGATATGCAAACCGAAATACAAGAACAACAACACGAAAATAAACAACTCCAAAGACAATTAATCGATGCAGTAAAACACAATGGTAATCATATAACCAACAATACGATTAATAATAATCATCAGAAATTTAATTTGAACTTCTTTTTGAATGAACAATGTAAAGATGCTATCAATATGTCGGATTTTTTAGAAAATATGGAATTGGATATGGAAGACTTAAGAGAAACCGGTCGTTTGGGGTATGTAGAAGGAATATCACGCATTTTAGTAAACAAACTAAGAGAACTAGATACATACAAACGCCCTCTTCATTGTACCGATTTGAAACGTGAGACATTGTATATTCGCGAGAATGATGAATGGTCAAAGGAAGACAATTCGAAGGAAACGCTCAAAGGACTTGTAAATAAAGTGGCGAACAAAAACTGTAAAAATATAGAACAATGGAAAGATGAACACCCAAACTACAATATTTTCGATTCACCTGAGAACATGGAATATATGGATTTATGCAATACCATTCTAGGCGGACTAGGAGAACAAGAATGCAGACAATTTCGTGATAAAATTGTGAGAAGCGTCATCAAAGAAGTCATGGTCAACAAGTTGTAGGCAAATGTGTATAGTCATATACAATATTGAAAGCATTTAAATAGATGTCGCCAATATAACATATTACCACAAGAGATGATTATGAGAGCGTTTCTATGTGCGATTTCTTTGATTATGGTGTCTGCTTCAGCAGAAGACAGAAGACCCCGTTTTGGTGACTGGGCGAAGAAGTTTGAAATGATATTTGAAAATGATGTTCATACTGACCATGTATTTTCGAACTGGTTGGAGAATGATGACCACATTCAGCTGATAAACGGTCGTAACCTGTCTTACAGTTTGGACCACAATCAGTTTTCAGGAATGAATACTGATGAGTTCAGTAGATATCTTGGATACTCTGGTCTGCCCGAGCGATCTAGTCGCTCTTTGGTGTATCATCCTGATGCATACCAGAGCAAGGTCGCGCACGTAAAATGTCTATCCGACTGTGTGAAGCATGTGAAGGATGAGTGCACTATTGATACTGTTAATTGTCTTCGCAGTTGCAAAGACGATACAAGTTTGAGTGCTGCCGATGAGATTGATTGGGTTTCCAAGGGCGCCGTAACTGATGTGAAAGACCAAGGTCAGTGTGGTTCTTGTTGGAGTTTTTCTACTACAGGTGCACTAGAAGGCGCTAATTACGTAGAACATAACACACTGATTTCCCTTTCCGAGCAACAGCTCGTTGATTGTGATACATTCAAGTCCGGTGGAAAGGACCACGGATGCAATGGCGGACTGATGGACAACGCTTTTTCTTGGATCGAGAATAACGGTGGATTGTGCCAAGAGGCATCGTATCCGTATATTTCCGGAACGACGAAAACCGCCGGCACTTGTATGAAAGACTGTGACGTGGTTCCTGGAACTGCTATCACTAGTTATTATGATGTTCCTGCGAATTCTGATGAGGATATGATGGATGCACTAAGCAAACAACCGGTTTCCATTGCTATTCAGGCCGACCAGAAGGATTTCCAGTTGTATAGTTCTGGTGTCTTCACTGGTGACTGTGGAACACAGCTTGACCACGGAGTATTGGTTGTTGGATATGGCTCGATGGACAGTGTGGACTATTACCGTGTGAAAAACTCTTGGGGAACTTCTTGGGGAAAAGATGGATATATCTACTTGGGTAGAGGCTCGCAGTATAATAACGGAAAGGGACAATGTGGTCTCCTTATGCAGGCAAGTTATCCAACAGTGGAGTAAAAAATAAATACGAAAAATTAAAAACAAATAATATCACAGATATAGATGATATTATTTTTGCTTACTATTAAGAGATTGCTTAAAACGTCTTGAAGGGAATATTTTGCTCATCCAACTTGTACCAGTGATCTTCCACGTAGTCAATGCTGGTAAAGTAATCAACAAACTGATCACCATTGTGCTTGAATTTCACCACCACAAAAGGGTTGGTATCGTTACCATCGGCATCCTTGTAAGACGCAGTATAACTAATGGTAAGGATCTCACGCTTGTCGATGACACCGTGTGTATCACTGGCCATAGTGGTTCCTTCAGCATTTGTGTAAATACTAATGAGTGCGCGCTTTCCCCCCTTTATAATAGTTTGAATACTAGCATCCAAAGCAGGATAATTTTCACTATTTAGTGCAATGGGAGCAGACATAATTATATATTGATTATATATATTTCTTCTACAGATATTACGTATGAATAATTATCCCAAACATTATGTTCCTAAATATATCTCGATAAAGGACAGAGGTGTTCAATTAAAAAATTTGCACAAATCTAGAAAAATGTACAAGAAGGGTAAATATTTTCAACGACCAAAAATAAAGACATTTCGATCCAAACCTTCCCAACATGTAAAAAATGCTAAAGAACTATATAAGATAGACAATGTGGCACCTTCCAGAGAATTGGTAAAAGCAACAAAATGCTCGATGAAGACATTAGACAAAATAGCAAACAAAGGTCGAGGCGCATACTATTCAAGTGGGTCGAGACCAAATCAAAGCGCGGAATCGTGGGCAATTGCTAGATTAGCAAGTGCAGTCACCGGGGGCAATGCAAGTATTGTTGATTATCATTTATTAAACGATGGGTGCAAAAAAGAGAGCAAGGCACTGAAACTGGCCAAACAAACTTGCAAAAAACAAAACAAATGCACAAATAAAAACAAAACGCGTAAAATAACTTTGCAAAAGAAAATATAAAAACAAACGCACTTATTTAGATATACGTTAATAAGAATGAACGAAGAAAATAATGTGTTGACTATAAAAACTGTGCAAATTCAGCCAATAAGGAATATGATTACTGCAATTAAGGATATATTGACGGATGCAACCATTACATTCACCAAAGAAGGTATGAAAATCATTAACTTTGATAAAACACATACTATTCTGGTGAATGTATCATTGCACGCAAACCGATTTGAAAAATATAACTGCATTCCGGACAAGATTATCGTATGTGCGAACACCCTTCATTTGTTCAAAGTGATTTCGACTATGTCAAATGACGACACGTTGTCTATTTACATTGATAAGGCGGACTACCACGACGGCATTGTTTCTCACCTGGGATTGCAATATGATAATGGAGACATAAAACAGTGTTATAGTCAAAAGTTGAGATTAATTGAACCCGATACGGAAGAGATGCACGTGCCGGATGTGGAATATTCAACTGCGATTAATATGCCGTCTTCCGATTTTCAGAAGATTATTCGTGATTTGAATGGAATTTCGGATCGCATCGAGATAAAGTCCGTTGGAAATGATTTGATATTCTCTTGTGAAGGTGGTTTCGCGAGCTCGCGTATATTCCGTTCTGAGTCCGATGGAAATATGAACTTCATACAGAAAAATGATGCATCCGTTATCTTTCAGGGAGAGTTTTCATTAAAAAGCTTAAGCCATTTTATCAAGTGTACACCATTATGTAGTCATTTGGAAATTTATCTGGGCAACGATTTGCCTCTTATAGTAAAATATGATGTAGCTTCTTTGGGAGAAATTAAGTTATGTTTGGTTCCTCTGCCTCCTGCATAATCATTAGATGGTAACAATTTTACTTTCTCCTACATTCACTTGACCTACCACTTGTGTTTTTACTATATTTACCAGCCGCGTATAAATGATTTCTGTATCTTTGTTCGATCGTGCTTTCGAATGTTCTTTGCAAAACTTTGCGCCCTGAATAATTATTTTTGATATTTGGCGACGGTTGTAGTTTTTGTCGCTAGGCATATTCGCAATGACGTGGCTGGAAGACGCATTGTGTAAGTGAAACCACATATCGGTTGGTTTACACATATCAATCATATCAAAATTGTCTTGTGCATTTTCTCCAATATAAAATTCGATTTCGCTAGATATAGCAGGAATAAATAGGTTTTTTGTAATCATGGTAATGATGTTGTAGATTTACATAATTTTACAATATCATTTATTATTCAATTTTTCATTAAAATTCAGGTTGGTGCGCTTTAAATAGACATCCGTGTTTCGTTAAATTTGGTATATCTGCGATAATATCAGGATCTTGATATTCGGATACAGACATCCATATTTTGATAATACAAAAGTTTTTCTTCGGGGAGACTGTAATTCCATTGATATACTGATTGTATTTTTGATCTGTACATAACGTCTCTCCACAAAGCAAATAAAACAAATGTTTCCAAATGTCCGGAACATATTTGTTCAATATTTTGTATGAAAAAGAACCACCGGCTCGGTTTTTAGGGTCTTCCCACATAGGAGTAATACCATCACGCATGATAAACAACATGCAGTTTTTAACAACATTATCTGTAAGTTTTTCATTTACACGAACAACCTTTTCAACCGTATCAATTAACGTTACAATTTTAGAATAACTGGACAATTCCCAACTTGTGTTGTTTGGTAAATGATAATACAAATTCCATTTACCATTCAGATCATGGTGGGCAGGATGACGCACTGTATCCATGTATTATATACCCTTAACATAGTAGAACGTTTATCTTTATATATATTCTTTATTCTTTTTCTTCTTTTTCTTCTTTTTCTTCTTTTTCTTCTGGTTTTTTTGTGTCTAGATTTGTTGTTTTCTTTGCAAAATCTATAATCGTCCAATTATTTTCAGTTAATATAGCATATTGTGTACTACTCATGGATAACATATTCATCTTATTATCAATAATATCCAATGTATAGTTATCGTCAAATACGTACGACAATGATTGATATTCCAAACAACGTTTCACAAACATAGGTGTAAACAATACATTGCCTACTTGATACATTTGCGCGGGAATTTCAATAGCGATCGGTTTGTTCATGCTCGGGTGTTTATATGTTACACTCAAGAATACATGTTCAGACGATTTATGTTCAAAATCAGTATGCACATTCAATATCGAACGAACAATGTATCGGTCTCCATCGCGCATCACCACGATCGCATCTACTACGTGCATTAAATTTGTGATAAGTGACTGTAGAATGTCGAAAAAATACATAAATCCTTGTTCGACTTTTCCATTATATGAACAATCCGGACTAACATCGGTCGACATCATCTGATAATTTTCAATGTGTATATAGCGGTCACCCTTAAAAATATGACTATTTTTGATAAGTATATGTGTAGATATCCAATGGTGTTGAAATGGTTCAACCTTATAATCTTCTATGAAACACGCTATGCAATTGGTATAATATATAGATCGGTTTGCTAACTCTCGAACAATGGGATAATGTGTATACGCATATTGGTAACCATCTACTATATACATTTGTGCAGTAACGTAAAAATCAAATAAAATGATGAGCATTTTCGATACGTGTTCGTTATTGCTAAGCTGGTCATATAATGTTTCTGTATAACGATTGAACAAAATAGTCATAACGGATAACCCTGTATTCACAGTGGTTAATATATTACGAATAGCTTCCATATAACAAATAACAATGTATATCCATTTATATTATTTCAACGATGAAATTAAATAAGAAAATGTCGGCATAATATAAATATATGTTTGAAAGAGGATTGTTTGTATTTCGACGTGATTTTCGTATAGTCGACAATATTGGATTGAACCAAGCGTGGAAACAATGTAAAAAAGTATACGTAAGTTTCATTTTCACCCCAGAACAAGTAGTGAATAACGAATTCAAGTCAAACAATGCGGTTCAATTTATGATTGAAAGTTTAGATGAACTGCGCAAACAAATCAAATCACGAGGAGGAGAACTCTATACATTTTATGGAAAACAAGACGAGGTCATCGACGATTTAATTAACGAACTGGGATTGGATGCAGTATTTTTCAACAAGGATTACAGTCCATATGCAGTGAAACGCGATACATCCATTCAGAAAATATGCGATAACAACAGCATTCAATGTAACGCGTACCACGATTATTATTTGTTTGAACCTGGAACTGTGTTCACGTCTACTGGAAATGCATACAAAAAATATACACCATTTTATAACACCGTCATTCAAATGGATGTGAGATCTATTGAAAAAGATCTTGAACGAAGCATTTCAAAAACAACCAAGAAGTTATCGAATATTGTTTCGCTTGCAGATGCTTTCCGCAAATTTACAAGAGAAAACAAAGACATATTAGTGCACGGTGGAAGACAAAATGGGTTATTGTTTTTACGAAACGCCATAGCAGAACAAAAGGACTATGTGGATACACGTGATTTTTTTGAAGGAAAAAAGAAAACGTCTCATTTGTCTGCATATATAAAATTCGGATGCGTATCTATTCGCGAAGTGTATTTTGCTTTCAAAAAAAGATACGGAAAAGAACACGGATTGATAAGTGAACTTATTTGGCGCGAATTCTTTGCACACGTATTGTATGCATATCCCGAAGTAGTTGGGCAATCTTACCAGGAAAGATACAAGAATTTGGCTTGGAGCAACAACAAACAACATATCCAAAAATGGAAGACAGGACACACTGGAATTCCGTTAGTAGATGCAGCTATGCGAGAAATGAATGCTACCGGGTATATGCATAATCGAGGTAGAATGACTGCAGCGAGCGTATTAATCAAAACCTTGTTAGTGGATTGGCGTATTGGAGAGAAATACTTCGCTCAAAAACTAACAGACTATGATATTGCCTCTAATAATGGAAACTGGCAAGGGATCAGTGGAACAGGGGTAGACATGAAACCCTATTTCCGAGATATGAACCCCTGGATACAAAGTAAGAAATTCGATGATAATGCCGAATATATAAAAAAATGGATACCTGAGTTACGAGATGTAGATGCAAAAGAGATACATACGTGGTACGTAGCTTGCAGGGAGACACAGCACAAGGATAGTTCATATCCTTGTCCTATTGTTGATTATTCAACGCAAAAAGACAAAATGATGAGTATGTATAAGAATGCAAAATAATAATATACGATTTTAAAATACAGTCATTTTCTCGTGACCAAACCGCATCTTCAGATCTACCCATACACCATCAATAATACCAGCATCAATCAAATTGCGAATGAATGAGACGTCTTCACTCATACCCTCGTGAATTGACTGTCCGTCTGGACCCTTATTTGTAAACTTGTTAATATCCTTGAAAAACCAAGGATATTTCATACGCTCATCTTCCAACATACCATATGGGATAGCCATGCACCCCATACCAGCATATCCGCACTTTACCATATGTTTTTCTGATTTTACTCTCTCCTCGGCATCCTTTGCATCCATAAACTTGAAATGCCCGTTCTTTACATAAAACTCTTCGTCCCAGTTTTCGACGCAGGTCATCATTTCGCCGCCATCCATAGCATATGTTCCTGAAATGATTTTATTTTTCTCGTGCAAGCATTTTTGCACAAGGTTATTAATCATATCGCCACTAAATACCATATCACTGTCCAAAAAGAACATCACATCATATTTAATCTTTCCGTCGAAAGGCTTCTGGTCTGGTCCACGTAGCACATCTGCGCCCAGGCATAGCGTACGTGCGAAATTCACCTGGGACGAATATGCATTAGCGAATATAATCTCGTACTTCTCTGCAAGTCCCATCAAGGCTCCAGTCCAACATTTCAAAAATCGTCCAGAGAAAGTATTTCCAGGAACGCAAAGCAAAATCACAGGTCTTTTAGACTCGACAGGGGTTTCCATCAATACAGGTTCCATAAAGTAATAATTATAATAGAGTTATCACTTTATATTGGTTGTATTATATTTATAGATCGAGCGACACGATGTTCTTCTCGGAACCGTTCTTTCTCTTGCTCTTCTTGGGCATGTTGTTATTCTGAATATCCTTCAATGAAGAAATAGACAACAAAGAGTCATCATCCTTCTTGGTCTCGCTGTGAATATTCACTGTGCGTGTTTTTAAACCAGATAGAATGTTATCAATGTCTGAATTTTGGGGTCCCTTCATCTCAGGTCTTTTTTGCGGGGCAGACTGATTTCTTAATTCGGCAGCGGGCTCCAATCTAACACCTTCCTCTCTAAACATTGTTCCTCTGCTTGCATTGATGTCGGGTCGGTTGGTTGGTGCATTTCCGTTCATACCAGGTCTGGGAGGAGGAGGAATATTCTGCGTCTCCACTGGTCCTGGTGGAGGAGGTCCCTTGGGTCGACTGTTGTCTTGCATGAAGTTATTCGCCATTGCGAATCCAGGAGAATCCTGAGACATACTATTTACAGTTGCGTTGGTAAACATCTTCATCAATTCAGGACTCTGTTTAATCACATCGTTGAATGCAGGGGTAGCACTGGAGAGAGCCTTGTTCGAAAAATTCAATACGGCCGCACTGAAACCTACACGTAAGAGAAGGGAAATTTCAGGGGCCATCTTACCTCCCTTATATTTATCATGTAATTCTGTAAAAATTTCTTCATAACTATCGAGATCCTCACTCACTTGCTCACCCCAACCATCAAGGTTCAGATCGAATGGATTGAAAATAGCATTGCCGTATTCGAGGGAATTAACAAACGTCATAAACCACCATCCCTGCAGTTTAATGCTATCCTTCTTTCTCTTTTCCTCCATGGCTCCTTCATACTCATCTTCCACCTCATCATAAGGTGAATCCATAGTGAAATTGCCGGAATCTTTCAACATACCTTTTTCTTTCCATTCATCAAGCTTTTTCAACATAAGGCGCTTCTTTCTTCTCTTTTCGCGCTCACTTAAATTAGCAGAAGCCCTATACTCCTGCTCGGGTGGAACTTCATTCGACTTCATAAATCCATCCCACGTTTTCGCACTTCCCATCATATCAGATGTAGCCGCCCCCAAGCTGGCTTCATTTAAATCATCAAATTTCATATCATTCACGGGTTGGTGGTCTTCTTTCACAATGTTCTGTGCAGAATTCAATCCTAAATAACCAGAAAATAGATTACTGCCGCTGTTCTCTTCGGGAGCAGACTTGTTTCCAGACAGTTGATTGAGTTCAGACTCCAAATCATCCAGTTCTCCTAAATCCAAATTCGCAACATTAGTAGATTTCTTTTTATCGTTCATGAGCAATTCAATTCCACTACCAAAATTTACCGATGGTGCGTTATCACGTGATTTAAAATCCAAACTAATCGGTTCGTGGCTAGAAGGTCCAATGTCAATAACTTCTTCCATGTCTTATGTTATTCAAACACTATTTATTTTTAAATCGTCCGCGTAAGTTATTATATTTCTATGTTTGAAATACCATAATCCTTGCAAAAAGGCATCGGCCAAATCATCTTTTTTATCAGTTAACAATGCACCGCTCCAATTGCTAAAATTGCGTTCAATGATCCGATAACAATAATAAATGCCGTCTTTTTTATGTTCTTTGTAATTTGGATTTTTTATAGAAACACTTTGTTCCTTATTTTCTTTCTTTTTTTTCGGAACCTCTCCCTGGGTATCTGCGAATTGTTTCAATTTGTTCGCAGATGAAATGAATTCAATTGCACAGTCGTCATTTCGCATAATAAAATATTGGGCTAACATACCCTGTATTGTTTTCATTCGATTCGCAATGGGTGAAATCTGATTTTCAATAATAACGTGCGTTATTTCGGGAAGGATCTGTATCTTATCTAACAATATTTTCATCTTTTTTCCAATTACAACTAAATCGACTTGAGAAGCATTTTTGGTTTTCTTGTATGTGATTTTTTCTAAACAATGTTTTTCCAAATATTGTTGAACCTCCGCTAACATACTGGTTTTGTTTTGCTTACGTTCTTTGTCTAAAAATAAAAAGTGTTGGTTTCCCCATTTGATAACCTCATCCACTTTTTGCTTTTTGATATGGGTGTATTGATTTTCTTTTACTGGTAATAAATAATTGCTTGACTTTGCGTGTGTTTCACAATAACATAGATCATTATATTGGTATTTTGCGTTTTTCCCACATACCTTATTTTGCTGTTTGCGACTATTTACGATTGCATTGCACGTTTTTTTGACGATTGTATTTTCTTCATTTAAATTCAATACCTTCCAGTCAAGGATATCTATGTTTGCTGAACAATCAAATATGCAATACGCCATGTTTTTTATGCCAACGTCGAAACTAATAGTTTTCATTTTGAATGTATGAATAAAAATATATTTTTTGTATATATTTTTATGAAAATGATAAAATTATCTGCGCAATAATTCATCTTGTGTAATTGCAGGAGAAATTTGACGGCTCTCTAATTGGTCTCTCGACAAGTATGTAGTTTTTAAATCACTTTGCACATAACCAGCAGGCTTTGTTTCGTCCAATACACTCTTGAATGAGTAAGGATAGTTGGAGTATCCTTGCACTTCATTGGATTGAATGTTTGGTGATTGAGCATTCTTTGTGTTATACCCAGTATCATTTGCCGACTGAACAAACTCATTGCGCATTACATCCTTTGCATTTTTGGTCAAATATTGACGGTATTCCCAGTTGGACTTGATGTTGTTTTGGTTCTTCAATTCCTTGTTCATCTGGGTTTCAGTTTGCCATGAAGATACAATGGAGCGACCGTCCTTCATCATAGGAGGGAAATCGCTGTATTGGTTGTTTGTAGAATATCCATCATATGAGAGTTGCTTCTCTTCTTTTTTGGGTTCTTGCTTATTTGCTTTGAAAAACGAAAACATTATTATATTAAAAGATGATATATTCTTGCATCGAAATAACTCTATTCTAATTCATTCAATAATTCTATCAATTCGACTTTCTTTAATTTACTTGGGTTGGTGCTTAATCCCTTTTCAATAACCAACGCCTTTAATGCAGAATTAGTCATCGCTTTGTAGGCATCCATCGCAGAAGGGAACTCCTCCATTTGGTCTGTGTTTTCTAAAGTTGTTTCTACTTTCTCTACCTTGATTGAATTATTGTCGTCAATCTCTAACAAAGAACTTTGTGTAGGTTCTTGTTGGACATCATCCTCTACCATTTTTACCTGTTTCAACTCATTATCAAGTTCGACTACCCTTTCTTCGTCTTCCTCTTCATCTTCTTCTAAATCATCTTCGGATAAATAACTGGACTCATCATCTCCACTTTCCTCATCCTCATCCTCATCCTCATCATCACTTTCGTCGTCATGTCTAGGATACATCTGTACAGAATGTGAGTGTTCAACTTGATTGGTCGGCACATTCATCGGTGCACCTCCACCAAACGACGTTGTATTTTGTCGTCGCAATAAATTTAACTCTTGAACAATATTGTTCATAATTTCAAACATAGTATCGCATCGCTGTTCCATAGTACTCACTCTATTTTTGAAATGGTATACAACCAATAAAATAAGCAAGAAAGTAGCAACTAATCCTAAATAAAATATGGAGTCCATCATGTTCATTAAAGTCATTTAATATACAAAAATAAAAATATACCTCAATGCAAACGAAAAAATAAAAAAGGTTGCTATAATATATAAATGGATTCTGTTACTAACGCCGCCCCTAAACTGAACCTACTTGATGGAGCTTACAACAATCAACTGTTGACGATAATTCTAATTGTATTGATTGTATTTTCACTTTTAGGAGTAAATATTCTGAATATTTTCGGAGACCTGTTGCAATCCGTTGTCGATCTGTTCGGTCCTTTCATTATGCAGATCGCTTCTTTGATTGCATATACAGCTGGTTCCATTTTGAACCAGATTAGTTCTCTTTTTACCGTGACTGGTACTGCTGGTGTCGAAATTGCTGGAGGCACAATTGATACTGTTGGAGACTTACTGAAGGATGCTAGTGCTGGACACCTACCTGACCGCATTAATTTAGGTGAAACCGTGAACCGCTCTTCTGTTCAGGTTCGTGACCCAGATATGGACAACACTACAAATCCCATTCAAAATGCAATTACCTCTCGCAAATCTCAATGGTGCTTGGTGGGCGAGTTCGAAGGAAAGCGCGGATGCGTACAAGTCGGAGAACAAGACAAATGCCTATCTAATCAGCTGTATCCCAGTTTCGAAACTTGTTTGAACCCTACTATGACGCAAAACAAACACCCTCTTAAGAGCGAGGCAACCAAATTAGAGTAATTATTGAATACGACGTTGGTCAAAGAAAATAGTGCGAAAAAAACATAAGACAGCTAAATGCTTATGTTTTTTTATTTATTTATTTATGGATATGTTTATACGATCACAGTATAACGATTTCTCGTCTTTCTTAATTTATTCATAGGGATTGCTTCAAGTCCTTGCGAAAGGAGTATATCAGATTTCCATTCACAGTTAATGAAGTAATGTCCGGTTGGTAGTTCGACGGAACCGATTCCATTCTTTTGCCCGCGGTTCCAAGTCGTTTGCACAATTGTTCCATCTTCGCAATAATGCGTTCCGCTACCGTGCCACATATTATCCTTCCATTCGCCATCGTAGATGCGGTAAATCGAGGAATAATCGGTACCCTTACCATTTTTTGCACCCTCAAACCAGTATCCGGTGTAAATCAAGACATTATTTTCATACAGCGTTCCTTCTCCATATTGAAGACCATTGACCCAACCGCCTTCGTATACCAGCTCGCCATCCGTATCGTATGTTGTACCAAATCCACTGTATCGATTGTTCAACATACCCCCTTCATATTGTTTATTTCCATTATCGTGATACAAAATGCATTTACCAGTATAACTACCTTTATCAGTGAAGCGACCTTCATAGACCAGGGTTTGATTTTTATATAATTTTCCTTTTTTGGGGACAACAATCGAATTGGTACCGCTACCGAAGTCAGATACTCCGTAATAAACAATATCCGATGTATCGGTTACAATAATCACCTCCCCTGTAAAACTAAATACCGTGGTCGGGTAATCGGTCTCGTCGATGTGTTCAATATAGAAATCTTCGACGGTAATCGTGTAAGTCATGATGCCTGAATAAATAAGAAAGAATGTGTTTGTTATCTTGCATATTCTTCGTTCCATTGCAATCAATTTTATATGAAGATTTAGAACTAATATAAATACAATTGCGCTATTCATGCATAATGGACGTGCTGGAAAATATAGATTACAGTGCCTTTCAAGGTGAAATGATGAATGAAATTGAGCAAATGATGGGTCAAATGATAGACATGCAAATATATAGCACGGATACGTATAATAAATATGCGCAATATAGCCATATTTATGTAAATAATAATTCGCTACAAGTTACTGAGAAAATGGCTCACGAAATAAAATGGCTCATACATTACGTGAAAGAAACACATTTGTATTTATACGAAGACTACAAAGACGATATGTTAGAAAAATTTGATCGTGTGACTGAATACTTACCGTATTTATTTGACCTGTATGATGCATATACTGATAACGACCGTGACGGTAGACATACTTTCCAACCAGTACATACTCTCAAGAATATTCGACAATTGTTGCTTCCTTTCCGCGATTGTGTAGATCGAGAAAAGTTTGATACTACTTATGTTGACCACTGTGTGAACCTATTGGAATTCTACAAGTTTACTGCGAATTTTATGATATGTCGTTTACAAGAGCTTGAATTTGATATTGATTTTATGAAAAAAAACCCGGATCGCATACAAGGATACGAACCATAATATTGTGATAATTATATACTTTATCATAATATTAGTTTAAAAAGTATCTATTATTATCGATTACATGCAGAAAGATAGTGTAAACATCGATATTGTTGATATTGCAAAATATATTCCCGACTTTGTACAAATAAGATATAGCATTATCCCGAATGCAGGATTGGGCATATTTGCGAATACCAAGATACCCGCGGGAACCTTTATTGGAAATTATATGGGGGAAATATACGAATTCAATAGTAAACCAACCAGCAACGATTACTTATTCGAAAGTATAATAGGAAATGCATCGATAGTATTTGATGCGGATAATCTAGAAAAGTCTAATTATACTCGTTTTATGAATTGTTGTTATAGTAACGAAGTAGAAAATATTACTGTAATCAGATACAAACGAGAAACTGGTTCGAGTGTATATATTACACAATCGGGAAAAGAAATTGATATTGAGGGTTATGTATTTTTTTATGCAAAACGCGAGATAGAAGAAGGGGAAGAATTATTATATGATTATGGACTTAACTATCGTAATAAATTAGGAATTGTGAATTGGTAAAATGTTACCATTGAGAGATATATCTTTGAAAATAAACAACGGATGGTTCTCTACGTTAGATAAATTCCGTTCAACTCAAATGGTATATACGTTTCACTTACTTGGTTCGATACGCTGCAATTGGTTTCCACTAATAAATTATTCGAAGATAAATTAAACACTATTCCGTATTCTACATTATTAAAATCGTCTTCATATCCAAAAGGAGTAGAGATGGATATTTTCGGAAATCCAACTATATCATAGACAAACCCTCGTTCTGTAAATAAATTCACACCAGACACTTCCACAGTTCCTCCGTGTACAACTGCCTGAAACTGCGTATTGGCTGCATTAAATGACGTATCAAGTAATTGAACATTAAATGAAGAATCCGTATAAGTCAATGTAGGCGTTAATGTTGTTCCAGTTACTGGGTCAACTACATTTCCATTGTTATATAATACCGACACACCCATTGGAGAGGTATTAAAAAGACTAAGCGACAAATCGTATGTAGTATCTACATTTCCAGTTGAGAAGCCGCGCACAAATATACCATACGGAATTTTGAAACTGTATGTGTATTGAGGATTGGTGATACCATATTGGATGCCCAGTGAGAATATGTCCTGGGTATTATTATGCAAGGCAAATATATTGTCGGTAATGTTATATCTCCATTCATCCGTATCCTCATCGTTCGCTATAGCCAAGGTTTCCACATTAGTCTTGTAATTGTATAACGGAATGCTATCGTCTTTGTATAATAACATAGATGGACCAGGAACACCAGAAGATGAAGTGGGCGTATAAATAATTTCATTATTATTGCAATTGGTATCTATATTGGAATATATGGTTTTATATGAATATACATTTTCACTTATATCCAATATTGCATTACGCACTTCGGTTACTTCTTGTACAATTGTTCCCGGATAAGTCGAATTTTGATACTTACCAGATAAGAGTTGAGCCATTTTCTGTTTTTTTGTTAAATTATTCCCCTTTGATGCTTGACTGTTTCCTGAATATTGTAAGATTTCAGCTTTTCGTCGCATATTCAATTGTGCTTCTGTATATTGATTGTAAGGCGATTTTGTTTCAAGACGAGCAGGCGGTATCGTAAACAACATTTGTTTCCTTCGTTGTAAACATATTCCACTCACGTCAGAAGACATATTATATAATAAAGTACGACTATATAATATGATTGCATTGCACAATTAATTGGTTTTGGAATAATACCAATAATTGGATAAGTAAGAGAAATATTTTGTATTCAGATTACCATCTTTTACTGTTAAATTGGGTCCTTTGCGAACAATGCTATTAATATCAAACACATTCAGTGCAGAATTATAATAACGTAAACTGGATAACTTGCCGTTAAAACCGCCGTTCTGAGCAATGTATACATCACTGTAGTTTTGCTTGGGAACGTTGCTTAATACCATACGCTTGGACAAGGTTCCATTCACATAAATGTCTATGATCTTGTTTTGCAGCCGGATTGCTAAATGTATCCATTTTTTAATAGGCATATTTTCTACCACGATAGACGTATTCGCGTCTCCATATTTGACTGTATCCATCATAACGCGTAAATTGTTAGTTTTTGGTTCTAAGTATACACCAGGTGAATTATTCATGGAAGACAAGTTGGTTACAGCGTCGAATTGACCATCGCCCTTACTAAACACATGTTGGTATTTTTCATCTTGATTTCCTAAATCATTTATATATAACCATGATGACCAAGTAAATTCGGCGCCACTATCTTCATTATTAGAGCGAAGGATAGTGGCTGACCCGCCCTGTTTTGGGTCTTGATGAACAACCATGGAGTTGTTTCCATCAATCATACCATTGATCAGATAAGGACTATCAGATGGACCAAAGAGAATACTTATCAGAATTACGCCTAAATTGAGAAGAACAAGCATGCCGATTAGCACTAAAATAATGAATGCGAATTTTGCGATGATAGTGTTGGATTGGAGGAACCCGGTTGTTGCTTCCGGGACAGTAGCGGATTGTTTTGAAAACTCGCTGAAAGTATCCGTCAATTGCGAACTAGTATTCTGCAACGTATTGCCCAGATTACTGATGCCTTGTTGCATGCTTTCTTGGCTAGGTAATTTGTCCATTGCATTCGATAAATTGCTTGTAATTTGAGTACCCACGTTTGCGGTAAATCCTGGTTGAGCGTTCATATATATTGTTATAATATAGGGATAAAAATTATAACCATACAAATTTATATTAAACTATTTATTTTGCCTTAAATAACAGAGAACCTAGATTGTTCCTGCTCGTTCTTCAGAATAGATATGTCTACACCATACGAACTCAACATATTCATCAGTCTGTTTGAACCATTGCCATCTAAATAATTTTCCCATACGGTTTTGGGATCAAGTGGTGCAACCCAGCGTTTGAAATTCGCCAAATATGCGTCAAACTTTCCTTCCGCATTGCCGACAAGAATGGGCGTATCTGAAGTAGGAGGCACCTTGGGCATAGTATTGGTACCAGTTTTGAAGAAACGTTGAGAACGCATCAACTTACCGTCAATATATGCATCCACAAACTGGTTATCCATACTCAATCCGATGCACACCCATTTTTGAAGAGGGAAGTTATCAGTAATCAACATAGTCTCTGTCGTATCATCAGACATAGCCATATCCATTTTCAACAAAGGACCTGTTTTATCCAAATACAATTTCATGTTGTTGTCTCTACTAAATATGGTTTTTTCAACATTGTTATCCCAAGTGTTCACATATAACCACAGAGTGTATCCATAGCGGGAATTATTCGCCTTTTCAATATTAGTAAGGGGAGGTTGGGGTTGTTTCAAATTTGCACTAGCAGTGAGGCTCGATGAGCGGTTTGATAGGAAATAGTATAAAACATATATCAATAAAATAATAACAACTCCTAAAACAATCACTGTTGTATTCATAATTATATATTTTATGGCTATAAAAAAAATATATAAGTTAGTCAGTTCGTAAAAAGAATAGTCGTTTCAGCATATCCCCATTAATCAAATTTTTAGGCATGAACTCTGTTTCAATTGGTGGGTTCTTATGAGCAAGCAAATTATACTCGTTCAATATGTTTCGCTTAGATAGAGGAGCTTTATAATAAGTAATATTGCAAATTGCTCCATCCAACCCATTTTGGTCGCCGATCGTAATATTGTCGTATGGCGTATATTTTGGCTCCGCATTATGTATTGGAACTGATTGGGCTAATTTACCATTTACAAATATATCCAGGAAAGTGGATGAATAGTTAAATGCAATATGGTTCCATTTTTGCTTCGCGATATTCAACTTGACTTTATCTTCTTGTTTGTTGTCGCGATTTGTGTAATATACAACCAAATTATTTCGACCATGCTCTTCATCAATGTTGTTTTCATATACTACATGTGGCGCACCATCGGCATAATTGAATATGTTGGTTTCTTTTGAGTATGCTTTATAATTCGAACCTTGGTCATTCAAATACAACCAAAATGATATTCCGTAGTTGCGACGATAATTGGCGGTTTGGTCAAATTGGTCATTCTTTTCCATTTTCAGTTCTTCACTTCCTGAAATTACGTGTGACTTATCCAGGAATTCATTTCCAGGTAGCAATTTGATACCTTTTTTCATGAATAATAATTTCACGATCTTGGGTAAATAAATATACAGCAAAATCAACACCAATTCAATTACAAATAGATAAAATACGGGGTTCGTGGTATCACTTATATCTTTCTTAATGTAATTCACAAATTGCAGTAATAGACATGGTATGTAAAATAACATTTGCATTATCAACCCTGGGAACCCTTCTAGACGTTTGATATACTCGCCAGTAAAGTAAAATACTATTGCTAAGGAAACAAACATCAATAATACGGACAAAACAGAATAGACATGACTTAACGATGAATTTGTTTGTTGTGAAAACTGGACATAATAATACATTAATATACCACTAAATGCTACTAACGCCAACTTACTGAATACAGACGAAATCCAATTGTTTGTTGTAGCGACTGGTTTTACAAAAGAAGATAAACCATATGCCAGCAACAATAAAACCGGAATAGCCAACCAACTTGTTTCATACGTCATCGACATCGAATAATTGGACGTGAATAACATAAACACAATGAAAATCGACATAATCATTATCATCATTCCGTGAGATGCCATCGTGTTTTGAACAATAGGTTGACTGGCGGTTTGTTTCATTCTTTCGGATGCGAATTTACTCGCTTGTTCGGCTGAAGACTTGATATTTTTGTTTAATTTATTAAATGTTTGAAATCCTTTCTCTATGTAGTCTGGTTCTATTGTTTCATTCATTTATAATGCTAATATATTATAAATGGATATATTATTCGAAATTCGCTTGTTGTGCATAAAGTTATAGGTTCTCCATTGCGGTTTTCTTTCCGTGACATTCTCTACACAAAGCAACTAAATTATCTACATGATTGCTTCCACCGTGGTCCAATCTAACAATATGGTCGACTTCAAACCAAGCACTCAATTGCGTTTTGCAGTCGTCACAAGACCAATCCTGTCTAGATGCTACAAACTTCTTTTTGGTTTCACTTACTGAACGTTTGGTACCGGTTTTGCCCGAATTGATAATGCGCTGTTCTCCTTGGTATTGTTGTGAATTGTTCATCGAAACAATCGGTTTGGACGCATTGTCTTGAAACGAAGAATGTCTCGTAGTGAAATCTAATATTGGCGAAATCATATTCGTCGTGCTTTTGTCTACCGGTAAATATTTGATATATTCATTTGATGTAGCCAACATCTCGCGTGCTCTCAGTGGATTGTGTTTTACAATGTAGTAAAAAAACAGTGCACCCATTCCCACGCCAGCCATTTGATAATATTTTTTCCATGTCATCATAATTTTTACGTATTTTCCATCGGTATGAATGTTGGCTATTACAAAACCGGCGATTAATAATATAACAATTTCCAATCTCATTTAACATATCGTTAGATTTAATTCAATACATATATGGGCGATTATTCACTGTAATACATATAAATGAGTACAACAAGGAATAAGATAAATGCAAAATGGATGTATCTTGATTTGAACTTGATGCTATCTACAAATGAGATTTGCTTCGGTTTGTATTGTTCTCTATATAATTCCAATGATCTTGCTAGCGATATTTCATCTTTTCCTAACATGATGTTGTATTTATTGTGAATAAAATGCATCCAACGAACCAAAGAATCGCGATTATCTAAATAAGGTGATACTGGGTATTTGTCTAGTATTTCACTAAATTTGTTTCCCATTTCCTCGTCTGGTATAAATAGCGGCATATTGGTCAACAATTCATAATATTTTTTTTTAGTCACTTCATTCGGGGTCAACGGATAGAACTCGGCAATCGTATGCAAAAAGAACCAATAATGAGGTCCCCACGTATCTGCATCGAAATTCATAAATAACAATATATATAAAGAATACCTTTTTATAATAATAGGACAACACATTTATTATAATTTTATGAGTGCAGATAATTATTGTAACAATTGCGGAAAAGAAGGACATTCATATAGTCAATGTAAAATGCCGATTACCAGCGTAGGCGTTATTGCCTATCGAATTCATAATAACAAAAAAGAGTATCTGATGATACGTAGAAAGGATACACTTGGTTTCATCGATTTTATGAGAGGGAAGTATTCGGTCAATAACAAAGAGTATATTATGAATATGTTGAAACAAATGACTGAAGATGAGAAGGTTAAGTTGAATACATTCACATTCGAGCAATTGTGGCTGTCTGTATGGGGCAACAGCAGACTATCCAATCAATACAAACAAGAAGAAATGGTGTCGAGAAACAAATTCCAAGTCATCAAAGATGGTATTTACAACAAGCAAGTTTTTTACAATTTGAATATACTGATTGAAGAGAGTAAACAATATACCCAATGGAAAGAACCTGAATGGGGATTTCCCAAAGGTCGCCGTAATTTTCAAGAAAAAGACTTTGAATGTGCGTTACGTGAGTTTAAAGAAGAAACTGGAGTGCCTACCGAATATTTGCATAGTATTCAAAATATTTTTCCATTTGAAGAAAATTTTACGGGGTCAAATTACAAATCGTATAAACACAAGTATTATATCACTCACATGAATTACGAGAATACGTTGATGAATTATAAATATGATAAAATGGAGGTAAGTAAAATCGAATGGAAAACGGTAGACCAATGTATTGATTGCATTCGACCCTACAATTTAGAGAAACAGCACATGTTAACAAATTTAGATAATATGTTAACTCATCATACACCTGTATTATTTTATTAAAAAACAACAGAAATATATGTTCATTCTATATACATATATTTTACTATTATCATGTCTAGAAATACAAAAAGAGTAAAATCTGGTGGTTCAAAGCGTGCAACGAAAAAAAAACAATCTATTGAAAAAATTGCGGATATTGTTCCGATGGATGTGTCTGAACGGAATTTATTAGTGGATGCCGCCGTAACACAACTTTCCGCTAGACTGAAAAACAATGCTGATGTAGAAAAAAAATACGATAAACCCGTCCGTTGTCCAAAAGGGCAACGGCGCAATAAAACTACAGGCGAATGTGAACCCGTTGGTAAAAAACCCCGCCAACTAATTGAAGGTTGTAACTATGAGTATAAAATAGAGACGCCTGAAGAAAGCGTGCGAGCAGAAGAGTTGAAAAAAATGTTAATTGCAGATTTGCGTTCGAAACTGATTATAATGTTAGGAATTGAAGATCCGAAGACTGAAAGTGTAATGGGAGCGCGATTGAAACCGCAGTTTATTAATTGGATTGTATGTTTGGAACAGAAGAGAGGATTGTTGCGAGCCAATAAACATGAGGACGAAAAAGAACAAGAAGAAAAAGAAGAAAAAGAAGAAAAAGAAGAAAAAGAAGAAAAAGAAGAAGACGAAGAAGACGAAGAAGACGAAGAAGACGAAGAAAAAGAAGAAAAAGAAGAAGACGAAGAAAAAGAAGAAAAAGAAGAAAAGGATGAGGAGGAAATATTTGAAGACGAAGATGTGGATATTTCACAAATAGATAACATTGAAATGAGTGATAAGGAAAAACAATTATTGTCCACATTAGAATTGCTTCCCGGAGATGTAAATTCAACCGAATACAATAAAATAAATAAAAAGAACGAGAAGATTATGCGTGACAATTCGATTGTAGATGACGATTATGACTTTTTGTATCCAACGTTAAATGACCCCGATTTCAATGCAAAAATCGCCTCGAGAAAAGAATTCAACACAATCCGTTATGATGGAACAATTAAAAACATAAAAGACCAAGCAGACAAAATGTGTAGTCAGGATTTTTCTCTTATGCCTCACCAAATGTTTGTGAAAAACTTTTTATCATTTCAGACACCTTATAATGCATTGTTATTATACCACGGATTGGGAACAGGTAAAACATGCAGTGCAATTGGAGTGGCTGAAGAAATGCGCAATTATACGAAACAGATTGGTCTGGAACAAAAAATCTTCATTGTCGCATCCCCAAATGTACAAAACAATTTTCGCATGCAACTGTTTGATGAAACCAAGTTGGAGAAAGTGGGAGACCAATGGAACCTGCGCACGTGCATTGGTAACGAACTATTAAAAGAGATCAATCCAACTTCGATGAAAAAATTATCCAAAGACAAGGTTGTTTCGCAAATGAATACCTTGATAAATGAACATTACCGATTTATTGGATATGGAGAACTTAGAAATTACATAGAGCGAAAGATTAATACAACCAGTTCTGGACAAGACGCTACAGAAGCCATGCAGAAGAAACGAATATTGAAAATCAAACGGCATTTTAGCAATCATTTGTTTATCATTGATGAGTTTCATAATATTCGCATATCAGATGATAATAAAGATGGAAAGAAACTGGCTACACTATTGATGGATGTAATACAACACGCCGAAGATATTCGTTTGTTGCTCTTGTCGGGTACACCTATGTACAACAGTTACAAAGAGATTGTATGGACAGTGAATTTATTGAATGCCGTAGACAAACGCAGTACGATCAAAGAAAACGAAATATTTGATACACAAGGTGATTTCGTAGTGGGTGACGAAGACAAAGAAGGAGGTAAAGAACTATTGGAAAGAAAGTTAACAGGATATGTTTCATTTGTAAGAGGAGAGAACCCATATACATTTCCTTATAGGATATACCCTGACCAATTTGAACCTGAAAACACAATGAAGGAAGTTGCCTACCCATCCAACCAATTAAATGGGAAAGTTATTGAAGAGGCAATTGAGAACCTGCCTATTTATATTAACAAACTCGATCCTTACCAAGAAAAGGGGTATCTAGCGATATTACAGTACTTAAAACAGAAAACTACCTCTTCTGTTGACGAGAACAATTTCCCTACTTTTGATAATATGGAAAAATTCGGTTACACATTTTTACAACAATTGTTGGAATCACTGAATATTGTGTATCCCAACGAAGACCTAGATGAGTTGGTTCTCGACGACACTTCGGTTGTTCCGGAAACATTGGTGAAGAGTTACATTGGTAAAAATGGATTGAATGAAATTATGACACATCAAACTGTCCAAAAGGATTATATGCTACGTTATAAGTTTGAGTACAAGCCTGATATTATGGAGAAATATGGACGTGTTTTCCATCCGGATAATTTGCCCAAGTACAGTCATAAAATATCCAATATCACAAATAAGATTATGAAGTCGACTGGAATCGTGATTGTCTATTCTCATTATATCGATGGTGGCGTTGTTCCAATGGCTCTCGCATTAGAAGAAATTGGTTTTACAAGATACGGGAGCGCACCATTTACAAAGCCATTATTGGCGACGGGTGATACACGCATTGAACCCATTGATAGTTTACAAATGACTACAAAGGCGAATTTTACCGAAGTCGACGGCAGACGTTTTGAACAAGCAAAGTATGTAATGATTACTGGAGATAAAAATTTCTCCCCCAACAACTTGGAAGATTTGAAATATGTAACCAATGAAAACAATAAAAATGGTGAAATGGTCAAGGTGATATTGATCACACGCGCTGCTGCTGAAGGATTAGATTTCAAAAATGTTCGCCAAGTTCATTTGATGGAACCTTGGTACAATATGAATCGCACAGAGCAGATTGTAGGCAGAGCGGTGAGAAATCTGAGCCACTGCAAACTACCATTTGAAGAAAGGAATGTGGAGATTTATTATCACAGTACAGATGCTGTTCAAACCAACGAAGCAGCGGACATGTATGTATATCGTTTCGCCGAGAAGAAAGCGAAGAAAATCGGAGAAATCACGCGTATTTTAAAAGAGCAATCAGTAGACTGTTTATTGAACATTGGTCAATCGAATTTTACAGTGGAGAAAATGCTGGCTATTACCGAGAACAAGAACATAGCAATTCGGACTTCAAGTGGACACGATCTAGAGTTCCAAGTCGGAGACAAACCTTATTCGAATGTATGTGATTATATGGATAATTGTGAATATACATGTTCTCGACCTGTGGATATAGATAGGGTCAATGTAAATGATACAACTTACAATGAAGGATTTATCAAAATGAATTACAATGCTATCATTAAACGAATAAGAGAACTTTTTAAAGAAGAACCATTTTATACGCGCGACACATTGTTCCGTTCGATCAACATTCGCAAAGAATATCCCAAAGAAGAAGTTGACTTTGCATTGACCCGATTTATACAGAACAAAAACGATTATTTGATAGACAAATATGGACGCCAAGGATACTTAATCAATAAGGGAGATGTATATGCATTTCAACCGATCGAGATGAATGATGAAAATGTGAGCATTTATGAAAGAGGTGTTCCAGTTGATTACAAGAGAAACCATATCAAAATAGAGGTACCATCCAAAAAACAAAGCAAAGTTAGAATGGAGATAGAGAACGAGGTTGAAAATGCCGAAACGTTTGCTGATATTATGAATCAAATTACTGCAAACATAGATAGTGCAATCGAGATGAAAGAACGTCTTTTGGCTCAAGGTTCTCATAATTGGTATAAGCATGCCGGAAATGTGATGAATTTACTTAGAAAGAACCATAACGTAAAAAAAGAGGAATTTATAGAGCATTTAGTCTATCATAATTTAGATACAATGCAATTGAAAGAAAAATTAATGTTGATACAACAATTATATGGTGACCGCCTGGAAGATGCAAATAGAGAGGAAAATGAAATAACTGAATATGTGAGAGAATATTTCGAAAAGAGGATCATAACGTCCGACGAGAAAAATAAAGGAATATTGTTATACAATACATTTGGTGATACTACCAGTTACGTTATTTATGAACAAGATAAGGTGAACAATATGTTATGGACACAAGTGGAAGAAATGGATTTAGGAGACTATAAAACAAGCATCATTGAAAAATTCATACAACCAAAGAATACATACAATGATATGGTTGGATTTATGTTTTTAGCCAAGAACAACAATGTGGATTTCAAAATGAAAGACATATCAGAAAAGAAAAATGTGGTGGGCATTTTCTGCGAAACCAAATCCAAATCGGACATAATTAAACGCATTAATTCAATATTAGAAACGCCTATGTACAACGATAAAAATACATCTCAAGTAATTGAAATTACTGAAATGAAAAATAATAAGAAGGTCGTTACACAAAAATCAAACGGCATATATAGGTCAGGTCTATGCGCCATGATTGAAATATTACTGAGACATATGGACAAGCATTCAGTTGATAGCAAAAAATGGTTTTTCAGCAAAGAAGAGGCAATCATCAATAGTTTGATTGGAATCAAAAAATAATTTATAAAATTGAATTAGAAAGTTTCTAACAAATAACTACTATAAAAGTTTCTGCTAATATATTAGTTATGGAAACCAAGAAACCTCAAGATCGCAAGATACGCACAGATGTATATACGAAGTCTATGCTTACAAAAAAAATATCCCTGAATATGAACCAAATCGGTAAAAACATCAAACCTAATTTAGAAAAGTCAATTTCTAATTCGATACAAGGAAAATGTAGTCCTGAAGGTTTTATCAAACCTGATTCGGTTCGCGTCATCAGTTACACAAGCGGAGTGGTTGAAAATGAGAAGATTGTATTTGATACCATGTATGAATGCATGATATGTCATCCAGTCGAAGGAATGATCATTGAATGTACGTCGAAAACAATCACAAAGGCAGGCATTCATGGTCAGATTATAGATGAAGATGGAAATGTCCCTATACACGCATTCATTGCTCGTGATCATTTTCATAACGACAAAAATTTCAACAACATTGAAGAAAACCAGAAGGTGCTCGTTCGTGTGATTGGTATTCGTTTTGAATTGAATGACCCGTATATTGTTTGCATGGGAGAATTAGTGAATGAAAAATAAGTAGAAAAAAAATATTTGTATTATGAAAAATATTTTTTTATTATAAATGTGTGAATATTTACCTTACGATGTAATACGATATATAGTGGAGTTTGTTGATGACATTGACGTGCGACGGAATTTCAAGGTATACAATAAGGTAAAGATACCGCCAAAAATACAAACAGTGTATCATATGTATCCTGATATTTCGCCAGACGGGACGCGTCGTTGCATTTTACCGAACCGCCTGAAATCATACGAACGAACTGAAAATAACATTGATGACGACACGTTAGATGTACGTATACAAATCTTGGACGATTCCGTAGAATATCACTACAAATACTACATTTTTGGAAAATCGCCGGAAAATATGCACAATCAACAAGGGCAGATGAATATGGTTCTCGAAGTGTATTGTTGGTGTTATAGTGAATTTATATATATACGTTATTAAAACTATATAAACTTTGCTGCATACATATGTATAATCATGGCTTGCGACAATACGTATTCGTCCGAAGAGTTAGATGCCATAAAACATAGCATTGAAATAATGAATAAACAAGACCAGATTGAAATACTGAAATTGCTATCAAAATATTTATGCAAGTTAAACGAGAATAAGAGCGGAATATTTGTAAATATGTCGTTTCTGTCTAACGACATTTTAGATCAGATGAAAAAATATATTGAGTATACACAAGAAAAAGCCACCAATTTGGCCACTTTGGAATATCAAAAAGAGGAGTTCAAGAAATCATTACTTGACGAAAAAGAAGATAAAGACAACTCGACAGTATCATATAGCGCTATACACTCGTAGCAAATATCATGACGACTATTGGTAATTCCGTATTTTATTGTTTTCATAAAAACAATAATGTAAAAGACATTGTACAATCATTGCATCCATATGTATTTACGAAAGACGAACCACAGTCTATTGTAAACATCGACAAGAATTATAAACAAGACCCATCTGCCGTACAACCAACTACATATTCCCCAGAAACAGATTATTTTATTCCCGCACAGAAGGATGGTTTGTTTTGGTGTCTGTATGTTGCAATGTATTCATATGGAGAATATAGTGCGATTCACAGGAATTATGGTTTGAAAAAAATGGAACTGAATCAAGAAATTCTGGATTTTTTAGTAGACAACAATCATTTGATGAAACAAGTGAACCATAAATTTTCCAAAGTCGCCATTACAGAATTATTAGCAGATCTTTCCATCAATCAGCAGTCCACTACTTTCGTCAACGTGTATGCATACCTATGTTTCTATAAATTCAATGTATATATCATAAACAACGAGAAAAAGAGTTACTTGCCTTTTATATTTGATGCGGAACTTCCATCTTTTTTTATTTACGTTGATGGTTTCAAACAATATAAGTTGCGACTAGAACCCGCGTCATCGAGCGATATTGAACATCTAGACAACAATTTTGTATGTTTAGAAGGAATGAAAAAGACGATGAAAAGTCTGTCGGCATATAAAATTGCGGATTTAACAACCATCATGGAAAAACTTCACCTACCGTCCAGTAAACTAAAAAAGAACGAGTTGTATACTACAATACTGGAAACAATTCATTGGTAATATATACAAAATTGATTGCGACAAAATAATATATGATTTTACTATATAAGATTCTATATTATGAATTCAAAAACACACAATACCAGCAATAACCTGCGTGAAAAGAAAGATGAATTTCATAGAATCGTTTCCCTCTATTTAGAAAGCAACCCTTTATTGTCCACATACAACAAATCCAGTGAATTGGAAATTCGCTTTGGAACCAATCCTCGTATTAAAAAACCCATCACTAAAAATAACTACGACAATGTAATCAAACAACTGTATTCTTGTGGGTTTAAGGCGGAGAATAATAATGGAAATCAGATGCTGCGTATCCAAAATGAATATACCGACCCGCGCACCGGACAAACGCGAATGTCTAATATTCGTGCAGAAATTGTAGGCACTGATCTGATACAACAATATTGTGAAACAAATGATATTCAAAAACTGGTCAATATGCCTTCGAATGTATTTAATAAGATAAAATTTACACGCAAATCATCTCCAAAGGACAAGAAAGACAAGTTCATACCAAAATTAGATATGGAAGATTTCAATTTCCGCGTTTCATTCCAAGAGGAACAAGATTTTAATATTCATAGCAATCTTGCCCGAAATATTATGTCGAAATGGGTCGACTCAAAAAAAATGTTTCGCTCTTTGAACAGGGTTCGTTTCTATCACGAGACGTATCCAATCTTTGCTGATTTGACTATTGTGAAAACATCCAAGACGAACAACCGCGTACCTATTCCTCAGTATAATATTCAAGATGCTGGCGTATTTTCAAATGTAGAACATTACGAGATTGAATTAGAAGTAGACAATGCCCGTGTTGGTTCAGGAACGAACTTTGATAATGCAGACAAACTGTTATCTGAATTGCGCAAGGTGATCCGCATTGTATTGTCGGGCATTCAAGATACTAAGTACCCTGTCGCATATAGCGAACACGATGATGTCCTAAAACATTATATTACTATGATACACGGCGAAGACTATGAATACTGGCGCATGCTACCGAAACACTTTCTTGGTCCCAGTTCGTACACCTTACAGTTATCAAATATTATAGAATCCGATACAGATAACGAACATAAAACCATTTTGAAAGATTACACCGTTACCGACAAAGCAGATGGCGAAAGAAGATTGTTGTACATACATAAAAATGGAAAAATCTATATGATTGATACAAATATGCGGGTCATGTTTACTGGTTCAAAAACCAACAATGCGCATTTGTTTGATAGCATATTGGACGGCGAATTCATTAAATACGACAAAAACAAAAAGATAGTGAATATTTATGCTGGGTTTGACGTGTATTATATAAATAATAAGTCAGTTAGGCATCTCCCATTTACACTACGCAACAAAGAAGACCCGGCAGGCAAGTGCCGTATGAACTTGTTGAATACATATGTGCAAGAACTTGATGCGGTCTCTATCATGGATACAGCACAAAACAATGAAGTGAAACCCAAAAACAAGGCGTTGCATACGAATATTCGCATTCAAGTGAAGGAATTTCAACAGAGCAGTGACGAAAAAAGTATATTTGAGGCTTGTTCTACCATTTTATCCAAGGTAAAAGATGATAATTACGAATACGAGACAGATGGATTGATCTTTACACCTGCCTATTTCCCAGTTGGGGCAGACAATGAAGGCGACGAACCAGGGAGTTTGTACAAAACCACGTGGAACTCTTCATTTAAGTGGAAACCTCCTCTGTTCAATACAGTTGATTTCCTTGTTTCAGTAGAAAAAACGGAAACCGGCAAAGACAAGGTATCTAATATATACCAAGATGGTCTGGATGTAAGTACAAATTCTAATATTCTTCAATATAAGACACTCACGCTCAGATGCGGTTACGACGAACGAAAGCACGGGTTCTTAAACCCTTGCCAAGACATTTTGAATGATAATATTCACTTTTCAAACGATGTAGATAGCAACGACAATTACAAACCGGTTCCGTTTGTTCCCACTCATCCTTACGACGAGAATGCCCATGTATGTAACATTATATTGAAGAAACAAGGTGATAATATGGTATTGTTATCGGAAGAAGGAGAATATTTTGAAGAAGATACCATTGTGGAGTTTAAATATATTCACGAAAACAAAGATGGTTGGAAATGGGTGCCGTTGCGCGTAAGATATGATAAAACTGCGGAGTTGAAAGCGGGTCTGAAAAACTACGGCAATGCATACCACGTTGCTAACAGCAATTGGCGGTCTATTCATCATCCGATTACCGAAGAAATGATCGGCACCGGAGAAGAAATTCCTCAATTTGTAGAAGAAAACGATGTATATTATAGTCGATCCAATGAACAGACCAGTACGCAAGGGTTGCGCGACTTTCATAATTTGGTCGTAAAGAGGTCATTGATTACAGGTGTAGCGAATCGTGGGGATACCCTCATTGATTACGCGGTAGGAAAGGCAGGGGACTTGTCGAAGTGGTCCAAATCAAAACTCAAGTTTGTCTTTGGAATTGATATTTCGAGAGACAATATTTACAATCGCATTGATGGAGCGTGTTCTCGCTATTTGAACATTGTGAAGAAATATAGAAATAGCAAAATGAAAGCATTGTTCCTCAGAGGAAACAGTGGTACAAATATTCGCAACGGTTCTGCATTTGAAACGGACAAGGACAAACAAGTGTCGAAGGCGGTGTTTGGTAATGGTCCCAAAGACCAAGAAATGCTTGGAAAAGGTGTATATAATCAATACGGTATCGGCGAACAAGGTTTCAATATCAGTTCTTGTCAGTTTGCGATGCACTATTTCTTTGAAAACAAGGATACTCTATACGAATTTATACGCAATTTGAGTGAATGTACCAAGGTCGATGGTCACTTTATTGGAACGTGTTATGACGGAAGAGCTGTATTCAATCTGCTCAAAAACAAAGAAGAAGGTGAACGCATACCCATCATGAAAGCAGACAGAAAAATTTATGAAATTACAAAAATGTACGACAAAACGGGTTTCCCTGACGATGAACTCAGTCTGGGTTATAACATTTCTATATACCAAGAGAGCATCAATAAACCGTTTGTAGAATATTTGGTGAATTTTGACTATTTCATTCGAGAAATGGAAAATTATGGGTTTGTAATTGTAAGCACTGAAGAAGCCAGTCATATGAATTTACCTAGCGGGACAGGTATGTTTTCGGATTTATTCAAACAAATGGAAGACAATGTTGCACAAGATCCCAATATGAAACACGATGTTGGACAAGCGTTGTATATGACACCAGAAGAAAAACGAATTTCATTCATGAACCGCTATTTTGTATTCAAAAAAGTAAGAAATGTAAACATGCAGAATAAGGCGTCTGTTGATACGGATGCAATTCATACGCAAATCGAAGAATTGGAAAAAGAAGACGCGAAACAAACTCCATTGGAAACTGTTATTCAACCCAAAAAAATACGTAAAAATAAGAAGAAGGTAGTAATCGAAAAAAATTAAGCCATAATGAAATGATATAAAAATAATAGCTCTTTACCTATCAGCGAGAATTATTATTTAGTATTGATGACGTATTATCAATTGCCTAGAAATAATTTTTTTACATATAAGTACATAGATTACATTGAAAGACATAACCAACCTGTATCTATCATTTCACAATCACAAAGTGATTATTTGTATGAAATCAAAAAACACATTGGTTTGATCGAAAAAGATTGGGATATATTTAAAAAATACACAAATCCATATGAATACATACATACCAATATCCCTCACAAAAATAAATATATTGCATCGTGCAATCCATTGTCGCGATCATATTTCAAAATGATTGAAATAATGAAAATATTCAAGTTGGAAGCAAACTCCAAACCTATTCGCAGTTTTCACTTGGCTGAAGGTCCAGGCGGTTTTATTGAGGCACTATGTAAACAACGCAAGTGTCCATATGATAGATATATTGGTATGACCATATTGGATGATAAGCACGATCCAAATATACCCGCGTGGAAAAAAACCAAGCATTTTTTGAACCAATACAAAAATGTAGTTATTGAGAATGGTCAAGACGGTACGGGAAACATATTGTCGTTGGACAATTTCACCTATTGTGCAGAGAAATATTCGTCATGTATGGATTTAATTACTGGCGATGGTGGGTTCGATTTTTCAAGTGACTTTAACAACCAAGAAAGTCATATATCGAACCTGTTATTTGCCCAAATGGCGTTTGCACTTGTTATGCAAAAAAAAGGTGGGTGTTTTATCTTGAAAATATTCGATTCGTTTATGCACCATACAGTTGATTTGCTCTACATATTATCCTCATTTTATGAAAAAGTAAGTATAGTGAAACCCCATACAAGCAGATACGCAAATTCGGAAAAATATGTAGTGTGCAAAGGTTTCATATTTCAGAACAGTCAAGTATTTTACCCTTTTTTACACCGGGCATTCGAAAAAATGACGAACAACAAGGACGATTTGCACATTCATCGCTTTCTTACCATACCCATCAATTCCTATTTTTTGAATAAACTAGAAGAATTGAACGCGATATTCGGTCAACAGCAAATAGAAAATATACATTATACAGTATCGTTAATTGAGAACAAACATAAACAGGATAAAATCAACAACCTCATTAAAAACAATTTGCGCAAATGTGTAAACTGGTGTATGAAACATAACGTTGATTACAATGTATTTGACGACTAGTTGCTTCCTGCGTTTCCCTTTTTACTAACCGGTTTTTTTCTTTCTATTTTTTTTTCATCGTTTTTTTTTCCAAATCATCAGCATACGTATTGATGATTTTGAATATTCGTAAATATTCAGGCACATATTCTGTTGGGATATAGCATGGGTCGTAGAATATACTACATACAGTCCCGTGTGTAAACATATTACAACATAATTTCTCTTTTAATGCTTCATTCGTTATCGCATCCTGCAATGCAAATCCCGCCTTAATAGACTGAACCGTGCCTTTTGAAATAGTATATTCTTTGAAATGTTTTGACAATAGATCTATGTTATTTACAATTTTATCTATCAAATCCTTCTTTTTTGACGATTTTATAACACGTATCATACAAGATTGTTTCGAATTATATGTCTCCCATCGGTATGAAAACACATATGGTAAGTCTCGTAGTTGCGACAACTTCATTTTTTCTAGCGTGTTTCTGTATTTAGATATGTTCGTTGTTGCGCCTGTGAATTTCACAGCGAACGCGTCGCGAACACTGAGAAAACTGCAAATATACATTTGAATGTCTGTGGGAACATATTTGTTCTCAAAGAACATTACATTTGTCTTTTTACATTTTCTGCGAAATAAATACCGCTTCAAGCCACATTTGATGTCTTTATTTACCAATTTAAGGTTCTGATAATGCATATGCTCACATACTAATCGTTTCCGTATATGTAGAGAAATGTTCTCTAGGTGCCTTTCTATACTTTTTGGAAAAGTAGTGGTTGTCTCTCGCATAATGCTAAAATGGAAATGGTCCGAGCTACCCCCCCTCAAATAGTTATTTGAATAGTTAGTCCACATATTGCGCATACGGCACAACTCATTGTACTCATCCACTAGTAGGTTTAACTTCCGGGTGTAATTACGAATAGCAGTAGCATTCATGTTTTGATATATATATGTTGTTACATATATCAAGTTATTCACAATTCTTTTCAATTTTATCTACCCACCTCGAATATTTGTATCGGTACATTCTTTGTATACACCATCCTTACCAACACTCGGTGTCTTCTTGTTAGGGTAACCAATCTTGTCCTTCACTGTATATCCATTTGCTGGAACACCATATGCTAATGCATTTGCAACGTGCATCCCATATGCACTTTTGTATGACGAAGCAGCATTGGTAATGGTATTGTATCTTCGTCGAGCAATCAAATCACTTGACGACACTGCTCCTTGTTGAGCAAATTGATAATTATTTGGTTTGTAATGCAGAACAGTGTATCGCAATTTGTAACTGGATACATTTGGGGATGTATTGGTTTGGTATGTTCCGCTTGTAAATCCAAGAGAAGTCGTTAGAATATCATTGTTCAAAATAATCTTAGGTGCACCACCCGGCGATGCAGGTATAGTCCAATCAACTGCTAGATCTCCAAGGTCTGAGAATATTACCGGTGTGGTCAAGTTCGTCGATGCATCGATTGGCGTAGCAGTAAATTGCACCTTCTTTGTTAAATTGTTCATTTGGATGTCCAATAAAGTATTTTTGGTTTTGTTGTCGGGTTGTAAGAAATAATGGTAGTTATTGATCATCTCGCGCTGCAATAAGTTGTTTATATCGGATACATCATAATACCCTGCTGATACATCCACCGTAAATTGAATTTGTCCATTATCGACGGATATCCATTCGTAATTGAAACTTGTATCCACAGACAGAAAGTGTTTATCACAATCGGTCTTTCCAGCGGGACTGTACAAATTGTTAACAGATAGCCCACTTCCGGGTGTTACACTAGAGTCCCCTTCGCGAATATAGTTGTATTGATTTTGTTGAAATGTCTTGCTGCGACTGTTCAAATATTGGTTCGCATTCGCATAATACTTTGATTTGTTATTTGCAGGATCGAAATTCTTTTTAATCATTCCACTACTTCTTAAGCGACTTAATGCATTCTTTTGTGGCGTTCCGATATCACATTCAGCGTCACAACTTCCAGGTATTTCTGTTTTATTGCTCGTTAGATGGATGTCTAATGTATTGACTAAACCATTTTTATTCGTCGCCTTTGAATTAATAATCGATCCGTTCGGCATATTTAGTAAATCTATCGAAACCGACGTACGAGAATTGCACGTCGGATCTCGTGTCGCAATCTCGCGACGATAAATCTCTAAGGGTTGACGTTTGAACAAATTGCTACCACTTATCGTTCCTTCACGCTTATTTTTTCTAATGGTTGTAGTAATTTGTTCAAATGTTTCTCCTTTCCATGATGGAAGGACAGATATGGTATTTTTAGTAAATATCTCCGTCATTCAGTATAATATATAGTATTATGTTATAATATAATTATGAAATTGTCCGTAAATATTCCTACTGCTATCCTAATTATCTTGGTAGTGTTTTACACGTTCATCATCTTTTCTCATTTTACTAAAAATATGAGAGAGGGTCTTGAGAACCAAGACGAAGAGAATTTAGAAGAAACCGATATGCCCGAAGAAGAAACCGAAGAAGAACCCGAAACCGTTCTGACTCAGATGACCCGCATTGAGGGAGAAATCGAAGATCTTGAATCGGAAATCGAAAAGCGTAACAAGGTTATTGAAGATTTAAAGAAGATGATAGACGAGACCGAAGAAGAGCCCGTGGAAGAATAATTTAAAAACTATAGACAAAACCTAATAAACATATGTTCATTTATTTGATTAGATAAATGAACATCGCATTGAAAACAAATCAATATTCCATTCATAATACTTATTTGCTTGAGAAAAAAAATAATGTTATCGTCGAAGGGACGTTTTCGAAAATCGTATTTTCAAATCAGTTCTTCACCATGAATGGTATCTATTTTTATTTAACCTTGCGAGAGTTTGAACAAAAACATCATTTAAATGGTTTGTTTTTGCAGTTTCACCCTTATCAAGAACAGAATTTACGCATGATTCAAGAGTTGGTGCGCATTGAATATAACATTTTGGATTATTATCGGCGCCAAAACCATTGCAAGAAAAAAATATCTAACATCCTATCCAAACAGTTGTATTCAGGTTGTATGAAAATATATCGTGATCTAAAAAAACACGCGAAACCTATTACAGGCGTTGATAACAATCACTATGTTATCAAAATATCAGGTATATGGGAAACGATAGACGAAGTTGGGTTAGCTATAAAGCTTGTTGTTGCATCTTCTCCTTGAAATTAAAACGACATTTTCATTCCACCGCCTCTTCTGCCAGCCTTGAATGGACGGGTTCCTTGTCGAAGATCATATGGAATATTTTCATTCGAGTTATTTGGTTTTTCTGTGTCAAATGTTTTGACATCGACAAACCCAGTTGTTTCATTTATTTCATATGTCAGATTTTTGATTGTATGGTGTCCGCTATTATCTGATTTTGATATATATGTATCAAATTCACCCCGATTTACAATTTTTTTCAAACCATCTTTTAACTGCAAAATATTTTTGTCCATGATAGGATAAAACTGCTCGTAGTTAATGGTTAGTCTGTGTTTGTCTACTCTATTTTTCATCATATTGTCTTCATATCCCCACGCCCAGAAATTGGGGAAACCCAGGGTTTTTTCAAAATCTGCTCCAGTCATTGATATAATTCCACCTAAAGCAAATTTATAGCCATAGAAGTGCTTGACCTTTCCAGGGGTTGTTTTGTAATTCAAAAAGTTTTTTAAATATGGCATCGTATCTACATCATTGAATACTAACGTAATATTTTTGTAATCGTTTGGATACTGTTCTTTTACCATCAAGAAACCAATATTTTTCATGGCTCCTCGATTGAAATCCCGTTTGTCGACTTGATGTATATAATAAATCTTGTACTCGTCTTTGGGAATATCTTCCATGACCGAAATCATATGTCTCGCAAAAAATCCTTGTTGCTGCGAACGATCTCTATATGGAACAAGAAATACCATGGACGGTACATTTTTCTTCTTGGCTTCTTCGTCTTCCTTCTTCTTGGCTTCTTCGTCTTCCTTCTTCTTGGCTTCTTCGTCTTCCTTCTTCTTGGCTTCTTCGTCTGCCTTCTTCTTGGCTTCTTCGTCTGCCTTCTTCTTGGCTTCTTCGTCTGCCTTCTTCTTGGCTTCTTCGTCTGCCTTCTTCTTGGCTTCTTCGTCTGCCTTCTT
>Ga0233413_10000027_pt1 | contig 75936 bp, 85 predicted proteins | sample Na_anoxic_6_MG_FD_189019 | JGI IMG/M metagenome (GOLD analysis project Ga0233413, IMG submission 189019) | Seawater microbial communities from Saanich Inlet, British Columbia, Canada - Na_anoxic_6_MG | ecosystem: Environmental > Aquatic > Marine > Inlet | place: Canada: British Columbia...
AGAATATTGAATTGTTTTTACCGACACATACTACGAGACACTCCCATGGCACCAAGATGGAACGATCTCTACTACGACGCGGACGGGAATATCGAAGTGAAAGCGCAGAACAAGCGTAGCCCCGGGCTGTCAAATCTCTTTCCGTTCGCTCCCTATACCTCTCCTAAGCTGGATATCGCCGGGTTTGGGTCGGTGGAGACGGCATACCAGTTTGCGAAAGCGGCATACTTCGACCAAAGGTTGTCCGGTCCTCAGTACTCAATCCACATCCCGGAAGCCTATGATTCTATTGTTCTTAGAGAACAGTTCCCTGCAACGCTCACGGCGAGAGAGGCGAAGAGCCGGGGTGGAAAAGGCGCATTCTCGACGGCGATTGCCAGCGTTTACGGCAACAAGGCAGCCGCTGGTCGGCTATACGACGAGATACTGCCGTGGTGGTTTCAGCAGTCTGCGGGCGTCATGCGCTGTCTAATTGGACTGAAGTTCAGCGACGAAAACCCTCAGTTTAAGGAGCTCCTCCTTTCTACAGGAGATGCGAAGATTTATGAGGGAAGGCGGAGGCGTGGAAATGTGTGGGAACGCGGCGCTAACATCCCGGGGATTACGACAAGCGGGTGGGGCTTACTGGGGGATTTGTTGATGCAACGGCGTGAAGAGCTGCGGTAGTTTTGGAACAAAATTGAAGCGAAAGTTATCGAATAACAGACCAGTAACAGACGTCATATCACTATGGGCTTATTCGCCGAGTACAGATTGGGAGGGAAAACATGGGCTGGACTGACGTGCCGGGAAGCAAAGGAGGAGTTCGCTCGACAAGTAATGGCCAGGGAGAACGCGATCCTCCAAAAGGAGGGACATACCAAACTGCGGATCATGTACTGGAAGGGTTGTAAGCCGAGATCGACGAGCGCGGGAGGGGTTCGTTTGACAGAGTTACCCGACTCTGACGATCTGGCCCGGGACTACATTACGTGGCGCGGTGACTACGAGCACGGATACTGGGGGTTTTGGTGGGCGGACTTCGACAGGCCTCTGGAGAACGCGTACACGCCCCTTGTATAACTATGACATCCTCTCTCAAAACAACGCGCGCGCTCATACCACTCCCACCTTCCTTTTTACCATAGTCAGAGAGGGCATCTTGCCCACCACCCTGATGTCGTAGAGTTCCGAGAACTCAGAGAGTACCGGGGAAACGGCAGGTTTGTCGTACTTGAGCATCCACTCAACCTGATCCCTCTCAGGAGAGCCGCCTTCGAGCATCATGATGCCACCAGGAGCCAGCTTTGGTATGTAATTCCCAAAGGCAAAACTATAGATGTCCCCATCGTTCGCGATGTCTATATGAAGAAGATCGATTGAGGCGTTTTCATATTTCTCAAAGACCTCATAGAAGTCCCCGTGAGCAATAGTCAGTTCCGCCACTCCTTTGAACTTTTCTTGAAGCCATCCATAGTCAGCATGATTACCATTGAAGTCGTCAAAAATATCATATGCTTCCACGACGGCACCCACTTCACGACTGGAGCAAAAAACATCAAGTGAAAACCCGTCCAATATACCTATCTCGACGATTTTCTGGGGACGCGTGAGAAAGGTCACGGCACCTAAAACATCCCCAAAGTTAATCGGATTAGCATAGCTCGTCCGCATATACACTGGTTCACAGGCGCACCTTTAATAGACAACCCAGCCACAAGTTATCTATGTTCGATCACCCCCTCTGGGGAAAGCCGCAATACGCCCACGCTCTCCACAATATCCACCTCTCCCAACTCACGAAACGTCCACGTGCATACGGACTTTTCCAACAGAGGTTGAGGGTGTACTAGCATCTCATCCAGTCGTCCAGCAAAACGATCCACGTATCTACCCAGCCAATCCGAAGGTACAGAGAAAAACCCCGTATAGAAGTCGTTTAAGAGCGCCATCTGGCGAACAACACGCGGGTCCCGAGGACCCACCACTCCCAAAGGAGGAGCCCCCCATTTCCCACCCTTGTTCCCCCATGTAAAGAGCGTGCGAGGTGTTTCCAGAAACCGCTCAAAAAAACGGAGGTCTTTGAGAAGCTGCCGAGCTTCAATATGTAAAATCCATCGATATGGAGACCACAAAGATCTACTTTTTTCCCAATGTCTAATAACACCTGCGCCTTTATTTTTTGCGCCATGCCTATTGTCGACAAAGAGACAGCGCTCTAACGCGCCCACACCTGAGATATCAAGAAAGTCCAACCGCCTAATGTCATCAAATGTGTTGTCCACCAGTATAGGGTGAATGTTATGGTCCTCGAAGAAACCCTTGTGCTGCAAAATGGCGCTTAACCCTTTTTTGTAGCAGACGTTTCTGGCTTCCCCTCTCACTGTTCCGTAGTGCCCAGCCGAAGGCACGAAAATGCTACAGTCTATTAGCAGCGCTGCTCCTCCCTCAACTGGCTGGTAAGACATCCGAGCCTCTACTTATACACCACCACGGTCTAGTCTCTAAGCGAAAAGGAACCTAAAATCAAAGGCGCCAGAGACAGCATAACTCAATGCTGCCTCTTTTCAAAGTCTTCATGAGTCCTGACGTATGCCAGCCCGTCACCGATGTCCTTATGTCAGGCTTCGTGACGCAAGGTCCACAAGTAGAGAAATACGAGGCAGCACTCAAATCTTTTTTTGACAACCCATGCATCCTCTCGCTCAATTCGGCAACAGCCGGCCTCACCCTCGCCCTCAAGCTGCTCAAAACCCCTGACCCCATCACCCAATGGCCAGGGTTTGACCCAAACACGGACACCGTCCTCACCACTGCACTTACCTGCTTTGCCACAACGGCTGCAATCTTGGCCAATCATGTCAACATCCGTTGGCTAGACATAGACCCGAACACCGCCAACATCGATCTCAATGACCTCAAAAACAAGCTCACGGCGAACACAAAGGTTATCTACTTGGTGCACTGGGGAGGTACTCCGGTGGACCTTGGTACTCTGGACCAAATATGTGAGGAACATAAGGTCAAACATGGTTTTAAACCGGCAGTTGTAGAGGATTGCGCGCACGCTTTCGGCGCGGAATGGGACGGCAAGAAGCTGGGCTCCCGTCACCACAAGAACATATGTGTCTTTAGCACGCAGGCCATTAAGCATCTTACCACGGGAGATGGTGGTATAATCACGCTTCCAACGAGCCAATTGTATGAGCGATGCAAACTCTTGCGATGGTATGGCATCGACAGAGAAAAGCGGAATTACGAAGGTAAGGATTTGCGACTAGAGAACGACATTGAGGAGTGGGGATATAAGTTCCACATGAACGATATTAATGCGACGATTGGGCTGCACAACTTACCGCACATACCCAGTCTTCTTGAGAAGAATCGGGCCAACGCAAGGCTTCTAGACGAAGCGCTTTCCACCGTCCCAGGAATAGAGATTGTTCGCCCTCCGCCAAACGCAAACTCGGCTTACTGGCTTTACACAATCAGAGTCCTTAATGGCAAGAAGCAAAGATTTATGGAACATATGAAGACGAACAACATTATGACCAGTCAAGTGCATAATCGTAATGATGTGAATAGCTGTGTCAACGAGTACCAAGAACTCTTGCCCAACCTTGACCAACTAGAGAAGGAGCTAGTTTGTATCCCTGTCGGCTGGTGGCTCGAAGAAGATGACCTAAAGCACATAGCAGGTACAATAGCTGTGGTAATGACACAGTAATAATATCCGTATCCATACAAAACATGAACTACGTAATCGCGACGCACGCCGGTCGAAGTGCCCGCAGAGAGAAGCATGACAAGGAGAACAGCCGCATCCTTCAAAAGCATATGAAGGCCTTAGCACAGTCTCTCGAACACACCAGTCATGTGAGGCAGGTCACGATAATCAAGCCTAGAGCGGAAAACACCTACGAGGATTATTACGACATAGACGACTATATCGCTCAGATAGAAAAGTTGGGCATTGAGGTCGTTTCGCACGAGACCGCCATCCCCTTCAAATCTTCCTACTCTCAGTATCTGTACGCATATAGTCTTTTCCCAGGCTTCGACCACTATATCATCATGGAAGATGACTGGACACCATTTCCAGAAGCCAAAGGATTTGACGCCATCCTGCTAGAGGAGTACGCCAAGCGGACAGGATGTAAAGGTTTCCTTTCGAGCTGGGTGACAAGATTTGAGCACCTCGACACACACTCGGCGATATCCGTTGGCATAATCGGGGGGGATTCCTTCCAAAAGATAATAAACACGTTCCCTAATACACTCAAAGACCGCGACATAGGTCAAATGGACTTCTCCCTGCTTTTTACTCGCTCTGGACTCCCCTTTACGGATTACAGTGAAAAAGGTAGCGTCCATATGATTCCATTCTGGGAAACAAATCATGGGGTTGTATATGAGTATGCGCTGCATTTGTCGGGCAAGTATCTGCTCGTCCCCGTGCAGTTTTTGGAACCAAGCAAATACCCTTATGTCCTCGGCAATTGGCGTTCCGCAAGTCGGGGCGGCAGCCACCCCCCTTCGGAAGATGTTCGCAAATGGGTAGAAGACAAAGAGTATTTGAAGTCTTGAGTCAGACGTAAACAAATGCCTCGTAACTTGTGGAAAACGTGCTCTTAATGTTCCACCGATTTACGTAGTCTAAATGGATAACTAATGCAGGGCTACTGTAGATCATGATGAGGTCACTGCGACTCGAAGACTATAAACAGTACAGCCAACTAATAGACAGTAACATAATGGTCGAAGACTACAATGATTTCGTCACCCACAGGCTCAACAAAGACCACAGAATTGTTGTGATGGCAAACGAAGAGGGGATGATCATGGGGGCGGGAACTCTACTGACGGAATACAAAATGACACACGGTGGTTGTAAAATGGGACATATCGAGAACGTGATAGTACGCCCAGACGCCCGAGGTCAGCACATAGGAAAACGTATAATTGAGGAATTAGTAGCTTCAGCGACGGCACAAGGATGTTACAGGGTCGATCTGAATTGCGAGGAAGGACTAGTGGGCTTCTATGCGAAGTCCGACTTTAGCAAGTGCCAGTCCGCGATGAGCCTGTTTATAAAAAAAAACTTCTCCCGTTAATCAAGGATGGACTTCTCCATGCTGTGGTACTCCGTAGCTCATTACTTCGATGTTGCTTCGCACAGGCGGAGCAACATGTATAAGAATATCGACAGACATATTGGCTGCTTCAATAGTCTGAACCTTCCGAAAAAGACCTTCATCTTAATTAGCGCAATCAACACACCCCGTCCTCAAGAAGAAAGATACAGTGTTGTTGGAAAACACATCGAGTCTTACTGCAAAGACCGTGTCAACGAAGGTTGCGAGGTCAAAATCCATGTGGTTTACAACTGGGGAGGAACGATATCAGCTCTTTGGAGAACGTATGAGGCCATGCAGGACGCCATCTGCCACGACGACGAGCGCGTGGCCCATTTTGAAGAGGACTTCGGTCCAAACGACGACACCTGGTACGCCGCCGCTGGGGCACTTTTGAAGGACAACATTATATACGTTGGGGAGTCGAACAATGGAAGAATAAAGATGGGAAACGACGATCAAAGATTGACCGGCCGGGGTTTTAGTGGAACGCCACGTCTCGGGATGCCTGAGGTATGGACAGATGGTGGCTTTTACTTTTCCACGATGGGCAGGCTGCGAGAAATCGCCTCGCGGGTGGGCATTTTCCACAAAGGCAACCAAGAAACCAAGTATAGTAATGTCATAGACGGAATCAGTCTAGGAGAAGTTGGATTCCCGACACTGCTTTTTCACGCGGGAATGAAGTTTGCAGTACTGCCCCGTGACGCTCATTTCCGCCATGAATGGAATGGCTGAGAGCTATTACTCTAACCATTTCCTATTCTCGAGTGTCCACCGTACGGTTCGACGCAAACTAGTTTCGAAGTCCACCGGTAACTTCCATCCCATCTTGAACATTTTCCCTCCATCCAAACCGTAGCGCAGGTCGTGCCCCGGCCGATCCGCATGAAAGCTTACCATCTCATACTTCAACTCCATGCCTGCCTCCTCAGCAATAAGATGCGCCATTTGAAGGTTTGACACCTCCTCCTCCCCCGTGAGGTTGTAGCTCTCGCCGCAGTTGCCCTGTTCTAAGAGGAACATCACCCCGGCCGCGATATTGCGAGCGTGGATGTAGAACCGCGTGCCGGACCGCAACTTGTCAGGATAGCTATGGATTTGTACCGTCTCACCCCGCAATATCATTCCCAGAGCCTTAGGAATAAACTTTTCCGTATGCTGTCGCTCCCCCATAGCGTTCATCACATTTATTCTCATGACGGGCACTCCGTACGTGTTGTGATATGCCACACAGAGTTGTTCTGCGCCCGACTTTGAAGCGGAATAAGGATTAGTAGGATTATGGCGCTCGTCCTCCTTGTACAGTTTATCCCCAAGCGCCGGCCCGTACACCTCATCCGTGCTGAAGTAGAAGAAAGTCTTCAGCTCAGTCAACTCCCGGGCCCATTCGAGCATATGTACGGTGGACATGATGTTGTTTTTCACAAAAGGCACAGGATCGGAAATGCTATTGTCAACGTGAGTGTCTGCTGCCATGTGTACAATGTAATCCACATGACCAATTTCCTTCTTAAGTCCACAGGAAAGCGGCTGGGCTAGATCACAGGTGAAAAGCCGTACTCGCGAATCTTCAAGAGCCCCAGTGTCCCGCAACCGGTCGAGACCATAACTAGCATAGGTGAGCTTATCCAAAATGACGATATTCCAGTCGGTCACATCCAGTATGTGTTCGACAAAATGGTGCCCTATGAAGCCACAGCCCCCAGTTACCAGTATCGTGATCATACGCTATGGAAGAATAGCATATTATCTCCTTATGTCCCTAACGAATCAGGAGCGGTTAACCTGACTATGCGCTATGCCGTACCACTTCGCTATGCCGAGACCAACGATCAGTGGGAGTCATTAAGGAGCTCTCGGTCCCTCTTGCCGAGGGGACAACTGTCCCCGCCGCGCGCATATCGCGGACCATGTGTCTAGACAACGGTTGGGTCTTCTTCGACGTGTACGATCTCTATGTGGACACGAACAAAAAATTGGTTACCTTTTTGTTCTTTTTTGTTTTGAGAGAGTACGGTGCTCCCTCTTCTTCACTACTTAGCTCCGCGTCTCCAACACTTCTCTCGCCACTTCGCGCTTCAACTCCTGCTTCTCCTTCGAATATTCATCTAGCGTGAATGTCGGCATCGGCTCTTCGTCTTCTCCCTCACTATCCACGTGAGCAAATCCGTTCATTGTGAAACGAAACACATCAATCGGGCACTTCTGTCCAATCCTGTGACATCGCGCTACCGCTTGGTCCTCCACAGCTGGGTTCCAATGAGGTGACACAAAGTACACCTCACTGAACTGCTGCAAGTTCAATCCTTCGCATCCAGTCTGAATCTGCAGAACCAAAGCGTCCCATCCATAAGTAAGGATTCCATTGCGTTCCTTGTGAGGCGTCCGTCCATCAAATGTCGCCACGCCCATCCCAGCCGCCTTCAAAACACTTGAGATGTGGTCTATCTCCGCTCGATAATGGCAGAAGATTAGCTTCCCTCTGCCGTTGTCCTTTCGGTCCACGATTTTCCCACACACTTGGTCCAACTTGCTCGCTCCTTCCAACCCCTTTGCTGCGTCCTCGTCCAAGTCCAGCATTCCATCACTCCTTAGCTTTGAAAGTTGCGCCTCCAAAAGTTTTGGTAGAATGCAACATTGCCGCGCTCGCACCATCATCGGCAGTGTATGTCGTCCCAGCCCCATCGTCAGGTCATTCCATTGCGGCTGAAGCTGCGAGAACCCCAAGACGGAATGGATTTGCTCTGCCAGTCCTGCTTCCTCCTTGTTGTCCCACATGAGACTCTCTTGTGCCGTGGTAAGAGGCGGCAACTGAAGTCCAACACTCTTCTTTGTTCGCTTCAAAATGTACTTCTTAACCAGCTCCATCAGATTTGACTGCTTCGTGTAGTATGCCGAATCCAATCCCATCACAGCACATAGGCTGTAGAAGTCCTTCTTGCTGTTTTGAATGGGTGTTCCCGTCATCAGCCAGCGAATTGGGGCCTCCAGTGCCATTGCTCCTCGGTGTTGACCAGTGCGCGCGTTCCTGAGATGATGCCCTTCGTCAAAACACAAACGGTCCCACTTTACCCGATGCACCTCCTTCCTCTGACCGCGGAACATCGACACTTCGCCATACGTGCTAAGAACAATCGGCGCACTGGCAAGCATCTCAAAATTGATGTCCCTTTTGTTGTTTCCGTGGTAGACCAGAGGCGCATGCTTCAAGACTTTCATGATTGCCAGTTCCCACTGATCAAGAAGTGCGAGAGGCACAATTATGAGAGTATGTCTGACGAAATGTCCGTAAATTACTCCCAGCATCTGAAGCGTCTTTCCCAGACCCATCTCGTCTGCGATCAGTCCTCCTTTCCTAAGGAAGACTTCGTTCTTGATGCACCATTCAACGCCTTCAACCTGATGCCGCTTCTCCTCCATTCCCGCCCCTTTCACCAATCCAAGAAACCGGGTCCTCCCGAGCGCCACTGCTTCACTGCGTGTCCGTCCGATGTTCACATCCGTCTGTTGCATTCTGCTTTTCTGTGTGCATCTCTCTCAAAAAAGAAAAGCCCTTCAATTTTTATTATGTACACAAACGGTTGCCTCCTTAGTCGGCGGCGGGCTGCATTTGCTGCTTGAGTTTCGCTTGCAAATGTAATATTCTTTTTTTGGTCTTTGCGATGTGACTGGCGTTCACCTCGTTGCAAGCGATGAGGTCAGCTGCGTCCTCCTTTGCCCTCCTGCGCGACGCCACCTGCTTCCTGACCGAGCTATGATCTGTTTCTAGACGCTCTAATCTAGCATTACACTGAGTAAGTAATTTTTGCAGCCACAGATGGACCTGGACGCGGCTCTCGAGGCCAGAGGACATAACTGACATCTAGTTGCTCTTCACATATCGGTGCGAAAGACTTCAATTTTCTAGTCCCAGTTAGGCGCGTCCTTCGCGATCCTCCAGAAGCCTGCCGGTCCGTCGTCTGAGCCCCACCACAAGCTATTTGGCCCCATGAGGACGCCCCAGCCTCCGTCGGCTTCTCCATTTTCGATGTCAATCTTGCCACACCATAGCGAGCCTGAAAGAGGCACCGCCCACGGTGCCGGCCACAATATCATGGCAGGCATAAGAGGTGATCGTTGAAACGGGAGATAAAGAGTTTCTGGATATATCTGCATCGCCTCGCAGTGCAAGGTGTGCACGTAGCTCGGGTCAGGCATCTGGTGCCACCGCTCTTCCTTGTTCCTTTCCGCGAATGTGTCCCAGAACGGATGCGTCCGAGCATCAGTCTTGAGCGCTTCGAATAGCTCTTCCTGCGTGGCGTCCTTGTCGCAGATTACCGCAGCGCACTCCGGGAGATGGTCTTCGAGTTCCGAGTCCCCGTTCCAATATGCGTCCGGCGACGGGTACAGCGAGTCGTCCATGGCTGCCGCGTCCATGTCTTCTTCAGTCCTTATTGCCAGTGCGGCGGTCTCCGCTACACCCCCATTCCACTCATCAATCCTTCCAAGATTGCGGAACAGAGACTTAGCCGTGAGAGCTCGCATCTGAGGTGTAAGCCTAATCAGATGCAAGCACAACGTTAGAGGCAAGTCCGCCTTCATCGCCGAGGCGATATCTCGGGCTGTCTTGCTCGTGCATGCGAACATGGCGAGGGAGCGTTTATTAAGATGCTTGGCGATCCCGGCGCCCTTGGCTACCTGCGCGTTTCCCACTGGTGTGCGACCCTCCTTGTGGGCGTCTCCTCCGAAAAGCTCATGAGGTATGTCAAGCAACTGCATTTCCTTCTTTTTGTTCCGTAAAGGAAAAACAACAAGAAGCTTTCAATTTTCCTATAATCTAGTTCCAGTACTGTGCGCTCTCCACGACCCTCCAGTAGCCTGCAGGCCCATCGTCCGAGCCCCACCACTGGTTATCCGGACCAGTGAGAACTCCCCAGCCTCCATCGGCTTCTCCATTTTCGACGTCGATCTTGCCACACCATAGCGAGCCTGTAATGCTCGTCCCCGGCGCGCTCGGATGACCCGGAGCCCATAGGTGGCAGTGTGTGTTGCATCTCTGGCGCCTTAACTGCCCATCGCGCCACACCATCGGCTCCGGATAGATTTGTAGCGCTTCGCAGTGCATGATGTGGATGTAGCTTGGGTCGGGTATCTGATGCCACCGGTCTTCCTTGTTCTTCTCCGCGAATGTGTCCCAGAATGGGTGCGTCCGAACATCAGTCTTGAGCGCTTCGAACAGCTCTTTCTCTGTGGCGTCCATGTCGCAGATCACGACGGCTTCGTCAGGAAAATGGTCTTCCCACTCCCAAATAGCGAGTCCGTCATCCGCTGCAAATGCTTCAGTGAGCATGACCTCCGCCGCCTCCTCCAGCTCTTTCATCGTCTCTACCGTCTGCATCGCTTTCTCTGCTTCGCTTCCTTCCCATTCGTTGCCCCTTCCGAGATTGTAGAACAGAGACTTAGCCGTGAGAGCTTGCATCTGAGGCGTCAGAGAGATCAGATGCAGTGCCAGCGTTTGAGGCAAGTCCGCCTTCATGGTCTTAGCCGCCTCTCTGAACTCCCTGTTCACGCAGGCCAGCGTAGCAAGAGAGCGCCTATCAAGGTACTTGGCGATCCCGGGCCCCTTGGCTACCTCCGCGTTCCCCACTGTGGTGCGTCCTTCCTTGTGTGCGTCTCCCCCGAAAAGCTCCTTAGGCAAATTAACCAACTGCATAGTCATTTTGTATATCTCTTTGTTACCTTGGGCCGCAAAGAGAAAAAGCTTTCAATTTTCTATGTTAGTAGAACCGCATGCGGTGCCAGTCTCACCGTTTCCCAGAATATCTCGGCCGCCCAGTCTTCCGGATCCCCTACGTCGAAAGACACCTCCGTAATCCATGGTGTAGTGTGAGGTCCAACAACGACACCCCACGCCCCGTCAGCGTCTTCATTTTCGACGTCGATCTTTCCACACCATAGAGTTCCTCGAGGTGGCTCTGGGCACCATAGGACACAGGGCTCACGCCCTCGCAGCCAGTCCTCATGTTCGGGAACCTCAGGGAAGATGCGCAAGGGATCAACCTCTAGAAGCTCCACGTAGCCGGGACACGGCATTTGGTGCCAGCGGTCGCTGTCGTGGTTGTCAGCGTAGAAGTCCCAGAAAGGGTGTCCTCTCTGATCTGTTTTCACCAGTTCAAGTAGCTGCTTTGGTGAAGCGTCGATATGGCATATTACCGTGGTGTAGTGTGGCAGATGGTGGTCTAGCGAAACATGAAACAGTGGTGATGTATTGTCACACTGAGATTGCCGAGCATATCGGCTTCCGTCCTGACGGACAGTGCAATGTCCGCTATGCCACCTTGCCAGGCATCCATTATTCCCAAGTTGCGAAGGAGAGACTTTGTTGTGAGCGCGCGCATCCGGGGCGAAAGTCTGACTAAGTATAGCATGAGCATCCGAGGTAAATCATCTTGCATTGTCTCGGCCAACTTTCGAGCGGTGCGGCAGCTACCTGCGAAGATTCCGAGAGAACGTTCATCGAGATACTTGGCTATACCCACGCCTTTGACAACTTCCTCGCCTCCTACGACTGTGTGACCGTCTTTGTGGGCATCTCCTCCGAATATTTCCGGCGGCAGGTCGAGCAGCAGCATTGCCTTCTTTTTGTTTCGTAAAGAAAACAACAGGAAGCTTTCAGTTTTCAGCACTAATATGTCTATTGTACGGAGAGGCGAGATGACACAGCCTCTTCTTGAACGACTTCAATCTTCTCGATGTTGATGTCCATATTTGAATGGTCATGCGGCATGTACCACTCATGGCGGTATATGTCGCCGGGGTTCTCTCTGTCGAAGATCACGAAGTGTTCGTCGCTCCTGTCTCGTCGCTGCATGCTCTCCTTCGCTCTCTTCATGTGTCGCGGATTCTCTGGATCGAAATATTGGATTTGCATCACCGCTCTCGTGTCTCTTATGGCCGCTATAAGGTTATTGAACACGTTCTGGAGCGACACGCCGCTAGCTCCAACCGTGACCATGGGCCGCCCATCGATCTCACGCCGTCTAAGCCACGGGTAGTCTCGCTGCCGCATACGTGCACTGAGCTCGTTCCATGCCACACTCACCGACGCACGACATTCGTAGTCGTCCTCGTACTCATCGTCACGTTCGCTCGCCCACTCTAGAGTAGATGTGGGAAGTGTGTGTTCGGCATACCAATTGGGCAACACAACCCCCATGCACGACTCAGCCTCGAGCATCTGCCTATTCTTCTCATTTGTCTTCTCCTCGATGCTATTCCAATCCAACCAAAGGCTGGCTCTTCCATCAGCGGAGCTGACGTGGGGGTGCATGTTTCTTTGTAGTAGAGTAGGGCAGTTCGTAGTAATCAATTTTCTGACAACAAAAAGGAATAGACGACTTCAATTGGCACTACAAACGGTCTATGCCCGCGATGTCGCAGCCAGAACGGTGGCTGCTAACCTCTCGAGCCCACTCGCGCACTGTGTTGCCAGCTCATTGATTACGCGCTCATGTTCTTTGAGCCGGCCGAACAGTGCCACGACTTGCAGAGACAGTTTTGTGAGACATGTTAACGTCTCCACGACCCACTGGCAGTCACCTCCATCATCCACCATCACCGTGATGTCCCGGAATGAATCATCACGCTCCTTGTTCCCATATCGCCGGAGTATGAGCTCGACGAATTGTTCACAGGTTCGACCCATGGTGCGTACATTCTCTAGTTCTTTCGCATCTGTATCTTTCTTCTCATCAGGATTGCCCTCCAACTCATTGAGGTTCGCGTCGATGTTCGCCCCGAGGCAGTAGACCGCGTAGACTAGGTCTCCAAATGCCTCGCGGTGCTCTTGGTTTCCCAAGATAGCCGTAGCAGTCTGATTTGTCACGGTGCGCAGCGCCTCGAGAAGATCGGCGTGCCTGTGTGTGGCCTTACCAAACTGCTCCCAGACGGGGTCGTCGTTGTCCGCATCCTCGACACATTGCCGGTGAAGGTCTGGGTATTGATTGGCAATAGGCCCCTCTATAAGTTTTCCCTCGAAGGTCCACGTCATTGTCGCACGGTTACCATGTCAAGTACGAGGGCTCGGATATCAATTTTCTGATGATGGCCGTATTTGTATAAAGTTTTGCAGAAAATTGAAACAGCGCTCCCCTTCCCAACTGGAGCAACAGAAAAGAACAAATGCCTGCTCGCAATGCTGCTCGTACCGCCGCTCGGACTCCCTTCTGCAAGATTTGCCATGACGCCGGAAAGCCAAAGTCGGAATACACAAGCCACTTCGTGAAGGATTCGCCGGGTCCGGACGGGATCGTCGTGTGTCCCTACCTGCTCAGCCTGAACTGCCGTTACTGCAAGGAGAGTGGCCACACCGTCAAGCACTGCCAGAAGCTGAAGGACAAGAATGCGCACGCCGCCGCCGCGGAGCAGGCCTACCGCACTCCCCAGGCCAAGCCCAAGCGGTGCAATGGCTCGATCTGCAAGGCGCCCCGCAAGGCGCCCCTCAAGTCGGGGTTCGCTGTTCTCGCCGATCTCTCGGCCGAGAGCGACCCCAACGCCGACCACGTCGACCCGAACCCCACTCCCGGGGGGCTCGCGCCCCGCAAGCTCAACTTCAAGGCCCGTGGAGCTTGGGCGGCTGGTGCGCCCACTGCTCGTGAGCCCGTGCCTGTTATGACCCCGAGTCAGATGGCGGCAGCGCCTCTCCCCGCCATCGAGGACCTGGACGATAGCTGGATGGCCAGTGCCACGGACGAATGGGGTTCCGGCGAACTGGACATGGGGGCGCAGGCAACCCGGGTGTGCCCTCAGTGATAGTGTGCTTGTCGTGTCGTGTGTTTGTGAAAAAACAAAAAACCATAAATAGTGTTCGTGTTTTGCTTGTCTTTTTTGTTTTGCTTCGCTTACGAAGCACTGCACGTCGCGACGACCGGCACCGCGCCACAAAGCGTCTTCACCTTCTGCAGTAGCCATGTGGCAAAGCTGGTCGCAGTCTGGACACTCACGACTCCGAGCCATACAAACAGTCTGAGTAAATACACCATGCCCTCCGCAGTGCAGCTGACTCCGGTCCCAATCGAGGAGGTTATCTTCGTCAACCACGGCATCTCCTCCGCACTTCCGCCATTCTTGACCCACATATTGTAGTAATCCGCGACCGTCACGGCGACGGTGTTCACGACGCCAATCGCGGCCAGCGTGTCGATCGCCGTTCCCAGCATTTCCACCCAGTCCGTCGCACTCATTTGGAAGTTCAGTTTGGTTTACTCGTTTTTATGACGGGAGAGTGATGGATAAAGTATCAATTTTTCAGAAAATTGATACGGTAATACAATTGCTAAGGCGCAAAAAGCAACAGGATAAATATGTCAGAGCCCGTTAGCTGGGTTGGTCAGCGGTGGCAAGAAATAGTGTCTGGATGGCGCCAGGGCATCACGCGGGGTGGGAAGATGACTAAACACGTTGTCGAAGGGGCGTGCGGTCGCTCGGGCGCTCCATGCAGATGGGAAGTGCGACGGCTCGAGATGCGCGAGGCGATGGCGACAACAAGGTGCCCACCCGGGGTTGTGTTCACGTGCATTAGTTGCGCCCGGGAGGGTCTCACGGATTATGTGCCATGCTCGAACGCCAGCCACCTGCCGAACCCGGTGGAGCACGGATCGCTATGTGGCCCTTGTGCGGTGGACTGGTGCGTGGTATACAACGCCACCGACTGCCCATCCTGTCGCAACCCCCGCTATCGGGCCGAGAATATCAGGCTCAACGTCTACATGCGCAGGCTGGGATGGGGCAACAACTTGTGGCGTGAGATTCCGAGGCTGTTGGGCTTCCTAGGGCTGGAGGGCGCGAAGGAGAAGCTGACCTCCCTCTACGCGACCTTCGCGCAGGGTGCGGCCAAGAAGGCGCTGGAGACGATCGAGAGGCTCGGGGTGGTCAAGTACATGGAGCAACACGGGATCGGTGGAATGGGACTGTTGGGCTTCTATGACTGGCTCCAGCGCACGCAGCTCGTGGCAAGCAGTAAGGTAGCAGCGGTTCTGCATGCGATGCCCATCGCCGCGGTCGCGGAGATCGGTGCGTGTCTCGCCTTGTTCGTGCTTCTGGAAGTGTATCAGATGGTCAATGGTCGCGATGAGGATTTGGCCTGCATGGAAGCGGCGATGCGTCAGAAGCTGCCCTACGTTCTGATCGCGGAGGTAGCGTTTGGAGCAGGGATGGTGACGGAGGTCGGTCACCTGCTTCTGCGGTGTGGACTGGTGATTCCCGCGCAGGGCGTGTACTGGCTCTGGCGTGCCACGGTTGTGTCCACGAAGTGGTTGTGGTGCCAGGAGACCGAACACACGTGGGGAGATGACGACCCGAACGTGCTCGGACAACCCGAGGGGTGGAGCCTCGTGGGTCTGCTCCAGCACCGGTGGCGCGAGTGGTGGGGCGATAACCGCGCACTGCCCCCGGCGCCTGCCGACGATGATCAGGCGGCCCCGGCAGACGATGCTGATGACGGCGACGATGACGATGACGACGATGGCCGAGGTGGCGAGCCACCTGCACTGACGGACGACCCTGACCGGGCACTGCTGGCCGAGGCAGCTCAGGGTCGCTGTGTCCGCACCCCCGCATAGGAGAAAAAGGCGCTCGACTCAATATTCGTTTTTCTCAACTACCCTGAGTGGTAAATGACGTCTCCTACTGCGACATGTCGGTCAAGCCAATCTCTTGACTTTATTACGATAATGGGAACCGTGGCGATTTCTTCTGGAGTGGAAGCGCGGGCCCTGATGTAACACTCGGCCTTCGCATATTGCGTTCTATGCCAGATGAACACGCGTGCCGGAAGACGGGAATGCACCGTGACCTCTACACTCGGGGCCCGGCACATGGGACACGTCCGAGACTTTTTGTTCCACGTGTTGACACAGAGAGCATGGAAACAAGTGTGCGAACACAGGTACGGAGGTTCCCCGGGTTCAGAACCCCCTTCCACAGTTTCGAAACAGATAGCGCACGTTATTTCAGACATTTCAACGGCGGCAGCGGTATCCAAAGACGATGCCAATCGTAGCACACACGGCGATAATAGCCGCGACTATAATTATGGCCTCCAGGCCAGATGTCATGTCTCTTGTGTTCGTTGTATAAGGCCAGATGGAGTTGGAGCAATCAGTTTTATGGTCCAGGGTCGCCCGAATTGAAGTGCCCAACACGAAAAGGACCGCTCCGCGCATGTACCCACTTTTCGATGGCGCAGCCTTTGACTAGCATACCTTCTTTTGGGGGGACCTCGCGCCGCACGGCGTAGCCGGGTATTATATCTCCGGTGGTGGAATCCCACTCACCTTTTCTATCCCACCAATTCCAATCCAATCCCGGAGGCGGAGCGCCCCAAGTATCAAGCGCCTCTTTTTTAGCAAAACGGCGCACATACTCTCGCGATAGACCGTACAGCGTACTATTGCAATACTTTAGATGAGGCGTGCTCTGAGGCCGGCCGGAGTGATGGTGGTGAAGATCATTGTACCAGCCAGAACTTATCAAGCGCGCGCGGAAGAAGCCATCGCGTATGCTGCAGAATAGCATGCCACGGGTCAGGTCGCCCGGCCCGCACCACATCTCGTCGGTAGGCTGCATCATACCGATTTTCTCAATGATGATTCTCCAAATGTCCTCAGGGAGGGGCGGGCATACTGAGGACATTTCTCGATTATTCTATGATAACTTCTCGCGAGTTGTTTCCAATAGCTCTTTCTAGTATCGCGCGGGATTTGCTCTTGTTTGTCCACGCACAGGACCGTTTGAAGGTAATCCTCTTGTACTCCCGCGCCGTGAGGAACCACATTACGCAGCCTGCGTCGAAGTGTTCGTCAATCGTGGTGTTCTCAATAACTATGCTTGCGTTGGCTTGAGGATGCGTCTCCCAATCCCACTTCCCTTCCCAGTATGCTTTGTTTTTCTTTGTGTCGAAATACTTCAATCTGGCTTTCGCGACAACACTGCCGTCTAACGTAATGGTATTTGTGGTTTCGTCCACTGTGATGCCTAGCATTAACAATTATGGGGTTTTCCTTTTAGACGTTTGACACGAACCTAGGTAGTACAGTACCTATGAGCGAACGTGACGGACTGCCAGAGCACGTGACGTTAGATGATTTGTCTTTGAGCACAATCAGCAATGAAGGGCGCGGCATTACTAAGAGGAAGCATAAGCCGAAGCAGCATAAGCCGAAGCAGCATAAGCCGAAGCAGCATAAGCCTACTGTCCCAAAAAAGGAGAAGGATACCCCCGTGCCCGACTCGTGGGAGGAGCTCAGCGATTAGTCTCGATGAAAATTGACACGCACTGGCGTTGTCCCACACAGTCAAACAAGATGGACAGTGCCTTCGATTACCTGTTAGACCGGGTGCGGTGGGTCGCTATGCACGACCTAGACGAGCACCAAATAAATGTCACGTGCTGTCAGAATAAATACCTAGAGGTCACGTTCAAAAAAGGATTATACCACATTAGGCCCTACGCAGACGGTGTGTGGGTCGGAGCGGCGGCGACGGCGCCTACCCCTGAGGAGCTCGCGCAGGTGCTGTTGGCGATGGGTGCGCACTCCGCATAGAACTGAAACGACGCTGGCGTCCTTACCCACTGAAAACACACGGATGAGTTCGACGGCTGCCCCCATCGAGGAATGGAGCGCTGAAAGGCAGCGATGTGGGCTGGCGCACGAAATAAAGGGCATGTGTGACGCGGCGGACGAGCTCACGGCTGGGGGAGAGGACATTTGGGGCTGGTTTAGGAACTGGAGCCCCCCTGAGGGCCAAGGCTACATTTGGTGCGAGCACCCGTGCAAAGACAAGCTGCTCGCGCATCGGCTGGTGCGGCTGGAAGGGCACTCGGGTGGGTCACTGGCGATGTGCATGCGAGCGGTGCAGGCCATCGCGCGACAGGGGTTTGCCAACTGGAACAAAAATTGAAGACTTGCGTCGTTTTACGTCAAACGTAACGGAAAATGGCTAGCGATGGGACCCGTCCTAACGCATCGCTACCTTTTACAGAAGGAGTAAATTGAAACATATCTACCCTTTGTTTTCTGTTTGACGTCAAACATGCCGAAAAAGGGGAGAGACTCTGCACCCTTCTCTCACTTGTACGGAAAGAAGGTACGCAACCCACACACTTTTCAGCGATGCCCTATGCGGGGATGCGATAATTGTCAGTGTCTTCTGTGTGGAAAGGCGCTGGCGAATGGAGAGCAAGACACGTGCGGGACGTGTGTGCGGGAAAACGACTTCGGTAGTTACAGCAAGGAAGAGGTGACGGCATGGATGAAAGGGCTAGCGTCGATGCACAAAATGCAACTGAAAAACGAGCACTAAGAAAAAGGCACCAGCACACCTTCGGGGGGGGGTATTGTCTTGTGGTAGAGTATAATGCATTTCGTTCGCATGTTAGAGCAACTTGCGGGGGCGGCGAAGAAGTTGTGTGCACCTTCTCTTGTTTATCTGGTTCTTTCTGGTTTGACATTGGTATGGATGGTACTCTCCTTTTCATTCGTGTTCCACCCGATTGACTTCCTCGGCAAGACGGCGTGGACTGGACTGTGGACCTACGCGCTTGATTTGATCTGCAAGCGGGGCTATGAAGGTTTAGCGTGGTTACTGGTTTTCTTACCTTTCATTATTGGCGGGATAGTCCTATTCGCCGTGGGAGGGTCCCTTTATGAGCTTGTGCGGGAAAAGAGAGAAGACACGCTCAACTGAAAGACTTGCTACTGCTGATTGCACCCGCATGTGACTTGTCTATCTTCTCCCCTTGGTGTTACCCTGGCGGCGGGACTAACAGAGACTGACACATGAGCCGGCGATTGAGGCTCATCCCTGCCGCGGCGTCTTCGTCGGCCCTCCCCATTGCAACGTTGTGAATGTCGAGCAATCACCATGTCGCGTAGTTCCTTGCCAGCGGGTAGGTTCTGACCCTCTTGCAAGCTTCCATCGTTTGACGATGATCTCTCATTGTTTCTGCGCCACCGGAACCCCTTGTCCTTCTTCTTGTCGCCTACGCTGGCTATACCAAGCCATTTGTACGTCTCTTCGAAGTCGCCTTTCTGCAAGCTGTCAATAAGGTTCTTATTCGTGCCCATCCCGGTAAGCTCTAGAGGGATACATATGCTTCGCATCATTGGAAAACAGTAACGCAGCGGATCGCAAACAAAGTTGATGAAGTCGTGCAGCCACATTCGTATCTTGTGGTTCATGATCTGCTCCGCGATGAAGATCTCGCGAGCGAAAGTATCGTCTATCAGCGAGTAGGCCGTGTTAATTGTGAGAATAACACTGATTATCTTACGCTTGCGCTCGAACAAGCTCTCCAAAACAGGCTCATATTCCTTCGGCATTTTGCATCCGTTTGCCTCCTGTATCGCATCGAGATGCCTAATTTCATTCTTAGTGTTCTTCAGTGTCGTTAGTACACGGGCTTTGAAGTCATCAATCTTCTTTATTAGTAAGAAGATGTTAGTATGATAGATCATGGGATACCTGTAGCGGATAGGACGAGGAATGATGAACTGATTTGTCTTCTTTATGTCCTCGATACGTTTCTCGGTTTCCTTGACGAGTTTTCTTACCTTGTCCAGCAACTGGTTTTGGGCGATCTCTCTCTTCTTAGTTATGTCTTTCCAGACTTCCTCCACGTTTGACGCAATCCATTGATCTCTCTGTTCTTTGGTCATCTCCAGCTTTCCCACAGCAAGCTTCTGAAACCGATCCGTCTTCTCGTACAGCATGCGTTGCTGGTGCCCAGCATCGAGTATAGGGTCTCCAAACAGCAGAACTTGCCCCGACTCAAACTCCATCTGCGTCAAAAGAGTGTCATACTGGTGGGCAGATATTTTGTGAGCCTCTGACTGCGCATCCAACTTCAAGTAGTTTATGATTGCCAGCATGAAGGCAATGAGAGCATTGAGACTGGCAAGTATCAAAGGCCCCATGGGAATGTGATCCGTCACCTGGGATAAAACAGAACACAAGGCCGAAATAAAGATCGCAGGCAACATGAGATAGTTAAGTTTAACAGTTGTCGTGTGTTGCGCCTCCATACAGATATGCTTTTGTCCTTTGAGAAAAGTAGCGAGTATGTCCAGTGAGGAAGAGATTTTATGTAAAGGGTCGGGATCGTAGTACTTGCCGATCTGTCGTCGGATGTAGTTAAAGGATAGCTTCTTGTACCGTAAGCTGGGTACGACCCCCGTATCGCGGTCCATGTATTGAAGGGACTGTTCTCTGTTTGACGATGGGTACGAGTAGACATCGGACGCGGAGAGGTCGTCGCTATCAGAGTCGGACGGTTCGCTGCGGCTGCTGCATCCCACAGCACCGACCTTAACAAGTCGCGGTCTACGGCTGTAAACGGTGTTTAGTACAAGAGGCGTACCCGTTGTTGGTGGTGGTGGTGGGGAGTGACGTGGCGTGATAATTGGAGATACGCGGTAGGACCCCGCGTTGCTGTCATCAGACAGGTTGGGGACTTCTGCTTCTATGTCCAGCGCGTCGTTTTCAGCAACCGCCAGCCTAATCCCCTCATCGTCACCATCAGACATGATTTATAATATCCATATAATTTATTGAATGGGTCACGCCGTAATAGTAATGGATGTAAACGGATGTCCTATAACCGGCAGACGTAGTGTTACGTACCCACATCTGCTGCTAAAGGTGTACAGAAGCCCCGCTGAATACAAAAGGGACAAGGCCACTGCGGGTGAGTGGTCATTTCTAGGCCAACAGGTGAGAGAGATGAACAAGTCCTTGTGTCAGGGAGGCATCGCTAGCGGGTTCTTTTCCTCCGAGAAGCATATCGATGAGACCAGTCTGGTGTTCCTTTTGTACGGGGTGCCGAGCAAAGGAAGAGAGAACTTGTATGCGTTTGCTCTGTGTAATGATCTTACGCATGAGAGGCATCGTGACGAAAGAGAGGACAACGAGAGCTCAATTTATCTGGACGCCATCTGTGCGAACCCAAGACAGATACGGGAGGACAGGCGCGTGGCGATGAAGGTATCGGCAGGCAAGATACTCATCAACGCGATAGAGAACTATGCGCGAAAACACCGCGTTGAGATGGTCAGACTGTCGGCGTTGCCTTACGTCGTGCACTACTACAGGAAGTTGGGCTACCGCCATATACACGGCGGTCGCACCGCGGCGGATGAAGACAAAGAACTTACACGACTAGCAGACGCTACATCGATGATGCGTTTCACTGACAGCGATGCGCTCGAAAACGCGTACAAGGTCGAGATGGCACTGGCGTTTGGCATGCTAGGTAGTGAGGAGGAGAGGAGAGCGGCCGACATGAGGAATCTAAATGCGTACTTCCCTTCGTACCGTTTCTTTCCGGACGAACGGGATCGCTCCCGTATGAGGGCACTGCCACGGGACTACTCGTTGGGAGACCTCGACGGCACTCAACATGGCGATCGCGAGATCATGCGGGATATCGTGGCGCTAGAGAGGATGGTTAACGAGAAGCTTTCGGAGAGAGGGGGGGCACGGTCGGGAGAGAGCGGTATGAAGTTGAAAGACTTCTTTGCGGAGCTGGTCCGTCAGCGTTTCGCACTCGATTGCGAGGATGACGGGAGAACTGGTCGTCTGATGATCGAGTTGGGGGATTGGGATGAGGCCGGGAAAACGGCGGAGCTTGCATGTGACCAAAATGGCTACACGATGAGGAAAAACATCAAGAAGGAGCCACATCTTATAAAGTGTACGGGCGCGAGAAAGGGGGGCGCATCCAGGAAAAATGTAAGTAGAGTATACAGACGAATGGCGAGAACGCGAAGACATGGACACAAGACGCGGAAGGCAGTTCCGTGGGCTGGCTGGGGAAAGCTTGCCCCCCAGGGAAAGGAGCGCACTCGGATGCTGCGCGACTGTGGTAAGAAGTGCTTCCTGGGCCCGAAGAGAAGCTTTCCGATCTGCGCCAAGGGGACATGTAAGGTAAGCAAGAAGGGCGTGGCGGCTGCCTACGTGCGTGCAAGACAGTGGGGCAAGAAGGCGTCCTCTTACAAGGGTAAGGCGCGGCCGACCCACCGGCGGTCGGTCTACACGCGTGTGGCGAAGAAGGCGCGGAAGATGATGAAGGGGGGTGCGTGTGCGTGCGGTGTGTAGAGAGTTATTAAGGATGGCCCGGGCCCGGGGAGAAATCTTATCTCATTAAGAAGTATAACCATGGGTAGATACTACCGTAGACGTGATAGCCGTAGACGTGACAGCCGTAGACGTGATAATCGCCGTACTCGCCGTAGAATGCCGTGGGCGGGCTGGGGTAAGGTTGCCCCCCAGGGCCACGAGCGCACCGTTATGCTCCGTGACTGTGGAAAGAAGTGCTTCCTGGGGCCGCGCAAGAGCTTCCCGATTTGCACCAAGGGGACCTGCAAGGTGAACTCGAAGGGTGTCTACGCCGCGTACATCCGCGCGCGTCAGTGGGGCAAGCGCCGTTCCTCGTACAAGGGCAAGGCGCGCCCGACGCACCGTCGTCGCGTGTACACTCGCATTGCTCGCGAGGCCGACCGCATGCTGTACCGTATGGGCGCGAAGCGTGGCGGCACTAGGAAGGGTGGCCGTAAGCACCACAAGCGCAGCCACAAGCGCAGCCACAAGAGCCGGAGATAGACAATGAAATGTTGATTTAATTTTGAAGAATAAATTAAATCACACGATTGGACTACAGCCACGTAATTATCCCGCTGACTGGCAATGCGTTTGCTGGAGGGTCAGGCACTGTAACGGAGACTGTTGCAGTCGGCTTGACCTTGCCTTCAGGGAAGTAGAAGTCGTTTCCACTATTTAATAGGAGACCGGTGGGATAGGTATTGGTAGAGTCATGAACATTGAAGACAGCACCCGAACCGTTGAACTTCGACCAGAAGCAAGAGCCGTATTTCCCTGCGGGGGTGTAGTCGGTTGTGTCACCGCTGCTGATGAAAGTACAGTTTTTGACAATTGTCTCAGCACTGTTATCAGTCGATAGCACCGACATAGAAATCGCGGCGCCACCCAGTAAGTCAGAGCCGGCAGAAGGATCCTGCCAGTCGCTATTCAATAGCTGATTGGCACGTGTGAACGAACATCTATCGAAAGTTATTGTTCCAGCAGAGTTCCAGTTCACACCCGCAGCCCAGTTTGTACCGTTCGAAGAACAGTTTGAGAAAAGATTATTACTACCTCCAATATTCAAGAATGCACTTGCTCCAGCGTTCAGTGAATGGCAATTGTCGAATGTGCAGCCGACACATCCCTTATCACTCTCATATGAGCCGCTGGCGAAATAGAAAGCATTATCCTCACAATTTTTCGAAAAGCACTCGGATATGTAAGCGGATGTTGTATCTTGGATGCGGAAACCTCTGCAGTTCCTCCCGGCGAACTCTGCCTCTGTACCCTCACGTACATTCCTCATAGAAGGCCATGAAGCTGACGGAATTTGCGGCGCATCTGTGTAATCGACTTCGCGAATGCGCATTGCACCGCCAGCAGTATCTGATCCAGGGCTATCTTTACCACTGTATCCTTCGAGGAACATGTCGAACATAAACGTGCAGGTTCCAAGAGTGTAAATACAATAATCGTCGAGGTAACCGGATTCGTTAGGTACAGTAAAAGCCCTAAAGTTAGATACAATGAACACGTACGGTCTGCCTATGTCAGCTGGAGAAGTCGTACCATAGTCCACACGGAAGTCCTGCCAGGTAGGCAGGCTACCAGCAGTGGAAGTTCCCTGTACTAGGATATTGACGTTCGATGCGTCGTAAGTACCCGGAGGTGCATATGCGCCCACTGCCGCACCCGTCACGGAGTCGGTAGCGTCGTTTAGTACCGGTATTAAATCTGTGCCCGCAGGGATTTGTCCATTGACATTAACGATGTATGTACCGGCGGCGTTGCCCATCGCAGCGTGGAATACAGCGGTGGCGGTGTTAGTATTCGCGGGCACGCCCTGCAGCGCGACGTTGGCGAGTACCACGCGAATGTCTATTTTACTTCCGTAGTTATTGATTAGGACGTAGTACTCCACGCCAGTGGCCAGAGTGTGTGTCCCCAAGTAGTTCATGACGAAGGACCGAATGGCGGCCTCATTCACAGCGTTGGTGTTGAGATATCCTTCTAGATGTAGGATTGCAGACCCGGTAGACACCCAGTCGGTCGTGATCGTGTTAGCGGAAAAGAAGGCCGCGTCTATAGCCAATAAGAGTTCATCGGCAAGCGCAAGTGCCGACGAGTAAGGCACGCTCACGAGGTCCAATGACCCTCCACATTTCTTGATGAGGTTCATGCGACCGATGCCGCCGGAGCATGGGTTAACGGACAGCAGATGGTTCGCGCCCATGTAGTTCTTCTGGGAGGCCGGGGTGTAGCCCGCGGCAGAGGGCAAGAGTTTGCCTCCTCTTACGACGGACATTCTGTACGTCGAGTTTGACGGCCCTCCGACACGTGGCGCCAAACCACCCATGATGCCGAATATGTTGGTGTTGTTGGCGATCGAAGGAGTGTTGCGAGCTCTTCGAGATCCGTTCATCAGTCCGACCGGCATTGTATTATAGCTTGACATATTATTACAAGTGGGGAAGATGAATATGCCCGGGACAGATCGTGCTCATTGTGTTGTATACATCTTCACTGCAACAGGACTTCCTTTGAACGGATGGATCCAGTGTTGCTTCGCTTGTTCGAGTGATGTGACGAGCGATACGTTCCTATTCGAACTCTCAGAAGACGAAAGACGTCGCATCGGTCCGGACAGGGAGGTGCACGTACACGTGTGCCCAGCGTATCAAGTTGGACGAAGCCAAAAATAGGAACTACGTATCGAAAGTGGCCAGATATGTCCGCAATGACGTCTAGGTGCCAGTGGACCCTAGACCATCTCCACCCCGGTGTGTGACCGAGAGCTTCGTTTCATCTGTGACGACTTCCACTAAGAATGGACTAAGATCGCCAGCACAGACCTGCACAAGTCGCTGCCTAGGCTCCAGCGTCACACTACCCGCGGACGCATTGTCAAACAGACCCATCAATTCCCCTCGATACCCCGCGTCGATGATCCCGACAGAGTTGCTAAGTCGTAGGGGGGTTTTTGATCCAGTGCTGGACCTCGGATAGAGATAGAACCCTCTGGGGTTCGGTCCTTGCATCGCACACTTTACTCCTAGAGGTACTTTGAAGGACCACGTCTGTGGAGGCACCGTCGTTTCCTCGCTGTGGGGGAGGATAATGTCAAACCCCGAGTCAGGATGAGAGCCAGTGAGAACCATATTGTTATGTGCGGCGGCACGAACCTGGTAAAGATCGACGAGTGTCGAGCAGGGAACGGCTTTGTCGCCCAGCGCAGAGACACAAGGGCATAGCTGAAGTGTGAGAAGTGCCATTAGCAAATCTTGCTTCTCATGCTTCTAAACGGATTTCCTAGCCCACGTAGTCACTGGGCAGAAGCCCGGCGGCCTGAGCTTCTGCAGGTGTGTTATACGCTTTGGTGCACGCGCCATTCCCAACATTCATTGGGAAATGGGTAAACTTGTCTCGGGCGCGCACTACCTGAGTGAATAGACAGTTGTTCTTCATGAGTTGTCCGCGATTGTAGTCGCGATAGGACATGGGGGTGTTATTAGTTGTTTTTGTAAATGGCGTGCGAGGCATCAGCCGTGAGCCAGCTCGGGGCATCGTCGTGCAGACAACTGAGCCACTGCAGTCCAACGGACCAGCGTCGTTAGTAGCAGGGACACACTCGGCGATGCTCCTCGAAAGCCGTGCAATCCGCTCGCCGCCGCTCTCGCCTTGAGGCTGCACCCAGGTGTACGGATATGTCGTATTAAACACAACACGAGGGCATACAAACTCGTTGGCAGCCTCGTTCCATTTACGCGCGAACCGTGTGGCCAACATACCCTTCGTACTCTTAGAGGCCTTCTTGATGACTTTCGAGTCGTTTGTGCAACAAGATCCCCCTAATATTGTTTCTCTGTAAGTATCGCAACATCCCCCGTGACCAACCGGGCCGTCTCCGCGGAATGGCGTGCGAATTGGGGTGCGCATGAGGTCTATGTTACCGACGCCCCGCCCGTTACGGTATCCCCCAACCAGAGAGAAACCGTCCTTTCCCCTAGACTGAGGCGACGTGATGACCCTCCCCTTCTTGGCAAATGTTGCGAGAGACATGTACGTATACAGTACGGTGAGAATATTATGTGTCACGCATACACGAAAGAACGATCTGGAGGCTTATCTAACATGCAGCGGCGCACCAAATAGAATAGGGAGGATGGGAACATCTCATCGATGTTGCGCACGCCGGCATCCACCCGCAACCACACACCCAATCCATACAAAAAAGCGTTGGGATGCATGGAGCACGGTATCTCTGTCGCGTGCTTCACCTCGGGCGCGAGATAAGAGTTGTTTCTACTGGGAATGAAGTCCAACTCCCAGTTACCATCCTCCAATGGGAATGTCTTCCAGCGAAAGGTCGTATCACCCCCTTCAGTGACGATGTCATCCTGTGACGTTATAATCGGAACTCGGCCGCGCGCTAAAAGCCCACGCCATTGTTCCTCTATCTCGAAGATGACATCCATACTTTTTAGAATAAGCCCTGTTTAATCTAAAAAAAGAATAATTGCTGCATCCGTACCTGCGCCGCATCCATCTCGTCCTTAAGCTGTCCTCGTTGTCCTCGCTGTCCGCGCTGCTCCTGTCCTCGTTGTCCTCGCTGCTCTTGTCCTCGCTGCTCTTGTCCTCGCTGCTCACGTCCTCGCTGTCGCCCCTCATCCTCATCCTCATCCACATCCTCATCCACATCCTCATCCCACAGTGCCACCGCACCACCCACGCGCCCGCGTGTTCGCGTTGTCGCGGGGTCGGCACTTGTAGCACTTCCAATAGAATGGATAGGAATACACCAATTTGATGCACCCACCACTCAGCACCAGTCGCCTCAGAGCGTTCAATCGCTCAGTCTCAGGCCAGCCGGTGAAATGTACAAATATTTGACTGTAGGGTGTGCCGTGCTTGTCCGTCCTTGGGTTCACGACCACATGGGCGGCGCGGTCACATCCGAACAGTCCGGTAAAGGCCGCGCGAACCTCCCTCTGGCTCCATTGGCCAGTGGCTCGCGGGATACAGAGACTAGGGTTAGCCTCGCGATCCGTGTCAACAGTGTGATCCATCACTTATCCAGTGGTCTTTACGACAATGCTCATCGGCATCACAGATCAATTTTCACTACTAATGTGAGCAATCACCGCTATATTAAGAATGCTGCCTCCTACAAGTTCATATACGCGTATTGGACAAAACCTAGTCGACTACCGTGCGTTGGCTGTGAGGAGACAATGAACTGTACGCATTTGTCTTTAACTTGCTTCGACCTCAATTTCTATTAAGGATATAGAGGGGAAACCGGGATGAGTCCTAGTTAGAAATGTCCACACCATACCGTCCGCCGCCAAGTACTAAGGCCCCGCGCCATAATTGTTTTCAGGCAAGTACTGCCGCCGCCACCCCGCCTTTGCCAGATTTGCTCGATGTAGAAAGCTTTCCAGCTCTTCACGCTGGCGACGTTCGTCCCGGTGTGTGGGGGTGTAAAGGCGCCCGTCGTGCTGGACCGAAAAAGGAGAGGGCGTCTGGGCCAAGCGTTTGGTGGGAAACAGCACCCCCGGGGTGGATGCTGCTCACTCCTAACTGGGGTGGGTCCGGAGTGGACAAGGTATTTTGCGATTACGGTGGTGATAGCGAGCATGAGGAGGTGATCCGCTCGGAAGAACTGCGACAACAGTGGTTGCGAGACCCAACAAGGCGACACATCCAGTGGATGCAGGAAAAGGAGGCCCTTCTCGCGGATATCGGCGACATGACACCCCACAATGTGATCCTCTTCCAGCAGCGGGTTGAGTACGAGCCTCCGAACTTGTTGGATGATGACTGCGCGAGCTCCGATGAGGATTGGCAAGACGGGGAGTAAGCGTTATGATGGCTCGAGTCTTTTGTTTACACATGGTATGTCAGAAGAGCTTGACTGGCTCGCGGAATATGACCAAGACGCAGAGGACTATGCACCCTTCCAAATCGCTCATCCCGAAAAGGTGAGAGTGTTCTTGTTGTTCATGGACCCAGGGTACAAGTTGGACAGGGTAAGCAGGCGGCAGGGACCACTTGTAGCAGGTGTGCTAACAGATGAAGCAATGCGAGTACTTGCGCCAGGCAAAGTATCCGCTACGGAGGGTAACTATAGCAAAATGGGCACGTTTTACTTCGCAACAGACCTCCAGGAGGAGCCGACACAGAACCAGACAGTCTGGGGGAAGATCGAAGAGCCATTGACCGGATTCGAAGTAGCTTTCCCGAAGAGCATCCAAGCGATGCACACGTTAAATGCGGTCTACGTCATGTACCAAAGATCGTGTTTGAAACGTCCTAATCCTGCTAAGACGCGCAGAAAGGTACATTTTAAGACGTCCTTAAGCAAGACCAGGCGGGCCATCGCATGTTAAAAATGAAACCGCTTAAAGCTCTATCCAATCCTATTCGTACCACGAATGGCTGCTGTTTTCATGTCATCTGACGCCCCGCGAGCGCGGCAGCTAGGTAAGAACGGTCAGCCCGAGTATCAGAGGACACAGAGACTTGAAGACTGGCGTGAGCAACTTACGCAGCTGTCCTTCCAACTAACCAGAACGAACAATACAGACACCCACGCGTCGTTGGCAAAATGGTTCTTCTCTATTATATCTGAATGCGCGAACAGCTACAAGCAGCCTGGGGCGACCCCAAGTCGTAAACTAGAGATGCTTGGCGTCCTCAACGATGCGTACGCACTGACGCTCTTTACACGCGATATTGTGTTCGGCAAAGGTGAGTATGCGCTAGCTTACATCCTTGTAGGCGAATGGCTCAGGTTGGGATTGCAGTGGTCTCCCGCGATCGATCTCGCTCAATGCGCCATTACGATGATGATGACGAGTGATGGCTGGTTCACTGAGGAGCGCTCTCATCCTTACGGGTCATGGAAGGACTTGAAGCACTTCTGGACCTATTTGCAATCTGACGCTTGGCGTACTGGGTTGTGTGATGTGGACGCCGCGGAGCTGGTTGAGAAAATGGAGAGGGAGCTTGTGGGTGCGGCGGTCGCCCAGTTGCATAGCGATATCCAGTCCAGCAACCCCTCTCTATGTGCTAAGTGGATGCCGCGAGAGAAGTCGGCGCAATCGCATCTATTCCGTCGTATGGCGGAGACTATGTTTGAGAGCTTTCTGGCCACGGCGAACACGGACGAATCGGAAGTTGCTGCAACCAAGAAGGCCTGTAGGTATTTCAGGAAACTGTTGTCGAAGTTGAACCAGGTGTTGGATACACCTCAGGTAAAGCAGTGCGCGGGGGAGTGGTCGACGATTGACTTTGATACGGGCGTGAGCAGTATCACTACGCGGAACCAACGCCGGGCTTTTCTCAATCTCACCAGGAACGGAGAACAGCGGTGCGATACCGCTGACCGTACTCAATGCGCGATTAACTTCAAGAGTCATGTGGAAGCCGCTGCTCGTGGAGAACGAAGGATGAAAGGAAAGCGTGTGGGGGTCGACGCTTTCGTTCGTGACGCGGTCCGGCTCGCCCGCGATGCGGAGGTCGGTGAGATCGGGGCGGAGGACATGACGACATTGAAGGCGGCGATCGACGCGCAGTGGAACGATGCGAAGAGTGTGTGCGGCTCACTCGGTGACTACGTCGCACTGGTCGACACATCAGGAAGCATGGAGGACGAGTGCGCGAGACAGTTGTACAGTGCAATAGGTCTTGGTATTCGGATTGCGGAGAAGTCACGGCTGGGAAAGCGTGTGCTTACGTTTTCTCACGCCCCGGCGTGGGTTTCTCTGGAGGACGTGGATGGCTTTTGCGACGCGGTCGCTCAGGTGCGGGAGGCACCATGGGGGTGTAACACTAACTTCAATAGCGCACTGACGATGATACTTGAGGCATGCGTGACGCGAAGGCTAACTTCCGAGGAGGTGAAGTCGATCACGCTCGTGGTGTTGTCTGACATGAACATAGACGCGGCTGAATGTGGTGGCGACGGAACGATGTCGGACTTGATTCGGCAACGATACCACGACGCAGGCGTCCAAGCAAGCGGTGAGCCGTGGGTGCCTCCGACCATTGTGTTCTGGAACTTACGCTCGACCGAGGGTTTCCCGTGTGTATCATCTCAAAGCAATACTACGATGATCTCGGGGCAGAACCCAGGGCTCTTACAATCTTTTTGCGAGGAAGGGTCCGGTTGCCTTAGCCTCTATACCCCATGGGAGGCGTTGAAGAAGGCTTTGCGTGGTGAACGCTACGCGCCGGCCAGGCGGGCCTTCGACTGGGCGACGGCCGCCGAACTTGCGCCCGCCAATTGGGGAACAGTCTAGTCAGTCAGTCAATAAGAACGTTGCTGTTAAACTTTCTTATCGACTAGTAGCAAGGATGTCATTTCATCAGATAATACAGCTGATGAGCCTTCACGGTCTTTATCGAGATAATGTAGAGGGCAGCGCACCCGCAGCTGCGGAGGAGACCGTCATGGAGCTGGAAACGGGCACCGCCGAAGCGCTGGGTGTCACGGGAGACACATGCCCTATACAGATGACTGAGTTCGAGAAAGATGATGACGTGACGAAGCTACCCTGCGGGCACATTTTCGCGAAGCAACCTATAGAGACATGGCTCCGGGAAAAGAAGGCTCAGTGTCCGTCGTGTAGGGCGCCACTGCCATCCACCAGCCAAGAAACAGAACACGCGGCGATCGCCGTCGGACGGGGTTTAGAACGGCAACTCCTACTTCATACCATGGGAGCTCTTATTGCTTCGCAGATGGAGGGAGGAGAAAACAGCGCTGACCTCCAGTGGGCGATTTCCAGCAGCATACAGTATAGGTCCCCACCCGCGTCGCACATCACGGACAGCCCGCCCCTCTCGCCAGACTAGATATCGTCGACACTAATAGGGGCATCGTCCATCGAGACGACGAAGCGATCGGTTCTTTTCCCTCTGGCGGCTGCTGCACCGGCGGTTGCCACGAGCGCCATCTCCATTTGCCGCTCCTCCTCAGTGTAGGCGTCGCCCATCAGACGCGCACCACCACCCCCTACTGCATCACCACCCCCTCCTGCAGCATCTTCCTCGATGAGATCCCGATATCCCTGCGTTTTCGCGTCGACAAAGTCAAACTCGCTGTGTTCACCCACGCCGTCTGGCTTGATCCCGGTGAGCGCCGATAAATCACGCTCTTCATTTGTCTGAACGAGCAAATCTTTCTCAGGTGCATTGTACACTTCAAGTAAATCACATTTCGCCGCTTTGCCGTGGGCACACCCCTCCCAGTCACGGACGCCTACCAAGACCCATACACCATGCGACAGCATATTACTCCGCTTGTCGCGCCCCCGGAACTTCGACCTCATGACACATGTCCGTGTCGCACCGTCCTCACACTTCACTGAGCACATCCCACCACCAAACACCTTCAAACAGACCGCATATAACTCTTCATCTTCGAGGGCGAGGCGAACGCCATTGACCATATTGAAGCTTTTGTTCTTCCCACCGTTCTTCTTGCCTTTGCGACCACCGCCCATGCTTGTCTGTATAAAAGAAAAGAAGCTGCTGGCAATTCATTTCAATTTTGATACATATGGAGCCGATTAGAACCAATCCATCCCATGAGCGTTGGCACGGAGATGTCTCCTTCCGACCAGTACTTGCTTGTCAAAACATCTCCGAGCCACCGCCCGGCGGGCGTCGTGCGCCCATCATCCATCTCATCTATTTCGAAGGGGACACATAGTTCTCGCACTTTTTCCGGCTGTTCATCCGGGTGTACCCAGTACTCATCGTGGAAGAGCTCATCACTGTCGTCGTCTTGGAAAACCAAATGAGAAGCATCCCAACCCACCAGTGGCCGCGGAGGGAGGAACCCCGAAACCGTGAGCCGTTCATGCCAATAAGGCGTGTCGCGGGCATAGAAGGAAGCATAAGATGCCCAGAGGTGATGAACATCTTGTTCCGGCGGGACGACGTGTCTGGCGAGATGGAAACTATGTAGATGCCCCGCCGCGGGACCATAGCTCACACGGCACCGCATTATGTCGTAGCGTTTGACATCATGCAACTCCGGCGCCAGTGGGGCGACCACTTCGTCCCAAATAGCTCTGTCCGCAGGAGAGGGCAATATTCGCACCGCCGGTCGGCGTTCCGACGAGGGGAACCGAAGTTGCACCATGTAGGCTAACACAGAGTTCCAATTGTTTGCGCGAATGAAAGCGGTGGGTGCCTTAGCGCGACAGAGACAACTAAGCACTTCTCCGATGTCGATAGGCGTGACGTCCGTGCGGGTTACTGGAGCGAGATACGCACAAATATCAACCCAGTTGCCTTTGACCCAAGCTATAGCAAACTTCCGGACAGGCGCCGGCAAAGAGCTGAGCTCGGACACTACCGCAGGTGGTCTCCCGGTGAATACGTGTTGCGGACACACACGGTCGTCGAGCAGTTGTCGAAGAGCGAAGACACTAATATCCCACTGAGCCACTCTCATGTTCTTTACAACGGCTAATAGGCTGTCCGTACTGGCTCCGCTCTCATAAAGCTGTTCCTTTCGTCGGATGAAGTCAAACATATTGGGGTTCTTGATGGAATAGAAGTCGTAGTAAATGTCCCACAACATTTCGAACGGTGTCCATCCCGAAGCATGGAACTCGGCAATCCAGTATATGCATTCTTCCGCGGGAGCAGACGTGAGGAGAGCTGTTGTTAACGCCAGCCGTGCCTCGTCGGCTAGATATAGAAGTCTTGTTAAACGAGGTCGAATCGCGGTCGGCGTCATTGATTGGCTCTGTTTGGTGTTACCGCGTTCTTTAGAGATACTTCAATTTTAGCTACTAAGTTTTCTGTACTAATAGTACAACATGGGCAAGGAATGGAAAGACTACGTCAACGAGGTGATCGCCGAGTTTAAGAAAGCAGGCAAGAAGGTGAGACTCACTGAGGTTCTCCCGATTGCCAAGAAGAGACGCGACGCTGACGGCGGGCACCCCCATAAGGGTCAGGCGAGTAAGACCAGAAAGGGCCGTAAGGACTTCGTGACCCACAAGGGTAACAAGAAGTTCAACCGGCGGAGCCATCGCCAGTCGCACGCCCAGGGATCGAAGACCAAGCGCAGCCCTTACCGGCGCAGACACAACAAGTCCAAGAAGCGCGGCGGCAGACGCAGCGGCAGACGCAGCAGAAGATAAACTAAATCTGAGTGAAAAGCACAAGCAGCGCAAAACCATCCCACTCGCGCCACCGTCCCACTATCTCTCGCCACTCGCTATCCCAGCATTTACCTTCATATTTATCACGTGTTTGACACCAACCTTCTTCTAAATGTGTCAAATATGCTCTCTCACCACTTTCTAGAAGTGGGTGGTGAGTGAGATAACACTCCCTTATTTCGTCAAGTCTTGTTTGGTGCAGAGGCGTGGATGGGCGTTCAGCCAGTTCCAAAAGGACATGCATGTCAAACGTCCAGCAATGTCGGTGGGTGGTGGTCTCCCCCCAGATGGCGAGAAGATGCATCCGTGCGCTGTCGTTACCAAGCTTAGAAAAGCATCTGATATCGATAGCTTGTGTAAAATGGGCCAAAATGGGAAGCCCCGATATGGCGCACAGCCTAAGGCTGTCGCAGGTGAGAGAGCAATGGGCAACGAAACTGGATTGCAACTGTTTGACGATCGCCCCTATCTGCAGACGCGCGTCATCTAGTGGAAGAGTGTCGGCTGTCGTCCATGCAGCGTTTGACAGTGTTTCCATGAGCGCGAGCGGCGCACCGAGGGATACCCCTTTGACCACACCCGAAGAGTTGCCTGCGAGCCGCCCGACATCGATCGGTTCATAATTAAGAATGGGCGAGGCCCAGTGACGCCAACCGGGAGCTCCTAAAAGCCTGTCGGAAACCCGCGCCGCGTTGCGCAAAAGGCAGGAGTCGAGACAGATCGTTTGTTGTGTTGCCGTCTCGGAACCCGCTGCTAAATCGGTAAAGGATAACAGGCGCACCATGTCACTTGATGGGTGGCAAGAGTAGAAAAAAGGAAGGAGCACGCGCTTATCCCATCCCTTCAACACTATGCAGTGTGCTTGCGCGACATCACAAAGTACCTGTTCTTGTACGTCTTTTTAACCTTTGCGATTATGTACGGGGCGTCGACATCATCGCATTCAAGCATGGTTTGTATTTCTGCTCGGATCGCCCGTTGACAAGTTCGACAGAAGTCGACGTACGACCCGGCCGGTGTGAAGTCATCACCGTCTATCTTCGAGAGAAGGTGCGCGTCCATGGTAGCCAGCAGCTCCCTGCCCATAGAGCGGTAAGTCCTGCGAGTGGTGGGTGCTGCAGGGGCACGCGGCTCGCTCTTGACATCTGACTTGTTGCGGAAGTAGTAACGCGCGCTCTTATACATCTTGTCCACGGGATCACCTCTGTATCCGCGTGCCCTCAGCCGCTCCGTCTCTCGGCCCACTTCTTCAGCGTTCTGGGTGAGCCATTGCATCCAGTTCGATTGAAACGTTTTCCGGTGGACGTCTTTATTGGCGCACGCAAACGTGGTGAGTTTTAACACCACCAAAGGGGTCATTTTGAACCGATACGTAAATGGGTCGAGTACAACTTTCGTCGTCATGATGTGGTAACAGTGTGTGTAGTCCGTACAATGCGTCATGCAGTTTCAATTTTTTTAGTTTTCCACACAATAAGTACAGGAAGATGCCCGACACGTACACGCTTTCGCTAGCCACCCATTTGAACACTAGGGATTCGTGCTATGAGAAGATCATCACGGTCGACAGGGAACCAAACGGGCCACTGTCTCAACACATAAAGAGACTTAACCCACCGCCACTATCACCCTTTGAGGTGAACACCTCCTGCTCGACACCATGTCGTTGCGTGTATGCGATTAAGAGCTTCGTAGACAGTTCGAGGCTGCTGCCGCCGCACGAAATCCCTCAGCTCTACAGCTTTCTGCAGTCAAACGGGTACAGCATCGACATCGCGGTTAGCCAAATGACGATGCAATCGGAAGTTCGGTTCGCAAATCCGTTGATATGCTTTATCACCTTCTAAACTCGAAAATTGATCGAAGTGGCCACACGTCCGTGTGTTACAAAAAGCAACACATGGAAGGGAAGCGGCAACTAGAACCTTATCCAGTGGTGGACCAAGAGCTAGTAGACGCTTACGTGGCGCAACTGTCGCCAATGGAGCGTCAAACTATGCAGATTGCACGGGAAGAGCTTAAGTCCTCGTTCTGCGTTGAGAAGAGTGTCGGGTTTCTGGGATGGGTCGCCAGTCAGTAGCGTCGACGAGATTGACGCTTCGTGCCGCGACGCTTCGTGCCGCGACGCTTCGTACCGCGACGCTTCGTGCCGCGACGCTTCGTACCGCGACGCTTCGTACCGCGACCGCTTCGGCGTTTTCTCATAGCCGAACGACGCCTCCTCCCTCCAGCTATTTCCTCCAGCTGTGGGCTGGGGCTCGGAATGGCCACCGACCGATTACCACTGGCCTTAGCCATGGAATCCTTCAACAAGCTCTTCACTCCTCGCGCTGCCGTCGTAACATTTCCAGTCTTTACATTTCGCAGCTCACTCACGCCACCAATGGCCTGTGTTGCTGTTGAGGAAACGCCTTGAGTGACTTCTTGCGCTACCTTTACCGCTCCCGCTACCAAGGTGAGAAACAACATAACCGTGTTCCAGACGAGCCCAACGCCTGGGATTTGACCTACTGCTGAGTTAACGACTCGCATCGCCGCGTTCGCACCCCGAGCGGCTATCGTCGACCCCACGTCTCCGGCAGCCAAAACCGCCTTTCCGGCAATTGCTTCTACACGCGGCGTTGCGATGATAAGAATCTCATTAGCTGCTTGTGTAAGCGCATTCGCTAGGGCTTCCAGCTTTTCCTTAGACTCCTCAGACTCGGCCATCTCTCTGATCACAACGGCAAGTTGACCCATCTGCTCGTTGACAATTGGAAGTGCCAAATTACGTCCCTGGGTCCCGATCGGAAGATGCTTCGCAATTAAACCATCTAGCAGTGACAACCCATCCTTCAGTCGTCCAGCGAGAAAGTCCATGCCAAGTTTAACACCCTCTCCTACCAGAGGTACGAGGCCAGTAGGAACGCCTTTCACCTGCTGAAGAGGCGGTCCCTTTGGGATTTTGGCTAGCGCAAGCTGACTCCCAGCGGGGGAAGGTATCAAAGACTTCGCTCTTGAAAACCTAGAGCCCAGTTCACCCTTTATCCCAGCCATACCGCTAGGAGTTACAGCGCCTGCCGCGGCTCTTTTAGCTTGACTAGCAAGTCCCTGTAACCGGCCTGAAACACCCTTGAAGTTCTCTTGTGCTTGTTTTTGAATACCCCTCATGTTCTGCTCTGCAACACTGGCTGCTGCTCTCTTCAATAGAGGGTTTCCTCCTCTCTGGCGCAAACGCATAGAGGGCTGCTGTCTGTTGAAGTCGTTGATGGCAGTTGCTACCCCCTTTAGAATGGAGCCTAGCAAGATGAGCAACGCCGAATCTAACCTCATGTCCTTCTTTCTGGAACCCGTCTCCATGTATACACAACTAGTATAGATGGAGGTTTTTATTTTTCTAGAGGGTCACACGCTCCTGCTGCATCTTCTTAAACGTAGCAAAGTCGATGACCTTTCCGTCTTCTGCCGGGGGAACGAATACTACTTCACGGGCACGCTGGAGCTCCTCCCAGTCAGCCAACTTCCCCCTGTACGAATACCGGTTCGACTCCTCCGGCACCAGCTCACCCGAACTGTCCGAGACCGCACGGGATTGCCCCCGCCCCTTATTGTAGCTTTTAAACGAAGCGAACACTGTGTCCCGTGGAGTCTCAGTTGGCTCTTCATCCCCCGCCGCTGCCGCCGCCGCCGCCGCTGCTGCCGCCGCTGCCGCCGCCTCTGCCTCCTCTGCCTCCTTCTCTTCTAAACACTTCTTCTGGCGAGCCAGTTGCTCTAAAGTACCATGATACACTTGCACGCAGTCATAAGCGCTTACATAGCTTCGACAAACCGTCTCCAGATACTTGTACGGCACGTCCTTCGTGTTGCAAAACCACCAAAAGCTCTCCGTCGTGTTGTCATAAAGCATGACCACATCGCCACGCGGTGTCTCTTCCGTCACATGAGAAAACGCTAGCGCATCCAGCATCTCCTTACTCAGCTCCTTTCCCTCCGCCTCCTCGAGCATTCCATCTATCTCATCCGCATACAGGTCTTCATATGGGACATCCGATTCATCGCTGGACGTGGTCTCGTATTGCGCGGGCCGGCGAGTGTCCTTTCGGTGTATCATCGAGATCAACCAGAGACTGCCGATCACCCCAGTGATGGAGACATACGCCACCGTAGTGAAGTCGTCCCACCAGCTTCCCGGTCCACCCGTGAGGCATGGGTTCGTGCCAACTGGACAATCATACATGAGCTTTCCCTATAAGGTAGGCCGAGCAATCTATTTAAGCCCTTGAAGCTCGCTTTTGCGGAATGCACACAGATCAGCGATCTCCTCTCGCAAATCCGCCACGGCTATTCGCTGATAATTACCGTTTGTGTTCTCCGGATGCATGCAGATCAGGAACATTCCGACCACTTTCACACCATAATTGGCCTCTAGTATGTACTTGTACATGTTCAGTTGCAACGAATAGTGCCAAAAGTTGGAGTCGGGCAAATGTGAAATACACTCCGTGTGCGAGAACTTCCCCACCGGATTAGTCTTGACGATCCCCTTACTCCTCTTCCAATCGTATATCAGCAAATCGCCATCGGCGTTCCTGAAAACCATATCAATCGAACCCGCCAGACGGAGTTCCTCGTGGAACACAGTCCACTCCGTCCTATACGGCTCTAAGTGGCCCCAGTCATTCAGGAAGTTGGTGAAGTAAGTGCGCTCAGGACACTGCAACCAGTCAAAGTCACCCGGAAGACATTGATTGTAATAACACTCAATGTCGTAATGCATCGCGGTCCCAGCTTTCGCTGCAGCGTCGCGGTTTATCTCCCATCCTTCCTTTATCTCATCAGGTGTCTTCCCGTAGTACTTGCTTTTGGGCCAGCGCATCGATGACATCATTTTCTCTATGATGCGATCGGCGTCAAACCTCTCGAAATGGACATGGTTCCATGTCGTCACCGATGTAAAACCCTCGTCACCGTCGATACTGTAAATGTGCGGCTCCTCATAGAACCTTATCCGCAAATCCCGCTCGTGCACATTGACCCGGGCAAGCAACGTTGGAAGGCCGCGCTCCTCCATGGTTAAATATGCACCTACATCCCGCATCGTTCTAATATCAATTTTATAGTTACGTGCAAGTAGGGGGCACTATGATGAAAAAATCTCACGTTAACATAAGGATGTCCTTCACCATAGAAGTGTCCTTCGACCTCCGTAAGCGCGCTCAGGTCAGCGCCTTCAGCACACAAACCCAAGAGATGGCAGAGAAACACGGGTGTGTTTCGCACTACGCGCTGCACGAGTGTGAAGGGCGCGGACGAGTGATGGAGCGGAACCATCACGTATTCATTTCCGAATACGAAGACATTGAGACAGCAGCAGCTTACGTGCGGGAGGTGAGAAGGACGCAATACCTCTACGTGGAAAGCATATACCGGGAGGATGGGAAAGTACAACTACTGTACGCGTCTCCTAGGTATTTGAAGAGAATGGATAAGGGGAACGTGCAAGCTTACAAAGCGAGTAGAAAAGCCGAGCAGGCCATGGAGTGCCCGCTCATGCTCGCGGTGCGCGTCGGATGATGTTACGTCGTACTTTCGCGTGCTGCGCTCCTGCGTGCTGCGCTCCTGCGTGCTGCGCTCCTGCGTGCTGCGCTCCTGCGTGCTGCGCTCCTGCGTGCTGTGCTCCTGCGTGCTGTGCTCCTGCGTGCTGCGCTCCTGCGTGTGCGGCGTCTGCGTACGGTAGGGCATCTCTTCGCAAGACTCGCCAACCGTGCCGTGAGGGGTTGACTTGCAGAGCCCAGACCCTTCACAAGTGTGGCTAAATCCGCGACTTCTGACTTACAAACACCGTCCCTGCACAAACGCATAGAGAGCACATTATTCTCCAAGGAAGCCGTTGCAGTCGTTGTCGTAGGAACTTCTCCGGTGGCGCGGCGCATTGTAAAAGAGCGGAAGATGCCTGTCATCGTCTGCATAATAGCGAGAAAAGAAGTAGAGCATTATATTCCAAACTATCACTATATGCAAGGCGGAGCACCGCGCAAAGATGAGGCTCGAGCGGTTAAGGAAGAAGCCAAACTCGCAAAGAAGGCTGAGCAAACTAGGATAAAAGAAGAGGCGGCTCTAGCAAAAAAGGAGGCAGCCCTCGCAAAAAAGGAGGCAGCTCTCGCAAAGAGGGAAGCCACAGCGGCCAAGAAGGCCGAGAAGAAAGTAGCCGCAGCAAAAAAGAGCTTGAAAAAGAGCACTAAGAAAAAGGCACCAGGCACCGGCACGAGAAAACTGAAGGGTAAAAAACTTACACTGGTAGAGGTGGATGACGGTGTGCTGGTTCAGGAGGAGAAGTTGAAGGCCGCCTGTGAAAGACACGCGAAGAAGACAATGACGGAAGGCGACGTCTTTTCTGATAGAGACAGCTCTAGAAAATTGAAGAGCAAAACTTCAAAAACTGTTAAAGCAAAAATGGCGGTATCAACAAAAACTAGGACGCTTAAGCGCAAACTGACGCTTGTGGAGAAACTCCCAGTGACAACAGATGTAAAGAGCTCGCGACCAGAGGAAACAATGAGCGCCCCGAAGCCGAAGAGTGCAGTACACCGTTACAATGAGGAGTTCATCGATTTGTTGGGCCAGCTGCGAGCAATCATGATGCAGCAGGGCGAGCCGTTCCGGGCGCGTGCCTACCAGAAAGCGATGGAGAGCATTATGGTCTATCCTGGAGATATCACGTCTGCGGTCCAAATCAAGGGGCTGAGTGGAGTGGGCAACATCACATTAGCCAAGATGCAGGAGTACGTTGAGACGGGCAAGATCGCGAAATTGGAGAAAGAGAAAAACAACCCGATCAATGTGTTGACGCAAATCTACGGGGTGGGGCCGAAAAAGGCGAAGGAGCTGATTGACATGGGTATTACTACCATCGCGGAACTGAAGACACGTCAGGACGAGACACTCAACGAGGCGCAGAAAGTCGGCCTGAAATATCTAGACGACATCAACGCACGCATCCCTCGAGAAGAGATCGTACGGTACGAAAAGGCTCTCAGTGGAGTGTTTGACAAGGTAACCGCGGCGGGTTCGCGTTTCGAGATCGTCGGCTCTTTCCGGAGGGGTGCTGCTCACTCGGGTGACATCGATATCATAGTCACAAACGAGAGCAACAACAAAAAAGGATCGTTCGACGCGTTCCTCGACAAGCTGATCCAAGATGGGTTTGTCACGCACGTGCTCTCCCGCGGAGCACACAAGAGCTTGACTCTCGCCAAACTCCCAGGAGAGACGGTATCGCGTCGCGTAGACTTTCTGTACACCACACCCACTGAGTTTCCCTTTGCCATCCTGTACTTCACGGGGAGCAAGGTATTCAACACCATCATGCGTCAGCGTGCGCTCGATATGGGCTACTCACTGAACGAACATGGCCTCTCTAAAATGATCGCGGGGAAGAAAACGACACAAATAGCCGACGAGTTCGGCAGCGAGCAAGACATCTTCAAGTTCCTCGGCATGAAATACAAGAAGCCTGAGGAGCGGAAGGACGGTCGCGCGGTGGAGCTCTCGAAGCCCGGCGAAGTAGATGAAGTGCAAGAGGACGTGGCCCCCGTTGCGAAGAAGACAATTGTGAAGGGAGCACGCTCAAAAACTTTGAAAAAGCCCCCCGTAGTGAAGGGATCGTCGGTAGAGAAAATGGCGGCCGACTTCAAGGAGAAGGGGATTGACGCCGTGAAGGCTTTGTCGGAGGTCGATCTCTCGAAACTTCTAGTGGCTGCTCAGAAGGCGTACACCAACGATAAGCCGTTCCTGACGGACGGACAGTACGATGTGGTCAAAGAGTACGTGGAGCGCGAATATCCTGACAATGACGCATGCCAACTTGTGGGTGCGGCGTGCGCGCCGACAGCCCGCAACAAGGTCACCCTGCCTCACATGATGTTCTCCATGAATAAGATTAAGCCTGACACGGGGGCGTTGCCCAAGTGGAAGGCCAGTTTCCCTGGAAATGACGACTATGAGATATCGGGTAAACTGGACGGGGTGAGCGGGATGTACAGCACGGAAGGGGAAACACCGAAACTGTACACGCGAGGAAACGGAAAGATCGGACAAGACATCAGTCACATCATTCCTCATCTCAACCTGCCCAAGACGAAAGGGATTGTCGTCAGGGGCGAGTTCCTGATCCCGAAGGTGGTGTTCGAGGAGAAGTACGCCGCCGAGTTCTCCAACCCGCGCAACTTAGTGGCGGGAATCATCAACGCACTGAAGAAGGCGGATGTGAGGAAATACAGAGATCTTGACTTTGTCGCGTACGAGGTGATCGTACCGGGGTTGAAACCCTCAGAGCAGATGGCGAAGCTGGAGGAGCTTGGCTTCAAGACCGTGGTACACGAGACCATCCCAGCGAAGACGCTCACCAACGAGTATCTCTCCGGGTTGCTGAAGATGTGGCGCACCGACTATAAGTACGAGATCGATGGTGTGATTGTAAGCGACAACAAGATTTACCCGAGGACGGAGGGCAACCCGGAGCAATCGTTCGCATTTAAGATGGTGCTGTCTGATCAGGTCGCGGAGGCGAAGGTGCTCAACGTAATCTGGACGCCGTCGAAGGACGGATACTTGAAGCCGCGCGTGCAGATCGAGCCTGTAGTGCTGGGAGGTGCGAACATCGAGTTCGCGACAGCTTTCAATGCGAAGTTCGTGGAGGAGAACAAGTTGGGTGTCGGAGCTGTGATCGAACTCATTCGGAGTGGAGACGTCATCCCGCACATTCAAAGCGTAATCACCCCGGCGGAAAACGCGCAAATGCCCCTCGAGCCCTACGTGTGGAACCCTACGCATGTCGATGTAATGCTGGAAGACGCAGCGGCGAACGAGATCGTCCGGGAGAAGAACATACTGGTCTTCTTCAGGACGCTGGATGTGGACGGGATCGGGGCCGGAAACGTGAAGAGATTGGTGGATGCTGGCTTTGACACGGTGCCGAAAATCCTAGCACTCCAAAAGGAAGACTTCTTGAAGGCGGAGGGGTTCAAGGGCAAGCTAGCGCAGAAGGTGTGGGCCGGGATCAAGGAGGCCACAGACGGTGCATCGCTCCCCGCGCTGATGCAAGCGAGTAACGTCTTCGGAAGGGGCCTCGGACAGAGAAAGTTCAAGCCGATCCTCGACGCGTTCCCAAACGTTCTGACGTCGAGCGCATCTCCCGCTGAGAAGATGAAGATGGTCGGGACGGTAAAGGGGATGGGGCCGCAAAACGTGGACGGATTTGTGGACAGCATTCCGAAGTTCGTGGAGTTTATGAAGGAGGCCGGACTGGCAAGAAAGCTGGATTACGTGGAAGAAGCACCGCAGGGGGACGCGAGCGATCCGCTCTACGGAAAGGAGGTGATGATGACAGGCTTCAGGGACAAGTCACTGATTGCGGCGATCGAGGCACGCGGCGGGAAGCTAGGATCGAGCGTGAAAACGGACACGGTGGCGCTGCTGGTGAAGGATTTGGACGAGGACACGGGAAAGGCGGAGCAAGCGAGGAAGAAGGGGGTGCCGATCATGACGGTGCCTCAGTTCAAGGAGAAGTACGGGATGGTGTAGATGGTTGTTAAAGAATATCGGGATATAGTAATGGGGATTTGGGTTTTTCTCTTTGTCGTCGTAATCTTGCTGTGTGCGTTTATCCAGCTACGGCCGAGCAGAGAAGGGTTCTTCACCACGCCTTCGTTCGCTGACTGTCGAGCGGACGGCTTTACGAAGGAGTTCTGTGTGCAGACGCCTTTGAGTGCGCCATGGCTGGGTCCCGACGTGTGCCAGTGCTCATCGGGGGAGCTAGGCAGGCGTCTACCCGGCTTCCGGGGAGAGTGTGTGTGCTCTGGTTGGTGGCTGTGACATGCGACGCAAACGACGTAGTTCAAGGAGAAGTGCGGCATGGTATAAGACCGGAAACGCAAGATAAGAAGGGACACACGCCCTTTTTATCTTTATTACATGTAAGAATGGCGTCTGATGATGCACCCCTATCTGGGCGAAAGCGGCAGTTATCTCCATCCACATCGCCAAGTTACAACATCGAGTCCCTGCCCAGGAAGACCGCGCACACCTCGATGCTTCCCTTCGACTGCATACTTCCTGATAATGGGTTTCCCATTCCAGAATGGCTTGTGCAGAGTGAAACAGGCAAGGGGGAGGTGGCGTTCATGACGCTTGGGAGATATCAGCCGTCACATATCGGGCATAAGGTCGTGTTTGATGGATTGGTGCACATGGCCGAGGACTATAAGACACGGAATGCCGGTGGAAACGCCCGGTGGGTCAGTGCATCGGGTGCGCCGGCGAGCAACGTCTTCGTTTTCGTTACCGCCACCACCAACAAGCCCCAATCTAAATGCACGGCTGCAGACGTTGATACTAATGTCAAACGGCGAAAAAGCATATGCGGGAACCCACTCCCGTCACATATGAAGGCACAGCTATTAGCGGAGCAAACATCCATGTACCACGACCCCGGTGTAAATGTGGTCGACATGGGAATGCCGAGAAACCAGATCAACGACATGGGATCGGCCGTTCATACCCTGCTTGCGTGTTACGAGAATGTGAAGGTGGTGGTCGGAGAAGACAGAATGGCGGCTTTCGGCTGGGTAGTCAACATATCAAAAGGACGAGTAGAGCTTATAAATGCAGGGCACCGGGACCCTCTGGCTCAAGGCGTGGAGGGTATGTCCGCAACGGCGGTGCGGAAAATGGTTATGGCCGGTGATCATGACGGCGTGCGCGCGGCGCTACAGTGGGGAGGTGCAACGCCAGAACTAGTAGATACGGTCGCCCGTGAGATTCAAAAAGCCTACACGCAACACACCGCACCCACGACGAGGAAGGGTGGGCGTCGCCTCACGCGGCGAGGTAAAATTGATCGTAGAACAGTGCGCCGCGGACGCAAGCAACGTTCACAAAGCAGACGTCATGGGCGACGCCAACGCAGAAGCAAGCGGAGACGAGCTAGGCATCTGGCCTGATTTGTTTGTGGTGGCGTCAAACGTGGTGGCGTTCTGGAGTGTAAGATGGGCGTATAAAAAGTCACACATACTGGAAGCGTATGTGTTACTTCAGAGCGCGTTGGCGAGCATTGTGTACCACATTGTCGATATTATAGGCCTCCCTCGCGGAAGTTCACAGTGGTTCCGGGGCCTGAAACATTTCGACTTCTACGCGGCCGTCCTAGTGTTGATCACGCTTTCAGCCTTCACCATGGTTCTGCACAAACACCGCGCGGTGCCCGTCGTGGCCCTCGGATCGTGGATGGTCATGGGTTTGCAAGTACGATCGTTTGACACCGAGTTCAAAATAGGAGTGTCTGCTGTGTGTGTGTTTATGGTGGTGATCTCGTACATCGTGCGGAAAAGAATGCCCAAGTGCCGGCCTCGGGAAGTCGCACTCAGCCTAGCCTTCGTAGCGGCCGCGCTCTTCTGCTTCCATTCTAGCGTAGGACCATACTGGCTCATGCACTCTCTCTGGCACATATTCATCTACATGTCGACGTTCTTCGTGCTGAACATCCCCGTGCTCGCGGAGATCAGACGTGTGCTGTCTTGGGACACAATCACAGATGCAGTGAGAAACCGCCGTGGGGGGGACGAGGAACTTGCAGTGGTCTAGGGGCAGTACAAATCGATGATGGCCCTTGCGATAGCGCAATTGATCGTCTTTGGTGATCCAAACGCGACCTCTTTTTCTACACAGTAATCTACAAACCGCCTAGCCAGTGCCAGTGCGCCCTCATGCGTCACGCGCGGTGGCAAATAGACTTTGAGGAACCCCTGGCCTCCGCGAGTGCTCGTGACGGCCTCGTCGTTCCAGCACACGATATGGCCCCTGCGTCCCCACGGGGTGGAGCTGGTCGGCCACTTGGCATCTGGGCCGCCACCCACGGGAGGGGCGAACGCCTCATTTCCATCGATATGGCTGAGAGAAACGTAATTGCAAGTATAAGCGTCGCCCTTCTTAGATAGCACATAGCACTGTTTCCCCGCGTAGTGACCGACTTTCCTTACCAGTAGCATACTGGCGCTCGGAAGCCGCATGTGTTGTCGCGTATCCGTGACTTCAAAAGGGAACTCCTTCCTCTCCGTGACCGTCGGCATGACGATGTTCTCCAGCGTGTAGTTGCATCTTATTAAAAGCATTTCGGCTGCGGTGCTGAACGGCTCACCATCTTCTACTGTATAAAAAGAATTGGGAGGTAGGGGTTTTCTCTCAATTATCGTCATGTTTGACAACGACCAAGGCCTGAAAGGTAGAATGAGTAGTAGCCACTTTGGCCTGTATGTCAGCGCTTGGCGCCAGAACCTTAGGGCATCGCGACCTTCTCTTCCAAAAGGGGGGTTGAAACATGCGACATCTGGAGCGAATATCCTACTTTTTTGCTCTTCGTTGAGAGCGAAGAAGTCGGCTTGTTCAACTTCGTTTGAAGTTGGGTGCAAGTCAAACGCATGGTAAATAGAGCGAGGATATGATCGTTTTAGGATGTCGCCGAAAAGGCCGTCTCCGGCGCTAAAGTCTAGTACCTCTAAGGGGGCCTTGCGAATGGGTTGCACCTTTGTCTTTAACCATTCCATGGCTGTTTCGATTACATGCGGCTGAGTGTAGAAGATGTCCTTAAAAGCCTTGCGGTTTCGGTCGGGGAGCTTTTGGATCATAGACAGTACGTCCGCTGACCTGGAGTCTGTATAGCTCGCCATACAGTGACGAGCGATACAAAAAAAAGCAGTCTGGCCGCTTAGTCAGCTACGTCACTTCTCCTCGGGGAAGATAACTTGCCGCCGGACCGTCTCCTTGTTGAGAAAGATGTACTTGAAGTTCCTCGAAAAGAGGCGCTCTGCACTTTCGGAAAGGAACTTTAGCTTGACAGTAGGCACCAGATGCGTGTAGACGTAAGTTTTAATCCGAATGAGGTTCTTCTGGTTCTTCAGGTGCCCTTTGCCTGCGAGCGCGTCGAGTTCGCTCATCGTCAAACCGTTACCGAGTATTTGGTTCCAGAACCAGAGGGACCACGTGTGGCAAAAGATGTTCTGTCCTACGTAAGTGTACTCGGTTTTGCCCTCCCCTCCATCCTTCTCGAACACGCCCTTGTTCAAAACAACGTCCTTCTCCTCAATGCCAAGCCCATCCTTTATCATGTGGTAGTATATCTCTGCCTTGTGCCAACCACCTGAATCAAACATGTGGAGCCGTGTCGGTTTCTGCCCTTGACCTCGGATCAGTACATACGACACATAATGTGCGGCAACATCATCTGGGTCATCCTCGCCCTTTGTCACCATAGTGATGCCGACCAGTCCCATCACGATCTTCGCCTTTCCCCACCTGGGGGCGTAGTTATCGAGCACATCCGCGTAGTTGGAGGCTGCCCGAGCTTCGTCAACCTCGTCTCCATTGTACAACATGATCGGCTGGTCTTCGTCGTATGAATGAGGAGTCATCTCGTTCTTCAGGTCGACGTCAAACCCACTGTAATAAAAATAGGTGTACGGGGCCATCACGTAAGATCCCTTCTTGAGGCCGAAGGAAGACACCAACCTAGTCATATAGGTGCTCAGATTGTCGTTTAAGGCATCGGCGTACGCCTCGGACGCCTCATTGATCTTGTCACACTGAGAAGTGGGACCCTCCATGTACATATAGGGAAGATTATCTAGTTAGAATGGAAGGCTCGAAAGACTTTAAGTCTACTCTCAACCCTGCGCACACCCTGTTCCTAATGCGGGTAGACATCGTGTCGCCCCCGCCCATGCCACCCATGACCTTCTGCACCCCAGTGTGGTACTGGCGTGACCCTTTCTCCGTGTACACAGCGTCGCCAAGATCATCCTGCCATGCTTTGAACGCCACCATCACCTTTTGAGACCAAAGAGCAAGCAGTTGACCAAAGTCCTTCGGCCCCAGCTCCCTCCAGCCCGTATCATTGTAGCCATAAAGCACTCCTTCCTTCTGGGTAACGCACATCAGAGGAACAAGTGGTGTGGACAACTGTGAAGTCTTGACCATCGTCACGATAGCATTTGCGACGCCGGTAGGGTAATCGCTGTCAATGATACACTGCACTGTTCCCGCGGGAAGTGGAAGGGTGGAGAACCACGGGTCGAGACACGTGTTGGGATGTGGTCGCGACGAAAGCCAAGCGAGAATACCCTGTTTCCGCCTTGGTGGAGAGGCAGCCTCTAGCCGTTTCAGACGTTTCTCCATTCGATCTTGATGAGAGGTCAGTTCTTGCACGAGAAGGTACAGGTCATGCGGAGACGGCGTACCTCCCTCTTCCTCGACAGCTAGCTCACGTTCCCTTTTCGTTTTAGAGAGGATTTTGCAGCACAAGACATGCCGGTTGAAGTAATGTGCCCTTGTGTAAATCCGGGTGCAGTGAGGACATTGCATGACAATGCCATGGTGTAAAGCTCTCAGTGCGTGTTCAATTTTTTACCAGTACAGTATATACGAATGGTTAACCCTATGTCCAGACTCGCATTCCAAGCAAACAGCTCCGGCGTCAGTGCATCGTATGCCACCAGCCTGTGCCCGTGCAACAACGTGGGTATCCCGTGGCTACAGGCACCAGGCTACAAGTGTGTGGACCCGAGCGACGTGTCGCTACCGGTTGGCGAAAACTGTCCGTACATAGAGCCGGGCCAGAAAATGGGACGCTGCACTGGACTGTGCCCTGACGAAATCGCCACGGCGTTGCTGATACAAAAACAGCGCCGGGCGGCCTCGTCACTCTTCATGTCGTCGCTTGCCGCAGTGACAGTCACGGGCCCGGAGGGGGGCAACGACCCAGTAGCTCAGTACAACTTTGTCAACTGGAACCAAATGAGCGACCGCGCCATCCCCCACATAGGTACGGGCAAGGTGCCCTCGCACGGTAACAGCACGCGCACCTCCATTACCCGGCACAGGCCTGGGTCCACGCGGACTGGCGGGACGGGGGTGGACGTCAAACACGGGTCGTACCAGAGATACATAAATAGAAAGAAGGGTGGCGTAATTCGCAAGCTGTGGGCGGGGCCCGCATACGACCTTGTGTCGAACCCCTACGCCGTGAGCGGGTCATGCCTACCGATTTGTCCGTAGGAGCACGGAAGTTTATCTTGCACCATAGTATACTATGGTCCAGTGTATGCCGATGAGGTTCTCGATCGGGCAACGTCCCGCAGCGCCCCAGCATGGACCGGCCCAAGCCCAGCAGGGACCGGCCCAGCGGCCGAATATGGGGGGGATGTTCGCGCGCATGGCGAAGCCCAGGAGCGGAGGATGCAGAAGCTGCGGTGGCGCCCGCTAAATCTGTTTTCTCCAGTTATCTTATAGATGGGAAGCACGTTCTTCATGAGGATCGGAGGCAGCGGAGGAAGGGGAGGACAGATATACTCTCCAACTTTGATGAGCTCCCTCATCTACAAAAGCAACGACTGGTTCTACAAGCCGGGAAGCCTTGCCGCCGGCGGAACCGGACGCACATGCTCCCGGGGAATATTAAGAGCCGTTAAGAGACGCACTTAAAAGCCCTACCCAAAGATAGTGTATAAACATGGATCGTGTTGCTCAGCTCAGAGCAATACAATCTGAAGGACTTGAACTTTTCCGCAGGAAAAACGCAGACTACGGCGACGCCTTCGCGACCTACGGGTCAGTAGGTGTGCTAGTAAGAATGGGCGACAAACTGGCACGGCTACAAAGTATCACGAAGAAGGAAGTGCGTCTCGTAGACAGCGAGTCAACCCGTGACACACTCATCGATCTGCATAATTATGCAGCTATGGCGATCATGCTTCTCGACGAAGATTTCTCTAGATAGTATGTAGGCAAATGAATTATGACTATTTCGTCAAAGTCATTCTTGTAGGGGACGCTGGTGTGGGGAAGACGTCTCTAGCCACTTCCATGGCAGGGGAGCAGCCGGTGGTGGACTACATTCCTACCATTGGGATGGACTTCAAGGTCGTGAGGCAGAAGCAAAGTGATGGATCACTGGTGAAAATGCATTTGTGGGATTCGGCGGGGGAGAAGGTCTTTCGCGGTATACTGGAGTCGTATTGCGCTTGTATTGGCGGAGCGGTGTTTGTGTTCGACATTACGAAAAGGGACTCCTTTAGGAGCCTTGGAGAGTGGGTTGCTCTGGTGGGGCGCGCGAGAGAGGGAAGGGAGGGCTGCTCATTCCCGGCGGTGGTGGTCGGGAACAAACTTGATCTGGCGCAGAAAAGGGTGGTGGGAAAGGACGAAGGGATGGCTTTCGCAGAGTCCATAGGAGCGGAATACATGGAGACCAGCGCGCGGGGAGGGATCAGCACAGAAAGACTGACACGGTGTCTAATTGAGAAGCTTGTAAGACCTAAGCAGCATGGGGACATGTGGGGCGTGCCCGACGTCATGGCGGGAAGAGGGGGGAGAAAATACGCTCGGCTGGGCGCCGCCGGCGCTGATGGTGATTGCGGCTGTTGGCTCGCTTTGTGGCGTCGCGTTAGGAACTGGTTGCGAGTGTAAAAAGGTGTACGTGCGTGCGTGCGTCTGCGTCTTTACCAATCGATGTACTGGCTCGCCGACGGGCAACAGCCCCTGAGCGGACATGCTGTACAGTTCGGTGTGTATCCACAGTAGCGCTGTCCGTGATCCACGAAGGCGCGCGAGAACGCTCCCAGCTGCTTCTCCGGAATCTGCTGTTTGACTTTCTCTTCAATGTCAATGTCCTTCATCTCCTTCGGTACGTAGTTCCACCTCTTCAGAATCCTGCTCACGTGTGTGTCAATTCCAAACTCCCCCTTCTGGTGAACCCAAGCCATCACGATGCTCGCCACATGTCGTCCTACTCCATGCATCGCCTGCAGCGTCTCCCTGTCGTCCGGCACTTCTCCGTCGTGGTCCTTCAAGAGGACCTGTGAAGCTCTCAGGATGAAGAACAGCTTCTTGCCGACATGTCGCAGTTCACAGTGCTCCATCCAGTCCATCCACTTCTTTTTTGCTTCTTTGTTTGACATCAGAGTCACGAAAGACTCTGGTGTCTGATACGCTTCAAACAGCTTGTTCGTCACCTTCAGCATTGCGCTCTCGTGTGTGTTGCAGACCAGCATCGTTGCCAGCAGACACCTCCAGTTCCAGTTTTTTCCATATTTTTGAGCGTCTGGCAGTCCGAAACTAAAGCTACGGAAACGCGTGTACTTCTTCGTCATTATTCCAGCGAAACGCGGCATGTCTAGCTCTCCCACCAATTCCGGAAGAGGCGCCTGCTGCACTTCCAGCAGATTTGTCTGCACGAGCGTCTGCATGATTTTGAAGCGGTCCGCCATCAAAATGTTTTCAATTCCTTTCAGGTAGTTCGGGTTCGCGCCTCTCAGGATCAACCCCACGCAGCTGTCAAAGTGATAGTATTTGCACAGTCTGTTCGGCTGGAACGTCACCTTCGCGACCCTTAGGGAACCCTTCCCAATCCGCTCTCCACACTTCCTGCACACTGCTTGTCCCGTTTTCGCATAGTCGATCAAATAGATTCCCTTTACCAATCTGTTTGACCTGATCTTCTCCAAAAGCTGCTTCCTCCACTGCTTCACTCCCTCCGTCGGCTTCGTCGCAATTGTCATAGTCTGGCTGCTCTGCATTTCCTTTTCTCTTTTGTTGATCGTGTCAAACGGAAGAAAAGGATTTCAATTTTTGCGCGGCCGTCGCTCGGTTCAGTATGCAGGGGGATGGGCTGGGTAGAGAACTGGATGCGTCTGGGTCTTGCAAAGACCGGTCACGCCCAGCAACAGGAGATAGTGCTGAAGTGTCCTAGGATCAAAATCCTTGATCTTGCCGAGACCCGCGCCAGCGAGATGCATCGCGCCTCCCACAACCAGTGCGCTAAACACTCGGTCGAGGAACAGCACCGCCTCGAAAGGCAGTACTTTGATGAACTGGTAGGCCAACGGCGCGCACAGCACTAACTGCACGACTGCGTGATGAGACCCGCTCATGTACCCCGGATCGCTCTCCGTGTCGCTCGACTTGTCGCTCTCCGCGTCGCTATTCTCGTCACTCGACTTGTCGCTTCCCGCGTCGCTATTCTCGGCACTCGACTTGTCGCTACCTGCGTCGCTTTTCTCGGCACTCGACTTGTCGCTTCCCTCAGCGTTGCCGTGCGCCCCCCACCAACTCAGTGCCTTGCCAACTTCACTGCTCTCCTCGGTGCTACTGTAGCCGGGCCAGAACCTACCCATGGTTTCCACGGTATGGCTTGTCTCTACGACCGGTGAACTAGGCATCTCCGCAGGAGTAGACGACCCGTCGTCTTTAGGAACGTTAGCGCTGAGTTCGGCCATTTCCGTTTCGGGATCAACGTACCACGGACGCGCGCGCGGTGCCGCCCCTACGTGCGGCTCGGCACGCTCCTTGACGGTCACCGTTAAACTCGACACCGCGACCGCTTGTTCACTCTGGGGCCTCGCGGGAGCGGCGGCACGCAGCGGGTGGGGAGGAATATCCAAAACGAAATGGCGCGCAGACGTGCGCCTTACACGCCATTTATCAGCCCGAGGCCCAGGGGTAGTCATAGCTTGTCTGTTGTGGACTGCAGGCAAGTATCTAGATCAATTTTCAACGATTATAGAAGGTGGTTTCTAGCTGATGGGGGTTTCTAGCCAAGTTTTTGGAGAAAATTGAAAGAAGGAGAGAGACAAAGAGGTATACACACACAGAGACAACAGCATGGCCGCTCAGACGCATACCGTTTACATTCCCCGGGTCCGCTCGGATACCACTACGGAGAATATCGCCGGGACATTCCACTACTACGACCTCGCGGACGTGCAGCGCGTCGACTGGGGCTTTAAATACAGCGACAGCGGGGAGTTGCTTTTCAAGCAGGCCTTCGTACACCTTCAGTGGCGCGAGAACGACACTGCCCAGCGGTTGAAGGAGAAAGTGGTGAACCACAGCCAAGGGACGCAGCCTCCTCGCCTCATCTACTCGGACGAAGCCTACTGGCTGCTTCTGCCCGCGCGCGATCCGATCCCTCAGCGCGTCGCCGATGACGCCTACGAACTGGTCATGCAGGGCGACGTGGGAAACACGCTCGACTCCATCGTGGCGCAAGCGTGGGCAACCTCGGAGAACGGCTACGCGGACGGGATGGAAAACGCACCTTCCAACGTCCGCGACTCGTGCCGGGCTATCGGGTTGGCGTTCAACAACATGCGCCAGTGGCTTGCCGAGCAGCAATCTCAAATGGCCGCGCTGCAGCATCAGACTGGCATCAACCATACGCTCCTGACAGCGACGAGCGAAAGCCTGCAGCAGTATAGGACGGCCCATGAAGACCTGTCTGCCCAGTGCAGTTCTCTGCAGGAGCAACGCGATAAGTTCGAACGTGTCGCAGCGGGCCGGCTGGTGTCTCTTACCCAAGAGGCACAGAAGGGGGCTCGTCTCCAAACAAGGGCCGAGCGGTCGCAGGAGGCCGTGGTGCGCCAAGCGAACAAGGCGAAAGCGCTACAGACCGAACTGGACGACGCGACGCAGCAGCTGCGCGAATTGCGCGGGCACATCCATAATCAGGCTATCACGACCCGCGCAGCTGCCGCTGGCGGCGCAGCCTCCTCGATCAGTAGGTGGGGTGACGACCCCATCACCGCTAGGGCCGCGGACGGGTTCGACGATGGAGCCGTTGACTGGACCGTCGTTGGGGGTGACGAGGAGGCGACAGAACACGAGAGGCCGCACGGAGCGCGTCCGTCACGCTCCGACTGGAGGGACTACCCGCGTTACGGCGAGTCGTGCAGCGATGACGACGGTAGTTGTAGTAGCATGGCGGGGGGGGAGGACGACACCCGGCCAATCTATACAAAAACCCAGCACAAGTCGGACGCTGCCTTTCGCAGCGCAGCTGTCCTCAGCGCGGAGGAAGTTGAGAGGGGCGCCATCGAGTTCTCGCCGGCGGAGTCGTTCCAGGGCCATCGGGCAGGGTTCGTGTTCATGCACGGTGCGTATGGGACGGGTTACTACGCGGACCGCGAGGCGGCTGAAGAGCATCCCGGAAGCCTGCCCCGCTGGGGCTCTCCCACCCCGCGGTGGACGCGGGAGCGCCATAGCAGGTATACGCAAGAGTAAAAACAAAAACAAAAACAAAAACAAAAGAGATAGTTAGTATAGTTTTTTATATGAAAGACTACACTTACTTAACGACGTCAACGGCGCATGTGCCGACCTCCACGTGTCTTGCGCATTCTGCGACCTCCACGCGTCTTGCGACCTCCACGTGTCTTGCGACCTCCACGTGTCTTGCGACCTCTGCGACCTCCACGCGTCTTGCGCGTCTTGCGCGTCTTGCGACCTCCAACCACCGGCTTCGCCGGCGTACGCCCCGACTTCTTTGTCGGTGATGGCGATAACACTACCTCCGGACCGCCCGGCGAGGTAAATTCTGGATTCGTCTTTCCCACTGGAGTTCCCGGCGTTATACTGTCACCCATCGTCTATGCATTCTGTCAAGAAAGTTATTCGCAACGAGTGTGTCCTACACGAAGGACATTTTCCCATTATAGACTACAATGTTTGTTTTGATCGAAGAAAGTAGAATTGTAAGAGGTTTAGGAGAACTCTTTAGATCCAACCTAAGGGGCATGGCGATCTATCCATTCATCATGCTAAAAGACACGAAACTGGAGACGCCGGAGGTGTACAATCACGAATTGATACACATCAAGCAAATGGAGGAGACGGGGGTGGTCGGTCACGCCGTGATCTGGTTGTTTGACGTAATATGGAAGACGTGCAAGCATCGTTCTCTGCGGAAAGCGTATCGTAATCTCATGTTTGAAAGAGAAGCGTACGCACATATGGACGAAATGGGATACATAGAGAAGAGGAGGGCGTACGCCTGGTTGCGAAAGAAGGACAACCAGGTGAACGCGTGATTTGCATTTGGAAAAGCAGCTAGTATTGTGGCGTGAGTGCAGTGTGCTGGGTTTGTTGTGTGGTTCCCAATATCCGAAGGGAGAGACACGAAACCCCACTCCACATTGTAGGTGCGAAGCCGAACAGGCGCGTCGCGAGCCGCCGTATCACTATAGTAGTTGCCCATACCTCTGTGTATAGCCAAGACTTAACGGCTCAAGTGCCTTTACGTGAAACTAGCGAAGTACAGACTAAGAGCCACCCGGATGCGCGGGTTAAGACCAAGTGCTTTGATCATGTGGAACATACGTATCTTATATGCGCTCTCTCTGTGGGCCAGAGCTTCCGGGGCTGCGAAGGCCAGCGAGACGAGGGCGCTTTCTCTGCTGACCAGCAACAGCCGGCTTGCTTCGTGGTCACCGCCGTTGTCAATAACCCGAATAAGCCCGGAACTCCATTCTCCGTATGACAATGGCTGACGAGGAGCGAACATTTGTTGTTATTACGGTGGAAAATTGATGCTGGAGTTTCAAATCCTCAAGAAAGGATAAAAGAGGAGTGTAATGGGAGATTGTCCAATCTGTTGCGAAACATTCAATAAAGGCGCGCGCGGCGCCGTTACCTGCGAGTGCACGGGCTGCGAGTTCACGGCGTGCAAGGGGTGTGTGCGCACGTATCTGCTATCGACAACGGCGGACCCCGCGTGTATGGAATGCCATAAGGCGTGGAGTCAGCGGTTCTTGACTGCATCCCTCAATCGTTCGTTCATGACTAGTACATACCGTACCCATCGGGCAAAGGTGTTGGCGGAGCGGGAGCGGGCTCGGCTGCAGGACTCGATTCAGGATGCGCAGCGCAAGCTCGAGTGCGAGGCAGTGGAAGTAGAAGAGAAGGAAGCTAGTCGCGAGGTCGAGCGCTTGAGAGCCCTATGGACTGCCGCCCAACGAGAACGGAGCCGACTAACCGGAAGACGGTTTGCCCTACAGCGGGGGGTAGGGGGCGAGGATGATGGCGGCTCCGCTGAAAAGAGGCAGTTCATCATGCCGTGCCCAGCCGAAGGATGTCGCGGCTTCCTCTCTAGTGCGTGGAAGTGTGGTCTGTGCGATGTCTATGCGTGCAAGGATTGCTTCGAGGCCATCGGCTACAATAAGACGGACGCGCACGCGTGCAATCCTGACAGTGTTGCGAGCGCAGAGGCCATTCGGAAGGAAACACGACCCTGTCCCACCTGCGGGGTGCGCATATACAAAATCCACGGATGTGACCAGATGTGGTGCACGCAATGCAAGGTGGCATTCTCGTGGAAGACCGGGAAGAAGAGTGGAGGCAATGTGCACAATCCTCATTACTTAGAATGGCAACGGACCCATCGGCAGAACGGTGGCGTAGTGCGTGCCCCGGGGGACGTGGTCTGCGGAGGCCTACCAGACTACTACGAGTGCGACCGCCTCAGGCGACGCATCACATCGGCTGATGACACGACTTTGTTCAGTACCGTCACGGATCGATGGTGGGGCAAGCAGCCGGAGCGCAACGCACATGTGCGACAGTTGCTTGGCTTCTCTCCTCGTTTACTAGGACTAGGGGTGAGGGACATGTACCGAGTGGTAGGAACGGTAGTCAACACTGTCCTCCCTGGATACAGAGAGAGTATCGTTCAGCTGGAAGATACAGGACCGATCCGCGTCCAGTATCTGCTCAAACGGATAGACGAATCGCAAATGGAGAGGCTAGTATTCAGTCAAGACGCTAAGAGAAGGAAGACGCTGCAGGTCTTACACGTGTTGGAGCTGGTGGGCGCGGTGGGCACGGAGACTTTCAACGAGATGACGATGCCACCGCCCCAGTTGCCGGACGGACACACAGCTAAGGAGGCCTCCGACACCACGCTCAAGTGGCTAATCGAGCATTGTACGATGGCGAGCGGCGCACGCGTGAGCGGCTCTGCGATATCGCAGAACTGGACCAGCACGATGCTGGCCTTCCAGTGCCTAGTGAGGTTGGAGGGACTATTCCACTACTGCAACTCGCAGCTGGCAGAAATAAGCTCGGCGTTCAATTTGAGTGTCCCTTGTTTCAAGTTGGACGGGGAAGCGTGGAGGTATCCTGCGTGCGAAAAACATTTGGCCCACTTGCAGGCCAACACCACCACCGCGGCGCGGCGGGCGGTGGACGCCGACGACCCCGTTTACGTCTTCTCGAGGAAGAAGTATGGCGTCCATGAAGCCGCCGCCCTGTCCCAGCACGATGGAGCCACAGAGAACGTGAAGATATAGAGAACGACAGAAAAGACAAAATAACGGAAAATAGCTTAGTTTTTTCTCAGATTGATACACCAGAGAAATGGAGTGCGCTAAGTGCGAGGAACGGGAAGCCATTCCGGAAAGAGGACTATGCTCGGAATGCTACCTCGAGTGGAGGGAGAAAGGCGAACGGCGAGGACCCAATGCATTGATAAAGGCAGTGCTTGGGAGTGGTTCTCCTGCACATGTAGAAGACGCCCTCTTGGAACAGCTCTGTGTGCTCGTGAGAAAACACCCTTATTCTCCTAGGGCATTTTTCATAACGTTGGAGGATTTGGGGATAGTAGGTAAAGACACGGTTCCCCTGAAAATGTTTACCGCCAGTCAGGCATCGGTTCTTCTGAGGGCGCGAGCCCAAAGCGTAGGAACGGAGAGTGGATTTTGGTTGTGGGAGCACGCGGTCTGTTGTATGGTAGCGGACTACTGGAACATACCTGCCGATCTCAGAGTTGGACACTGCTATTACTCTGATTGGGGGGCTCCCCCGAAGAACTGGACGGATAACGTCGATGAGTACAGAGTGGCGATTTTGGCCAGGGTAATCAGCCGGGGGAGGTTCGCTAGAGGACAAATCGGTGCATAAGCAACTCAGTTACGTCCACTGTATTGAGGGGTGATGCTTCGTGAACAGCTCCTTGAAGTAGGCGATGAAGTCAAACGGCCCGTTCCTAATCCACGAGCCCACCTCTGTGATGCCCTGAGCGAACTTGCAATGCCTTTTTCCCTTGAATAACAGGGTATCAAAGACGCCTAGCATCCGCTGGTCGCGGGCCGACAAATCCATCCGGTCCAACCGGTGCTTTCCTCTATAAGCGAACCGGTTGTAATTGCCGTCTGTGTGGATGCTGTATCTCTTGTCCATGATAACCGTGTTCGTGATAAGTCCAATACCAAGAACCTTGTTATTCGTGTTGTCCATTTCCAACACGAACAACCAACCATTGGCAGGGTAAGATGGCCGTATCTGACGAGGTGTCCCGTACAGCGCCCCTGTAACCCCCCTTTCCTTCCTATAGCGACAGTTCTCTTCCCATGTCTGCCCGGTGAACCGGGTGCATGCGACGGCTATCATTTGATAACGGGGGTGCATGGACGCTGCACTGATCAATTTTCGCCCGACTATCTAGCGTGGTTACACGGAGGGACCACCTCTCCCATGGAAAGAACACGATCGAGGAGCATCTGCACGTTGACCCTGATGAGTTCGAGCTCTAGGGCAACGTTTCGGAGCTGGGCCACGTACTCCGCCCGAGGGCACGACGCTAAAGACTCCGCGTCGGTCCAGCTCTCATCTGTGTCGATAATCAAGCCAGTGCGCCGGCCGTCCATAGTATAGGCCCTTAGCATATTTAAGCTTTAAAACGAGCACTAAGAAAAAGGCACCGCGTCGCATCCGCCGAGCATTTATGTCTACTTAAACTAGTAGAGTGGGATGGCAGATGGCTTGTATGACATCGGTTCGTATAGCGACGACCAATTGCTACTTATACTTGAAGTGGGCAACAGCCCCAGCGTTGCGGACGTACAGAGCGCCGTGGCCCGTCAAATAGCGACCAACCGAGCCCGTGGCAACGAGGATGGTGTCCGGTTTCTCGAAGAGGCCGGCGACCGGATCATTTCACTTATAAGAGGGGTCGACGCCGAGGGTGGGGAAGCGAGTGTGGGGGACAGCGACCGATGGCTGGCAACGGCGGCGGTAGACCAGCAAAATGCGACCCAAGCGTCGAGGTACGTGGACCACGGAGCTGTCAACGTTGATATGACAGACGGGCACCCAGTCATGAACAGACAGAGGCTCGGCGTATCACAGAACGTCTCAGTCCCGGTAGTGCAGGGTACGATTAATCCGAACCTGAGCACCACGAATAACAGATTAGTGAACATAGACTCCTCCAAGCGCAGGCACATACTGCCGTACCGTGATAACGATCCTAACTACTACACGAGTTCTACGAACTACTACATGAATATGCCCGTCACCCTTACAAACGTGCTGAGCTACACGTTAAACAATGTCGTTATCCCGTATAGTTTCAATCCATTTGACAATTCGAAAGGAAACACCTACTTTTGGTGGGATTCTGGCGAGTTTGGCGATTCCGACCCAAGCGACTACGAACTGTACGACATAAGCAGCGGCGAGTACACCCCGGAGACAATGGTCGAGGCATTAAATAACGTGTCTGCGGGCGTGATCGACGCGTCTTTTAACCCCATCAACCGAAAGTTCGGTCTCCGTCTTGTCAGCAACACCCTCACCGGCTATACAGTCGTCTTCTACGACTTGTTCGGAGGGTATTCCCTGCCCACTGATAGCTCGTTTTGCTCCCCTCCGCCGAAGCTCGACACGTGCCTAGGCTGGCTTTTAGGGTTCCGTCCCGAAGAAGATATAACCGCGGCGAATCCGACCTTCTATATAGAGCTGCCCCAAGACGCTGTCCTTCCCGCCGTCGAGTCCTCCTACGTATGGGGACAGGCCCAAGTCAATCTCAATCCTTCTCCGTACATCTGCATGCTCCTCGACGATGGAAACTACAACTATGTAAACAACTCTCAAATAAACGTGGTAGATACCATAGCCCTTAGACTACCGCCCCCCGTCGTCACCGCCGACGCCTCGTACACGTGTGTACCAGATTGTTCGGGAACGACGCCGCCCTCTGTCCTCCCTAATTGCCCGCTCGTTAAGAGATACATTCCGAGCGATCCTCGGCAGCTCACCAACAGCCAGATATATGCTCTCAACGCTAGAGAGAGCACAAGCCGTGCCGCGTCCGTCGATCCGCGGGCGACAGGAGCAAACTTGCCCAATACCTTTGCCACGCTTGTCTACGACACGGCCGGTCTTGCGTTCGGTGACAGTCTCAGCATAACGGACGGCACGAGCACTGCGGAGCGGCAGTTTTACGGTCCGGTCAGGATAAATCGTTTTGACATCCGTTTGGTTGATAACCAAGGCCATACGGTCAATCTTCACGGGCAGGACTGGTCATTTCAATTGAGCGTCACCCAACTCTACCAATACTAAGCGCTATGGTTTATCCCTACTCTCCGCGAAGTCCTGCAACACCTCTAGACCGTCACGAATGCCCTCCAGTTTCTTGAATGCACGCCTAAAAAACGACGGCAGGAGCTCCTGCCACGGCTTGTACTCCGCGCAACCTCTTTCCGTTTCGACAAGCCACTCATCCGTATCCGCATCCTCTACCGGCGGTTCTAATCTCCGTATGAGATGGATGAGATAAAGAAGCACCCTCGCCAATTCGCCATGGTCAAACACACCCTTCGAAATCATCTGATCTATCAACTTTATGTCAACCGCTCCCTCCATCTCCTCGTGAATATCCGCCCGTCTAGGGACAAACTGCCGGATAAGTGTCTTAATCTCCTCTAGCAGCACCAAGGTGTGTTTGTGCTCCGGTGGGATTTTCGCCAAGTCTTCCGCGATTTTGTCCCAAAATGCCTTATGCATGACTTCTCTCATTTGGTTGACGCTGCAGGAGAGCTTCACTGGGCGATAGGTCTCCATGACCGTGTCAAACAAGCCCGTGCCGGCGAGCTGCTCAATGTGTTTGACGATTTTCGACTGTTGTTTGTTTATGTACTCTAGTACCTCTTGATTGGCGGGCGCAGACACGTCACCACTGGTCTCTATCATGTTCTTGCAATTGGAGAGCTCTGTGTAATTGTAGCACATATGATCCAGTATTGACTTCTTATCCATGACTTTCCACGTGTCAAACGTACGTGAAAAGCGCCAGACGCGAAGCATTTGGTCGAGCAGTGTCGCACGGGGCTTTGGTGTTTCCGTGTCGTCCCTGGTGGCGTCTCTACGCGTTCCCCTAGCGCATCTCGGTGATCCGGTGAGCGGCGTCATCACTGAGGCATAAAAACGGACCAGCCTATCTGCATGGACGCGAACGGCCCACGATATCTCCTCTTGTGGGGTGGTCTCCATCCCGGCCGGCGTTCCTCCCTCTTTCACACCGGTTACTTCGTCGCCCCAGTGGTGGATGACAAATGCCGCCAAGAACAGTCGAGCACTCGTTTTCGGAAGACCGTGGGCCTTTAGGAAATGGCTCGTTGTCCGCACTACATTGGGCTCGTTTACAGCGTCCGCAAAGTCTTCAAACGACCCCCTGTCGTCAAGCAAGCGGAGAGAGCGCATCTCAGACTTAGTAAGCAGCCGGCGCCACCATGTTTGTAGGATAACTATGCTCGCCATACGTAAACTATAGGAATATAATAGTTAGAAAGCTCTATAGATTTTTAACTATTCATATAGTAGATGGTAAAATCCACCCGGAGTAGGCATACTAAGAAACATGGGAGGGCCAGCACCCAGCGTTTGTTTGTGCGTAGAGCGCGGGACATGCCCAGTCAATTGGCCACGCTAAGGGAAGCGGTATCCTCTTTCGGCCACTTGGCTCCGCATAGCATGAGACGTGCTGCTCGCAATGCGTTGAGCGGTCCCGGTGAGTACGCGGTGCTGGGAAAGGATGGTAGTCCTCGTGGGCACCTAAAAACGTTTGAGGAGGCGTGGGACCTAGCCAAAGATGGAGACGTGCGCGCTGATAGCGACCCGACACACTCGGAGCCCGAGTATGGTGTATTTAAGGCGGATCCGAAGAAACGGCCACGCAGTCGACATACGCGCAAGAGGATCGGTGGAGCTCCACCCTTTGTTAGCGCACACCAGGTCGGTCCCAGTGAGCGCGCCCGTGCGGCGGCGCAAGAAGCGCGAGTGCGTCGTGTTGCCGCAGCAGCAGGGATAGGATACAAGTCTCCGCGATCGCGGCAGCAAAAAGAGGAACGGGAGCGGGAAACTGCAGCGGACGTTGCTCGGTACGTGGCTATGATGGATGATGTCATAGCGGGTCTGGCAGCCGCGGGATTGGACCACCTACAAATCGAACGAGAGGTCCCCAAGCGGTTGCAAGATTGGGAAAAACACATGCACGATGAGGGTCGTTCCGATGAGTATCGCGACTATCTTCGTCGCGAAGCTGAGAAAGTAATAAAAGCGCGCGACAGGGAATGGCGCGAGGGAGCCAATCGAGGGGGAGCGAGAGTGAGCAAAGGTGGTAAGGGGAGCGCCATGCGCGAGGCTGCGCGCTTGAGACGCGATTTAGGACCTGGTCGCGGAACGAAGCGCAAGCGGTCGCCTTCTCCCGAGAAACGTCACACACGCAGACGTCACAGCGGCAGCTTGACCGCGGCTATGAAGAGGCTGCAAGTGAGGGGTTAGAGGCCCAACATCTAATACTTAGTACCAACAAGTCCGTACAACGACACGATATGAGCTTCTTGAGTGGCGAGAGCCTCTGTCTGTTCGGCGTAGTATTTATCTAGTCTAGCGCTCTGCCGAGTAAAACTCCGCTTGATAGAGCTCGCCAGATTTTTGAATCCGCTGAGCACCTCCGCGTCCTTCAGATTAAGCGAATCAGCTTGCTTGAGAATAAGCTCTAAGAACTTGACGGCCAGCATGATGCTATTCATGTTGTCCTTCACCTTATGCAAAAAGATGATTGGCTTCCCATTCCTCATTTCAAACTCGAAGTCACCCTTGCAGCATATACCCGTCGTCATACTCACCATCATTGCGCAGTGAATGTCCTTGTTGGCAGGATTATCGATATCGCGGTAAAACTTGTCCACCTCCGACTTCTGCACGTTCTTACTATAGTTCTTGTTCTCCACCATGATACACGTCTCTCCATGCCGTAGGAGAAAGTCGCCTCTCCCTGGCTCAGTGTGTGTATCGTCTATTTCCCAATGTGGAAACATGAGGGTAAGTTGCGACAGCATAAAGGTCTCGCCATCTTGACCCTTTATGGTCGAGTTCTCGGCCCGAAGTGTCAGGGCTGCAATACGTTCATCGTATTCTCGCCGATATCGTTCCAGTCTCTCTTCCAGCTCCGCAATGCGGGCCGTGTGCGCGCCTGCTTGCTCGGCCATTCTCAGAGAGTAGGTCCTATCGAGATCAGTATGCAGGGACTGATGTTTATCCAGAAGAGCCTCATACCTAGCTTCCAGTGTTAAGACGGTGGACTTATGTCTGTCGATCTCAGAGCTATACTGTCCCTTAATGGATGTCTCAGTTGCTGCTAGTGATTGCTGAGTGCGCTTCTGAGCTTGTTGAGTGAAAGTGTCATACTTGTCCTCGCTAAGCTCGAGCTTCTCCCGGAGCCTTTCAATATCGCGCAAGTGAGACGACTTGAGAGTTGCAATGCGATCGCGCCATTCTCTCTCGTCTGTGTCGTGAGCATTTTGTTTGACATGATCGAACATAGTAGTCCCCAGCTCCAAGACAATCTGCTTTACCGGAGCGCTCATGCCACAGAACCGCGTTGTCACCGGCGAATCCTCGAGATACACCTCCACAAGTTCCTCACTCTGCTTATGTTGTGGTCTAGTTCCTTCCAGCATTATACTAAACTTACGTCAAACTTATTTAATTCTAATGGTACTGTATTGTAAATGCGATCACTAGCTAAGAAACTCTTTGATGCAATGACGACCGAGGGTAGGCCGCAAGCCTTCTATTGGCAATATGGATGGACGGGCGGGCGGTTCTTAACCAAGAACAATATCGCGCTGGTGAAGACCGCAGGGGGGTCGCCCACCAGGCGATTGACCACTAATGGTGGAAAGGAGAACATTGCAAACAGTGGGGGAACGAATGTCGTGTCAAGAACCGCGTCCGACTAGGACGCAGTTTTTGAACAGCCAGCTTTCAGCTGGCATGCCCTTGGGCTGTTCAAAAACTAACTTAAGCAACTCATTTCTCACTTTATCTCCTCATTCTTTTTCTACATTATTTAGACCGAAGTTCTGACCAGAAATAGACTAAAACTCCGTAATAATGTAGACGGTTACTGTAAGAAAGACCAATGGGAAACTGTCTGTTCGTTGCCATGCCCTACATCTCTTCTGAGATCGATGATGGAGACGCCGAAGAGACACGCAGTTTGTTTAACGACTTCCAGATGATGGTTGGTGGCGTGGTGACGATCTCGCCCGACAGTAGACGGCGAGGCGTGACGGCGGTGGCTGGAGAAGAGTAACACTGAACTACGAGATCAATACTCCCGATTATAATGTGAGTATTTATCATACTGAAACATGCAGCATGGAGGTGACAATAGTATTGCATTCGTCGAGAAACAGTTCAATCTAAGTACGGGTTGTGGGGCCGCCAGAAGTGACGCTAACCATGACTTTAAGAACACCTTTAAGATGGACGTAGTCCAGAGATTTGTAAACTCTTCGGTGCCAGAGGGTTGTCCCAGTTTCGAAGGAGGTGGGGGGGTTGGGGGGGTGCTCAACGAAGATAACTTTGTGAAAGGAGTGGTGCTCAATCCAGGTGCGAAGGTTGAGCGCATGAAAATACCGCCGGATGGAAACGTGGATGGCCTGCACGCCGCCGACCTGGAGCGCAGAAACCTTTTACAAGCGCTGATGGCGTTACCAAACCAACGGGGGGGTGAGATGGGTGAGAAGAATATGCTGGTCAAACAGTATTTCAACGCTGATGTGCTCAAGTTCTACGATGTCTGTGCTTACTGGCATCCGCGGCAGCGCACTGCCGGTGAGGCAGCGGAAACCTCGGTGGGCAATGAGGAGGAGGACGATAGCAAGGTGAAGGACGTTTACAATGACTTGCCCGACGCCCACCGGCGTCGGGAGGAGGGAGGGTCGAAGATACAGAAACTGCTCAACGACATGGGGGTGATGATGAATCTGTGCGTGGTGTGTGATGTAGCTTACTCAGGGTTGAGAAAGGACCTTACTTTTGTAAAGCGGGCCGCTAGCGGGTCTGAACAGGTCTTCTATTGGCTTCAAAACACACAGACTGGTTTCGACCCCGCTGGAAAGACTGCCTGGCACACAGACAAGGGTTACGGTTTCAAAGATGCCGCCAGCAACTTTCGCGTTGCATGGACGAGCACTAAGGCAGGTATGCAGACAAATACCCTATATCCCGGGTGGCCGGCGGCAGCGGCAGCGGCGGGGGGGTCGGCGCCCCACGTCACAAGACCTGACTACGCACCCGGAGTTCCGCCAGAAACCATGATATGCTCAAACAAGACTATGTTCATGTCCACGGAGAACTCCCAAGGAGAGGATAGATGGTGGGACTACAAGACCCATGAAGCAAGGCTGCTGATTAGGGGAGCGGCCGGACAAAACACAACCTATGTCTATGCGGACAAGGTACTGGCATCGAAGGCAAGTAAAACCTTCAGCAAGGCCGCGATCGCGTCGTATTACGCGAGTGCGAAACGTTTCCTAAAGGCGTTTTTTGGAGGCACGCCCTATGGGGAGATAAAGGACTTTACCAACGAGTCCCAAGTGCTTGCGAAGAAATGCGGTGACATGCCGCAAGCGCTGTCGTGCCTGACACCCGGAATACCATTCTGCACACTGAAGGATCGGACGTCGCCGCCTTCGGATGAAAACGTGGATTGCGGTAACAATACAACTGAGGCCATGGCCTTCGTGTCCTTCGACCGCATCGCGGTAGCCTCGGCGGTGGCTTTTTGTGCGCCCATCGTCATATATGATCAACGCGCTGGAGGTATCGTGTTCGTAGCCAAATCACTAATGAGCGCGACCGCCCGCCTTATGGCTCTGAAAGGAAGGATGGAGACCGTCGTCAGTGGTCTAAACACTGTGGCGGCGCCGGGTGGAGAGATGAGTCGAATTGCACAGTGGTGGGGGAGGTACAACGCCGACGCTGGCCAGCGCGCGGCAGTTCGACTGGTGTCCCAAATGTTTGGTCCGAACGGCGGGGAAGTAAAGGCGGAGGCAGGGGGGTCCGGACAGTGGATGGCCGGGAGTGAGAAGATAGTGTGGAACGCCGCCGGCGCCGACAGCAAACAAAAGGACGAGTCCCTTCGTCAATTTATAGCTATGTTCTGGTCCATGTTACCCATCTTTCAACAAGAGAACACGGTAGTTCCCCAAGTTAAACCAATGGTGCATGACGGCACATGGATGCGGGAGGTGGTGGATGAGCTGAGAGAAGCGGTGACCGCTTTCCATGCTGAGGTTAGCCCACACACAAACACGCAACCAGCCTTAGAAAAGGTGCTCGGTCTCTCAGAAAACCTCACGGGAATAATTAGTGCCCTGCCCGCTGGCACTCAGCTCACAGCCCCTCCGGTTCGCGACCTGCTTGGTAACCTGAGCAAGATAATATTCCCCGGCGATGGCGCCGATGATGTTTCTGGTGCATGGCTGGAAAAGCACCAGCTTGATGGGAAAGAAGCGCCCGCGCACGAGGTCCTCGCCAAGGCGGTTACCGATGGATACGGGAAGATCATTACCATTTTGGAGAGCGCGGTGAGCGCGGTTCGGATCGCAGACGAGGGATGTGCCGACTTCGACAAACTCTATGGAGCCATCGTGCAGCAGATCCACGATGAGCCAGGGATCTCGCTTGGTGCCGCCGGCGGGTCCGAAGCACGATACAAAGCCTTGATTAAGACCCTACCCAAGGCGATCAATCAGAACATAGCGAAATTGGTCCCAAACACGAAGTACGCAGACATTAAAACAATGCCGGCTCGTGGATCACTTGCTGGACTTGATGAGATGGAGCGGAAATACGGCGCAAAGTTCTACAAGACAAGGGATACCATGTTCCAAATAGAAACCCTTATGCGTCCACTGTGGGACGGCCTAAAAGCCCTCCGTGACCCAGCCCCGAAAGTATTGTTCAAGGCAGGCGTGACCGCGTTCCTCGACGAAATAGTCACCGCCAAGGGCCCCGACCAACCGAAGAGCTTTGCCAGCAGAATAAAAGCGGCGTTCCTGGGCGCCGATGAGCCCGGGCTGCGAGTGTTCGCAGCCTCTGGACTAGAGGTGATGTGGGAGATGTTCGACGACCCCGCTCCTAACGACCCCATGCCCGAGCAGCGTGGGGGCGCGCCTACTAGTCTGAGCGACACGCTAGCGTACTTCGCACGTTGGGACACGCACAAAGGTCAACTCGCCTTCGCGAGGGGAGCGGGCAACATCGAAAGACATAATGAGCTTGTAAAAAAATGTGTAGAGCACGCCATCAATCTAGACGATTTTCTAAGAGTGTTCGCCAGCATACTTGCCTTTCAATACTACAACTACGTAAATAGCTTCAATATAGATTGGCTCGGCGCCCATACGGCGGAAGAAGATGGAAAGCTTAAGGTCCTCAACAGAGACTTCATGATGGCGTTCGGGGGTGCTGTATGTGGCGTTGCCTCATTCAACCCAATCGAGCTCATTACTGTGGACGGCGCAGTCGCGTTGGGACCTCCTTGCCCGCCTAAGGCTGCCGGCCCCGGCATGCCCCCACCAGCGCCGCCAGGTGTCTACAACCAGAGAGATTTGTGGGCGGAACTAAAAGATTATGTGTTTCCGGAGGCGATGGAGGCGGAGGACGAAGAGGAGGAGGATGCTGCAGAAGTGGTGGAAGGGGTGCACACAACCGAGTATCTATTTAACGGACTCCAGAACCAACTAGACAATTGCGAGTGCAAGCTCACACAAGGCTCGACAACAAACTTTCTTCAATGCTTCAGTAGAGTGAACGAAGTTGTAATCGAGCTGAGGGCTGATCGCCCCAACCCTTACAACGAAGACGTTAAAGCCATGCTTAACGAGATGTTCGAGATTGATCTAGTCAAGAACACGGTTAAACTCAAAAACCCGGGGGAACTGGCGGCTCTTAACGGTGTTTGTGAGTTGATTACGGTTGGCGTGCCTTCCGCCGGCGGCCACAGAACCTCGCTCATCAGCTGTCTTAGGGAAGCAATGGCGTACGGACTGGGGTTCTTTCCGCAGGCTGCCCCTGCCGTGGCGGCGGCGGAAGCACCAGCTGCTGCCGTTGCTGACCATATGGTGGAGAAGGCACCGCGTGTGTATAATAAGCGTCCGCGCGACGAAGGTGACGTCGCGAGCGGTGACGACACGGACGATGAAGGCGCCGCCAAAGCACCGGCGCGAGCTGCACACCGCACACGGAGGAGGGGGCCAGGTGCCCAGAAGCAGCAGCGGCTCGTAACTGCCGGCGGAAGAACGAGGCGCAAAAGACGCTCCTAGACCCCGCCACAGCCGTCACGCATCCTCCATGAACGACTTGCGAAAGACAGTTAAAGGCCATTGTATCCAACATGATAGTAATGCCCCCACCCAGAACAGCCGCACTCTGTCTGTGCGTCTATGAGTCTTCCATATACCTCAATCGTGTGTTTGAGGTAATTGATCAAGTAGTTGACTGCTTCGAGAAGTGTACGGTGTTCTTTGCTTTCGATGAGAGCATGGACAACAGCCTAGGCATGCTTAAGTTGTTCTGTAGCACAAGACCACACGCCACCATCATAAAAGGGGGCGGAACCCAACATGGGATGCGCAACAAGGTCCTCTCTATAGCTGCCGCCAGGAACAGTTGTCTAGAAACCGTCAGATCGATGACTTCCACGCCCGATGTCCTCATTATGATGGATGCAAACTATAGCGTACAGACTTTGTTTAATCCGGGGGTGCTGAAGCGACATCTGGCGCGTCATGACGAGTGGGACGCCCTCTCATTCTACAGAGACAAATACTACGATCAGTGGGCTCTCGCGCTCGGCAAACATCAACTAAGCATATGGCACATAGTACCCCGGGTACACACGCGCTACAGGCAAGGCCTCGTTCAAGAACTGCGAGACAAGCTTGCCTCCGTATCTGAAGGGGACTATATAGACGTTGTCTCGGCCTTCTGTGGCTTCGGAGTCTACCGCACCTCCATGTTCCTACAGTATAACTACTGTTGCAAAATCCAACCTTCATTGTATCCAGGAAGCATGGTGGAGAAGTATGTCCGAGCCGGCCTACTTACCCCCGACTGGAAGGAGAAGATTGACTGCGAGCACCGCAACTTCCACTTAGTCGCATGTAGGGTAGGAGGAGCACGTATTAAGATGGCCAATGAGAAACTCTTCGAGCCAGATCCTGATGGAGCCGAGACGGAGAAACACGGTATATGGTAAGGGAAATGATCAACTAAATAATTAAATATTCTGAGAGCTAATATGATCTCAGTATATCCAGAACACCCCCCGGGTTTGAGACCATACCCAAAAGGCGTCAGGAACGCTAACCTAGAAAAAGGCACCAGAAAAAAATGGACATCACAAAAAAAATTGTCCATCTCTGAATTTCTCAACACCCTTTGAATCACGACATTTTTGCATTTTTTGACTTTGCTAGGTAATGGTCACAAAACCGGTATACGTGTTTACCCCTTTGTGACCAACAGCCGAAAAAAAGGCACCAGCGCGCGTTGAGCCAGCGGGGATAAATGCTAACCTATAGTTATCCATCATTAAGAAATGTATGCTAACCCAAAAATCCCCAAAAATCCCCGCGAAAAGTACGTCTGCAAGCCTTGTCACTATATCACGTCTCATTTAGGCGATTGGAACAAACATGTCTCAACCGGTAAACATGAGAAGCTAACCGATGCTAACCAAAAATCCCACGCATGCATATGCGGCAGCATCTATGTACATAAGGAGAGCTTAAGCCGTCACAAACGCGTCTGTTCTGTCGCAAAAATCTGTGACCATAGCTCAAAAACAGTTATCCAAAGTTATCCATTTGTTATCCATGGCCACTCCTGTGGCTGCGGCCGCGCCTACAAGTATGCCAGTGGGCTGTCGAAGCATAAGAAAACGTGCTTACATGCATGTAGCGAAGATGGAACTGATGACGAGCATGAAGAAACGCCGCAGCATAATGAGGTGGTTTCGGAGGGCGTACCGAGCACTGAGTTGGCACAGGCGTTAATGGGTTTGAAGAAAGACAATGATGAGATGAAGGCGATGATAGGTGGATTGCACGAGCAGGTGTTGGAGGTGGCGAAGGAGCCGAAGTTTGTGACAAACAACAATAACTTCAACGTTTTCTTGACGGAGAAGTGTGCGGAGGCGTTGAGTATCGGTGACTTTGTGCAGCGTTTGCATGTGTCGCTACACGATTTGGCGTTCACTGTGGAGAAGGGCAAGCGAGCAGGGATAGCCAACATCATTCGAAAGGGGTTGGAGGAGTTGGGTGTGTATAGGCGTCCTATGCATTGTACGGACCTGAAGCGCCAGACTTTGTATATAAAAGACAAGGGAGAGTGGTCGAAGGAGGATACAAACGAGAAGATGGACGAGTTAGTGCGGGCGGTGGATGGGTCGCAGTTTAAGGCAACGAGGAAGTGGGAGCAGGCCAATCCGGAATACGATAAGAGTGGGCGGGTGCAGGACAAGTGGATCGCGATGATCAACACCGTGACGCAGCCAGTAAATCAGCTAGATGTGTCGTCTGTCACGAGGGAGTGCTCGAAAGAGACGCATCTGGATAGGAAGGCGATAGCGGACATGAGCAAGAATATTGAAGGAGAGTACTAGAGAAAAGTGGTGTTAGAGTGTAATGCGGGGGTTCGGTGTCGGGATGTCAAGAGACGCTTTTGGCGCCACGCGGCGTGCGCGTTATCGTTGGCTGATCGTGCTATTCCTCGGCTTGGTCATCTGTCTGTGTATTTAGCAATAAACGAACGGTGGCTCGACCTCTTCCCAATCCTCGTCGGTCTCGGCCTCGGCGTCGGTCTCGGTCTCGTCGTCGGCCTCGGTGTTGTCGTCGTCGTCCACCGTGTAGCGCGTCCATTCGTCCATGAGATACGTGCAATCGAGGTGCACGTGCTCGCAGCCCGTATTAGGTGTGTACGTAGTGCCGTCAGGGAGCAGCCGGGGGCGCAACTGCAGTCCTTCACCATGAAGAGTGGTGGTGATATCATCCCCAGGGCGAATGGGCTTATTGCAAGTGGGACAGAGCAGGTTGTAGTGGCAGAAGGCGATAGATGGTGGAGACTGAGTGGCGCTCGCTTGCATTTGTAAGAGTTACTATCACGACGAGGGTAGCTTAGTTTTCAATTTTATCGATAAAGCATGTGAAAAGAGTGCAAGATAAAGTACAGATGCAAAGTTGGACGGAGCGCGCGCTCGAGCCTTTTTTCGTTCGTTTGACAGAAGAGGAGTACGGAAAGGACAAAATAAACTGTTCCAAAGTGTACTGTGGTATGTCGGTGTTGGTTCCTGGGCAGCGAGGTGTTTTTGCAAGAGCGCCCATTGAAAAAGGTGAAATAGTGGAGTGGGGTATTGCGACGATTATTCCGGGGTTTGACGTCAAACACAGTGAGTTATTCTACGCCTGGGATAGTACAGATAGGAGTAAAGCCGCCACGGTGAGTGGGTGTGGGTTGTTTTATAACACATGTGGAGACAAGTCAAACGCCAGATGCGTCCCTTACCACGTAGAAGAGAGGTTTGAGATATATGCCATGCGGGCAATCCCTACGAACGACGAGATAACCATTCGCTACGATTCGATGAATTATCGTGATAGTATGCGCCATCTGCTGCCCATCGTAGGAGAATTGGTCGAAGGAGATCGTCCGTGAAAATTGATAGGCTGTTCGTGCTTTGAGGGATGAAGGCTAAATATGAGTGATGATCTGTGGATGGACAACGTTTGGGCGGGATGTGCATACATAGCGTCGGCTCTTTCTGTGTTTCAGTCGATGCCGCAGTTGTGGAAGATTTTGCACCATGAGGATTCCGGGATGGTGTCGGCCGGAACTTACCTTGTCATATTGATTTGTAGCGCGCTACGGTGCCTGTCGTGCGTGCACCTTTTGGGTGTGGGAAGGGAGGCTGAGGCGATTACCATTTTGGTTTGTAATATTGTGGGTGCGGTTCCTTGCGCGGGTACGCTCTGGGCGCAACATAAATACAAGGATTGGAGGAAGGAGAGATTATAGAGAAAATTGATCAAAAACTTTGTGAGCGACCGGACGAAACAAAGAAGCGCACTACCAGAAAATGATGCGAACAGGTTACGGGGGGATGTGTGTGGGTTACGGAGATAATAGCGTGGAGAACGCGCGTGCTGACTTCGAAGAACAGGAGGCCATGGCGAAGGGTAGGGTCGAGTTTGACATGCCTCGGAGCGTGTCGCGGAGTAGATTTGCGTCCGTAGTGGGAACGCTGCTGAAGCGAACGGTGCGAGACAAGAGAAACACGATATCCGTTGAATACTTTAGTTCCATGACGCGCCCGTTGCGCGTCACGGTGTTTGGAGACGATGTGTGGGAGTTGTTAGAGGCCGCATGGATTATGTATGAGTGGGGGTGCGGTGTCGCTGCGCAGAAGAGCTACGTGTGCCCGGCGCCTTTGACGGTGTCTTGTAGGAGGCACCCGGGTGGGCACATCGAGGAGGGCACGCGGAACACGGACGGTCATTGGCGATGGGCGCGTTGGCAAGAGTAGGAACGGGGGGCAATGGCGCGATGATTTGCGTTTTTTACTTATAAAATTGAAGACTAGAGGGTGTTTGACAATGAAAACATCAGCACACGCACTAATGCCGGTTATTCAGACCGTTAGCAATGGAGATGGGTCGTACTCGGCGGACATGGTTGAGGAGGTCGTCAATAGCGTTGCGGCGAGGATGACCTATGAGGAGACCAGCGCGCTCAGGCAGCGAAGGTGGTTCGTCGAAGACGATCGGCTTCTATCGCTTGAGACGGCTATACGCGAGAGGACGGCGCGCGCCGATGGTGACGGGTTGGCGAGGGTGTCTACAAGTTTAAAAAAGGCGGAGCGGAGGAAAGACGAGGATCTAAATGCCTTACTGCGTGTCCTCCCGGCGAGTGCGTACAATAAGGAGGTTTCGTTAGAGATGAAGCTGTTGTGCGCGCTTCTCGTAGATTACAATAAGGAGTGTGATACCCGGGCTACCAATCCCACAACGGACCTTGAGTGGGATGCGTTTATGGATATGGAGCGGGGGGCTGACGAGCTTGGTAGGTTCTTGACCTTTTGCGATAACTGGGACTTTGCTGAACGCGGAACCAGGTGGAGCAAAGTTTCCCGGGAAACCTTCCTTCACTTCATAGAGACTAGAGCTGGTGAGGCGAACAGAGGGTCATTGATCACGTTCGTCTCTAACATCATGTGTGCTCTGACAAAATATCGGCGTTCAACGCAAGACCTTTCCGTGCTGCGAGGATACATGTCGGTGCCCATGGTGTGTGGATCGCGCCCTGCGGATTTGTGGGGTGTGCATGGTTTGATAGAGCGGATGAAGGACGCGCGTTCGGTCGAGCTGGGGAGGACAGATACAGAGTTGCCGTGGAACAGTTTGACATGGCTCGGAGGAGACGATGTCGAAGATTGGCACCGCGATGCAACTAGAGAAACGGTGGAGAGCACGTTTCGCCAGGGTGTCCCTCTCCCTCTGTTTATAGACAGGGAGACTGCCATGGAGGAGAAAGGTGGAACCATGTGTGTGTGGAAGGACGTGGTGATAGAGGAGGCGCTCAGTGAGGGCTGGGCGTCTCCACAGACGTACAGATTCGACTTTGCAGTCCTTACTTCAGAGGGGAAGCTGTTGCTTGTGAAGTGCGCTAACGTCAGCTCTGATGTAAGGGAGGCGCTGCAGGGTCAAAGTTTAGAGCGAGTGCGGGAGCTGTTACAGACATCGGATGTTCTGGAGGCGTACAAAGGAAGCGGAATGAGACTGGTTTGTGGCGACGGAGACGACTTTGATAGGAAGGAGATATTTCCCAGAGCGTGGAGGAGGAACTGGTGGGGTGGGGGGCTGGGCAATGTGGAGGTTATGTGGATCACGCCGAACACTCATGCGTCGTGGGTGATGGTAGCCTTTGACTCCGGCGAAATCCAGAAGAGCCGGTATGTGGAGCTGTTAAGATCGCACGCTTCCCTTGGGCTTGACTTCCAGAAGAGGATTATGACAGAGCTGGTGCGAAACATTGACCCAGAGGTGGGGTTCACAAGTAACGGCATCACTCTGGGGCGTGAGTTGCACCCGAGGCCCACAGATTTGCTGACAAAGGAAACGCGGAAGCGGCTGATCGAAGGGATGCCGTTCACGGCGCGCCTTGCTAAAAAACTGGCAGTGACGCCCGGATTTGGACCTATTCGGACGACGGAGACGAGTGAGGCGATCAGCTCGACGGAGCTTGGCTTCTGGAGCTGGAAGGCAGTATCGCTCGCCATGGATCCATTGATGGAAGGTGCGAACACAAACAGAGTGTAGGATAGCATATAGTAGTTAGTAGTTTTTTCGCGAAGAACCGCGACATGAAGGTCAAAAATTGATTTGAAGATTATAACCTCTACGTTATACAACCGTACATGACAGAGACAGAGCGCACACATTTGAAACCGCTAGTAAAGTGGAGTGGTGGGAAGAAGGATGAGTTGCCCCGGATCGTCCCGCACATGCCTACGGAATACGATACGTATGTGGAGCCTTTCGTAGGTGGAGGCGCAGTATACTTTCATGCGAACCCGACGAAGGCGGCGATCAATGACGTGCACAAAGAGCTCGTGGCGCTGTATAGATCGGTGAAGAACGGTGGTGCCGATGTCATTCATGACTTTATGAAGTCGAACCCAAATGAGGAGGAAACGTATTACAAGGTGAGGGCATGGAAGAGTGACGCTATGGACGACATGGCCAAGCGGTTCTATTACTTAAGGAAGACGTGTTACAGGGGGATGCTGCGCTACAACCGCCGAGGTGAGTTTAACATACCGTTTGGGCGTTACAAGACGTGCAACTACGAGGACTTGAAAAACAGAGAATACGAGAGTTTATTGAAGAGGACTGATATCTTCAATGAGAGTTTTGAGTATATATTTGGCAAGTACAATAGCCGGGACAACTTCATGTTTCTGGATCCGCCGTACGACAGTGAGTTTACGGACTATGGATATTGCAGTTTCGGGCGCGACGAGCACCGGGCCCTGGCGAAGTGTTTCAAGGAGACAAAAACCAGGTGTTTGATGGTGATTGGAAAAACGGCGTTCATTGAGGAGCTGTACAATGGGTATGTGGTGGAGGAGTACGACAAAAGGTACAGGTTCAAGCTGCACTCGGGGAGGGTTGGAGATGAGATAAACACGAAGCATTTGGTGATTAGGAATTACTGAGTGCCGAAGGCGGCGATTGCCATCTGGGTGATCCACGCGCGCTGGCGCTCGGGGGTGAACTTGAGGTTGATGCCAAGGTGCTCGAGATACTGGTTGAGACCGAGGAGGTCATCACCGATGGAGGCGTACTTAGCGCGCACGACCGGCGGCACGTCGTCGGTGTGGAGGAAGGTTGGTGTGACGATGGTGCGCTTGATAGTGTGGCCAGGGTATTCCACACGCAGTTCCTCCTGGATCTGGCTTGACTTCGTCACGGTGGCTTTGGCCTTCTCGGTGTCTAGGTTGATGTTCGTCTTGATCTCCGCGTAGTACACAATCTTGGCCGCAGCGTCGAGGAAGAGGATGTCTCGTTCCTTTTTGCCGCGCTGGTTGGTGGGCTTGATGTCCGTTAGGCCTTGGCGAAGCTCCGTTCCGAAGCGCCGAAGCTGTTTTTCGATGGCAGTCCCTAGTTTACACCCTTGAAGATTTAAAACGCCGTTTTTTATCTATTGCTATTTAACATTATTAATATACCCCACGCTATCACAAATAGAGGCTGTCCCGGACCATCAATAATTTTATTTTTTCGCTGAAATGGTAATATTACCATCATACTTAATAATACCAAAAAACTTGCAAATAATCCTAAATATTTTTGATTGCCAACTAAATGATTTCCAGCACCCAAACCAAGAATTATCCACGATAAAGCAAATATCGCTGGGAAAACCATAGGTGGATTTTGTTTTTTAACCATATATTGTTTCATCATCATTACAGACATAACAATTAGTGCAGAAGGAAGTATAAACATTAGTTTATTTGGTTTATTTATAGATAATATGTAAGCAGTATATATCCAACCCATTATAAACATTCCCATTCCAATAGGTTTTCCAATTGGATGATTGGGAAATCCTAATTGTTCAAATGAGTTTTTTGTAACTACGCCAAATATTACTAAACACGCAGCAATAAATGTTTGAATTAACAAATTCGTATTAATTTGCATTATATAATATAATGAGAAAAAAAATATCAATATATATTATATAATGAAATTAAAAAAAAATCTTAAGGTTTTTTTTATTTCCAGTTTTATTTCTATAATTACTCTGGGATATATTGGATTTGCTTATAATAATAAAAATCGCCCACCAACCATTCCTTATGAATTATTTCCAATTTTTATACCATTACTATATGGTATATTTGGAGTAATTAATTACTATATTATTTCCAAATATGGTAATAATTATAGTTTGATAGTTGGTATGGTATTTGGTCTATTATTATCGATTGTTGGTAGATTTGGACTTGATTTACC
>Ga0233413_10000029_pt1 | contig 73853 bp, 110 predicted proteins | sample Na_anoxic_6_MG_FD_189019 | JGI IMG/M metagenome (GOLD analysis project Ga0233413, IMG submission 189019) | Seawater microbial communities from Saanich Inlet, British Columbia, Canada - Na_anoxic_6_MG | ecosystem: Environmental > Aquatic > Marine > Inlet | place: Canada: British Columbia...
CCTTTTTAAAATTAAAAATATTTGCCACGAATTGGTCTTGTTTTGCGTCTGAATTAAACATGAAAATGTTTCTCCTTGATTTTTGTTTTTTCGGCTTCCATTAGTTCTGGAAATTTTAAAGAAATTGAGTTATTATTAAGAAAATAGTCTGCGAAAGCGAAGGGTATATATTTTGGTGGCCATACTTTCATAATCCGGATCCAGTAATCGTAGTCCCAGCATAACTTAAAAGATTCATCATATGGCCCTATAGTGTCGTACACTTCTCGCGACCAAAAACAAGCCGGCTGAGGTATCATATTATTTTCTTTCATGTGATTTAAAGATGGGTTGGAAATATAATATGTAGGAACCAATTTGTTATGATTGTAATAATTAATTTTTCCAAAATACCATTTAGATCCGTCTATATTTTGAATCAATGTTTTTAAAGCTTCCGGAAGATATGTGTCATCATGAGCGAAAATTGTAATTAAATCGCCCGTACTACTACTCATGGCTTGGTTACAGGCTTCAGCCAAAGAATTATCTATCGAATTAAAAATAATAATTCTGTCGTCTATTATATTTTTTTTAATTTTAACAAATTCTTTGAGAGATCCATTATGTTTAATAATTACTTCAAAATTTTTATAAGATTGAGAAATTATACTATCTAAACATATATTTAATTTTTCTAAATTACAATCTTTAATGGGAATTATGATTGATATTTTAAGCCTTTCTTCTGTCATTTTATTTTGGTATCCATGATATATTTTTATTTAAAAAATAATAATCTTTTTCAAAAGTTTTCTTTATTAAATCTATTTGGCTAGCTGATAAAAACTTCCGACTTGTTTGGGGGCGCTGGGGGGTTGGGCTTTTATTTATTATTTTTAATGAAGAAGTATCTTCATTAAAAATCTGGCGCCAATAATCATTTAAATATTTTAAATGTATAAATGTAATCTTTTTATTATGACCTAAATCATAATTAACAATAGGCTTTAAATGACCTCTTGCCCCATAATCCGGATCAAATTCACCTTTTTTGCTACAAACATCATTTACAAAAGAATTTAGATCATAATCCGAAATCCGGCTTAGATGATAATTAGCATTATAAAACGATTCAATTCTTTCGTGCATAAATCTAAAAAAAGCTATATATTCATGAGCTTTATTTTCTTTCTTCGATCGCGTGCCGCACTGATGTATGTTTGAATGTATACTACAATTATTATGGTTAAAATCATGATTATGTCCGATAAAAATGCTCGTATTAGTACATAACTTTATTATTTGAGTACAACCACACTTTGGAAAAGACATTATATTTTTATTCTTATAATTAAGTATATACATTAATCACTTATATTATATCCCACGCAACAAATTTTTTATTTAAAATCGCCATTCCTTATTTCTTTATGGTTTTTATCAAGTGCTAATATTTTTTTTTCAAAAGGCAAAGATGCTCTCTCGGGATAACAATATGAGGGACTCAATGCCAGTGTAGGAGTATTGTTCACAAAATATCTATTCATATGAGATTCATCGTGCCATATGGCGATTATATTGTTTTCCATATCAATACTAATATTTTTAGAAATAATTTCAGACATAGCTAAAAACACCTCGGCGGCTCCACCATTAAAACCCCCAGCATAATATATTACTCCTTCATTGGGCGAAATATAGGCTGTACTTTCCTTTCTGGTTTCGGGAGTTCCTCTCCCACCTCGATATCCAGGATGTATGGTTGCAACACTGTCTTCCAAAACTTCGTCACTCACACCCGACACAAAAAGCATATCAGCATCACAATAAAAAAGATAATCTTCCTTAGATAAAATTTCTCTATATTTACAAAATTCCGAATATCTTGAAAGAGTTGGGAACGGCCATGGTCTGTGTTCTTTATACAGACTTATCATGTTGTCTTTTTTTTGATTTAAGATATTTTGATCATCTGTGAAAACATAAAATGTTACTTGGTGATTATTTAAAAAATGTTTGTTAGCAGACTTAAGAAGCGGGGCCACAAATTTATTATATTTTCCCGTAGCTATTATAAGTAATCCTATTTTCATAATATTCTCCAGCCCTCGCAATATAAATCCCTCGTATCATGCTCGACCGAATCGCCAAACCACTTATGCGGGGCGATCACCCGTTTATTCTCGTTATTATTCAACCAAGCGCCCCACCAACTAAAACTACTATTAGCTAATATAACATGTTTGCACAAAGAAATCAAGTAAAAATCTATATAATCTTCATTATTTTCTATAAAAACAAAGTTGTCTCCCTCAAACGTTGTTTTACACCATTCGATATCATCACTAAAAATCAAAAAAACCGAATCTTTAGGGAAATGATCCATCGCGCGGCTGTAATATTCTAAAGAACATGGCGGGTGATAATTTGATAATCTCGTGTAATCTCCGCGACGAATATGAACTGCTACCGTATTTTTTTCTAAAATTTCGCCATATTTATTTTTGATAATCTGCATGCTTTGCGGATCCGGAGCGAATAACTCGCGAATTTCTCTAGAGAATTTTTTAAAGTATTTCTCAGACTGGAAATACCCCATCAAACAAACGTCAGGTAAATAGTTAATTTTCTCGTAACTAAATCTGGGTTCGTGATAAACATTTTTTATTGGCAAATTTGACGAAAAATTAAGATTTCTAAAAATATTGTTTAAATAATTTTTGCACTTTCTTCCCTGGTTTGATAAAAAATGCTTTGACATATCAAATACATATTCATCATCATTCTCTAAAGCCAGAGATATGGCAGCACAAACCTGAAACATTTGATTTCCTAAGCCCCCTTGAAGAAATGCAGTCACCATTATTCCTCCTCTATTAAATTATAAGGTTCTTTATTGCGAATTAAAGACTCAGAATAAAGTTGTTTCCTGTGGTTAACTTTATGATCATTGATCGGGTTAGAGACATTATAAACATATAAGATATCATCGATATACTTATTTTTGTTGCCGGACATCTCAAGCATAGGAAACATAAAAGCCAGATCCCACGCCATTTCATAAAAATTGTTATCTGAGTCTAAAAGATCTTCTTTTTTAATTCTTTTCCACAAGTCGTATTTAAAAGTTCTTAGGTGAGAGGCGCTCCACTGGTTTTTTCGATATGATCTCTCTTTTTCAATTGAAGCCGGGATTTCTCTAGAAAATTTTCCTTTTTTCCCCGATGGGTATTCCGCGTAACTTCCATATGTTAGGAGACATTTTTCTTCTTTATATACCCCATTCAATTTTTTTAATACTTCATTACTAGCTAACCAGTCATCGCCGTCGACTGTGACGATAACGTCCTCTTCAGATGGATTAGATAATTCAATTGCCTCGTATATATTTCTAAGAGCATATTTTTTTACTTCATTCTTTACAAAGACAAAGTTCTTACAACCCTCCAGTTCTTCTCTGATTATATTTGCGCTATTGTCTGTTGACATGTCGTCAACAATAATGCACTGGTAATTATTATAATTTTGTCTCTTGACCGATCTAATACACGCTCTGACCCATTTTTCAACATTATAGAGTGGAATAATTATTTTAAAATGAGTATTCATCTAATTTCTCCCAGAAAAAGTCAGCGTTTGAAGATAAATAATTAAACACCCCTTCCTTTGAGCCGCAAAACCATTCTTCATCTTTATGCAAAACATTTTCATTAATTTTTAGCTCACAATCAAGCATTTTAGCTTCAATTACAATTCTAGGACAGGTATCTTTATCTAAAGGAAGAAAAATCAAACCCTTAGACTTAGAAAGCTTCAAAAGTAATTCTGTGTATTGTATGCCCCAAACTAATTCGTATGACAAATTGTTGCTCTTTGCATGTTTTATGCACCCTTCTTTATTTTTTATCCAACTAGGGGAATTTAGTATAATCCATTTATCGTTTTTTGCCTCTTTCATGTTTCTTATTTTATTTAAGGTTCTAATATCGAAAATAGAACTTAATACAAAACTGTTTGGGCCCTTAAGGAAATTAAATTTGTTCTCATAAATTTCTTTCTGCTTTTCAGACATAAACCATAAAGATTCCGCATTTGAAAAAAATATTGATATCAGTTTTCCGTGATTATTCTCATGGCAATCGCAGTCACGGTGTTCTCTTAACCGATGCATTTCTGGGCTTCTAAATTTACAGAATTTTAGATCGTATTCCACAATAGAGTATTTAATATTTGATTTTACTATTTTTAAAATGTTATTATGATTAATCTGAGTAAAATTTCCAAAAATCCAAAATTTATTTTCATTTTCTGAAATGAATGCATCGTCAATTTTTGAAGATTTTACTTTTGTAATATTTTCTTTATTTAGATTGATCAGCGCCTCGGTTGATAACTCTGCTCCCCCACAATAATCTTCTAGAAAATTGTCACATACGAAAAGGTATTTAACCATTTAGATTCCTAAATATATCCTCTATTTCCTCTGCCATGGCAGTACTCTCTTTGGAATAAATTACATCACAGAAATCACTATATTTCTTTTCTTCCGTAAAATTCTCAATAAGATATTTTTTGAGTTTTGTTGCGTTTCTTTTGAATCTTGAGTACTCGCTGCGAACTTCACGCAATCTGCGCTTAAAACTTGCTTCTCTCGGAAAAGCCCATTGAGAGTCGGCTTGGATAACATTTTCCCAAACAGCCTCTTTCTGAACATTTTGAAGATCATATTCGACAGATGCAAACATTGGTTTCTTTTTACCCTCTTTTCTCTTTTTATCTGCCATATAAAGAAAATCGCAGTGGCCTGACCATCCGGAGACAATCACTGGTAATCCATTGTGGGCGGCCTCGAATAGAGGAAGACCAAAACCCTCTCCGTGAGTTGTTGAAATGAGCACTTTAACCTTTGGGTGCTGATATAATCCCGTCATCTCCTCTTCAGATAAATCTCCATGGATAAGATAAATTTTACACTTGCAGTCTCCATGTTGTTTTAAAATATTTTTTAAGCGAGTAGTTGTATGTTCTCTGTCAATAAGACAATTGTTCTTAATTGATATTTTTACAACAAGACCGACTTCTTGATCAAAATTTTCTTCAAGGAACCATTTGATTAGATTGTCAAAGTTTTTTCTTGGACCCCACTGTGAAATTGCAAGATAATTAAAATCATAATCAAGCTTTAAATTTAGATTTTCTTTTTCAAAATGACGAACGGGATAATTGACGACCTCAATTGGAGTTTGACAATTTAAGTGAACAACCTGACCGGTTTGATTATTTGTTCCCTCATAATTTGTATTCTCAAAAACTCCTTTAGCATGATTTGAAACAACGATAATTTTATCCATTTCGTTAGCTTTTTGAAGCCAAACAGGAGCTACCTTTGTTGTTTCTATTCCGGCTGTATAGCCTATGTTGATCGGTGCCATCTTCTCCCATTCGTTTGGAATAGTTATTTGTAATGATATATCGAAGTGGCCGCCTTCTTGTCCAAAAACGTGAGTTTGTGCGATTCTTTTGTCTGTCCAGACACGTTCTTCGTTGTCAGAGCTTACCCATCCGGTTTGCCCCCAAGCTGTAGGAATTATATAAATATCGAAAATATCTTCCCTTGTTCTCAATGCTCTGATTGCGAACCTAGCCTGCTCTCCATAACCAGATTGTGATAAAACTGGTCCTCTTACTACAATTTTCTGTTTCATGGTGTGATCTCCGAAAAAGCCCAAGACTTATAATGTTTTCTATTTTCCCAAGAACCATACTTTTTAATAACAGAATCCATCATTTTAATCCACTGTTTTTGATAATTTTCAAAATTATAATTTGTAACAACATGTTGTCTTCCTTTTAATCCGAGGAGTTTTCTCTGGCCGGGCGTCATATTAAAAATGTCTCTCAGAGCCTGTATGAAGTCTTCCTTAGAAACCCTATCTTCGTAGATGTATGGAACCTGCTGAGAGCCTATGATGGCCTTTGAGGCCGGCTCAAGCCCTATTCCGAACCACTCTTTTCCGTCTGTGACTTGTTCCTGTAAACCGCCTGTCATATTGACAAGAATAGGAGTCTCACAAGCCAAGGATTCAAGAGTCGCCAATCCAAAACCTTCCGCATCCGAAATATTAATAGTACAATCTGCTATGTTGTACATCACAGCTAAAGCTTGTGGCGGGATTTTATTTTTTGAAATAAGAATTCGACCATCGTCGGCTTTGAGATTATTAATTAAGATTTCTAGATCTTGGCCATTCGGATCTTTTGGATCTGTATGCATTATGAGGCGCACTTTTTCTGGGCCCACCTCTTCTGCGAATTCATTAAACCAGTGAACTAGAGATCCACTCATTTTGCGTCGGGCATTTCTGTTATTCCAAAAGAATGTTACTTTTTTATCATCTTCGCCAAAGTGTTGTTTGCGATGATTTGCGATATCGGCGGTAGAAAGACAGCAAAAAATGTCTGTATCAACAGCATGCGGAAGATAGTGGTTTTCTACATCTGGTGCCACTGTATTAACGATATCATGAGTCACTTTTGAAATTGAAACAACAACATCTGTTGATTCATAAAATTTCTTGTTATAGTGAGGATATGGATAATTATCCCAAACATGATAATAAACCATAGGAATATGAGTTCTTATTTCATTCTCAATCATCCACAGCCAACCATAAAAACGAGGGTCTGTCATAAACCAAAGCATATCTGGTTTTTCATTAAAGATCGCCGAACGAACCATTTCTGGTGTTCCGTATCCCTTAACTGGGTAGATGATCCAATCTTCTTCCCATCCCTCAATTTTTTGTGGCTTATAATCTTGATGTTTAACTGCCCCACCAAGACAAACAAATTTATATTTTCCTGTTTTCAGGAGAGTTTCAATAATATATTTTGTTTGAGTTCCTACTCCAGATGGAGCCATCGGGTGATCTGATATCACCAAAATCTTCTTCTTTTCTGTCATTTAAACCTCTATGGACATTCGGGAGATCTGCAAAATTCACATTTGCCGCACGACCGTTTGTCCTTTATATAATTTTTTTTCTTTATGTTGAAAAGCGCCTTGTTTAAGAGACTAGTCGCGTTTTCCATTTTCTTATTTCCGCTTGTAACTCTAAAAATTTCAACTCTTGATTTCTTTGCCGTTCGTTTGAGAAGGGCAAAATGAGTCTCAATATCTTTTAAATCAATTCCGTGCTTTTTCGCAAAGAAAATTTTGTACAACGTTAGTTGATAAGTAACCATTGGGTCGGAGCGTCTTCGCATATCCCAACCCCAAGAGCAAGATTTCCAATCAATAATGTGATATTTCCCGTCAGGGGTTTTAACAACTGCGTCGATATATCCCTTAAAATTATATTCTTCATTATCAATCGGAACCATAAGTTGTTCTTCCGTTGAGATGACCTCATATCCGCTCTCGAAATATTCAGAGACGGCTGGCATAATTTCTGGTAATATTCCTAAGGCTTGAACAGCCATTTTTTCCGGATCTTCACGAAATTTAATGTCGCTATCTAATTCAGCCAAACATTCTTCGAATCGCTGAATAAAGTATTCTGGTGCTTCAAAAGATTCTTGGAGCAATTTTTTCTCTGCTACATCGTGGATGGCGGTTCCAAAAGCTGTATATTCATTTCCCCTAAATCCTTTAAGCTTATCGATATAGGTAAGCTTATGATAAAAGGGGCAGAAATTCCAGTTCTTTAATTCTGAAAATGATATGTGGGACAATTAATCCTCTTTTAATGGTAAAGTTTTTTCTTGTACTTCTATTATAACATCTTTTTCAGATTTGTCAAGTGTTTTTTTTGTCTTTTTTGTGGCACTGGTTCTTTTTTTGGGAGATGTAAGCTTTTTATCTTTATAATCTAAATTTACAAATTCCAAAGAAGTTTCTAATATTCCAAATTTATTATCTACTTTACCCTCTTTTAGACACGGGCCCGGATTTAACCCATAATCCTTCTTTAAAATCTCTACAATAGACCACTTTGTTAATCTTATGCGCTTATTTTCTTTTCTCTTATAAAGATCCTCAACTGTAATCTTTATTATAATTTTACTGCCTTTACTGTCAACTTCCATATTCATCATAGTCATGTAACTCCTGTATTTTCGTGTATAAAACCGGACATATTTGTCCTAAATATTGTGGATTATCTAAAAAATAATATTCGAATCCATTTGCAAAATATTCTTTCAATGATGTGGCACAATATGCTGATGTAAATAAACTATAAGAAGCTGCGATTATATTTAAACGGTCATATCCCACAACTTTATATAAATAATCATCCATGGCCGTCGTAAAATCTAAATCCAAAAATAATTCTTTGTTAGGCTTGAGACCTTCTTTTTTTAATATTTTATATAATTTTTTACGTTTTGATAAAAATTCTTGTTCTAATTCGCCATCGCCATAAATTAAATATCCAAAAGGAATTTCCAAAGAGTGAGCTATTTCGTGTACCATATCATCTAACAAATCTTGATCATCATCTTGCTCACTGGAAACATAAATAGCTCCATCCTTATATGCTGCGTTCGTTTCTTTTTCTTCAAAATCATCGAAGATACCAACGTAAATAGAGTCGATTTCAGTGGTCAAGTGTGGAGGAATAGAAATATTAATCTTATCTAATATATTTCTTATGTTAACTCCATTTGTTAAAGGATCTTTAATATAGACTTGCACACTTTCACTCACAATAAATTCTTTATTTTGCTCAATAGCCTTAGTGGCTGATGCTTTTAAGTAGTCTAATTTATACATTATTGTTTTTTGGAACTGGTGGCGTCATATCGTCCAATCCCTTGGTATATCCTCTTAAATAATTTTCTTCTGCAATTGCCAGCAATAATTCTGGGAATTCCGAGGCGATGGTTTCTATAATTATTTCTACAGTCACCTTATCATCTTCTGGTTTTAATTTATTTCCAGCATAATTGACCAAAAATTCTTTTAATTCTCCATCAACTGTAATAATCTTCCTTAACAAGCCATTTTCATAATCATTTTGATCAGTAGACATTTGTTTATTCCTTTATAATACTATTATAACCTTTATTCTCGCCCTTGTCAAGTAAAATTATAAAATTTCTGCTGCTAATGTTGCAAGCCTAGATCTCTCTCCCTTTTTCAAGGTAATATGACCTGTAAGGGAAGTTCTTTTAAATTTTTCTACAGCATGCACCAGACCACTTGAGGTCTCATCCACATATACATTGTCGATTTGCTCGATGTCGCCGGTTAATACTAGTTTAGTTCCTTCGCCAACTCTTGTCATGATTGTTTTTATCTCGTGCATAGACAGGTTTTGAGCCTCGTCGATCACAATAAAGGCATTTGAGATTGATCTACCTCGAATATAGGTCAAAGCTTCAAGCTCTATAATCCCCTTGTCCATATAATCTTCTAAAGTAATTTTATCGTCCCCCATTAGATATTGGAGGTTGTCCTGTATTGGCATAAGCCATGGGCGCATTTTCTCTTCCATGGATCCGGGAAGAAATCCGATGTCTTTTCCCATAGGCTGCACAGGTCTGGATACTACCAGCTTTTTATAGAGAGGAATATTTTTTTCAAAAGGGTCTCTTAAAACTTGTGAAATGCCGGCGGCTATGGCCAATAATGTTTTTCCGCTGCCGGCCTTACCAACTAAACTAACAAAGGGGATATTTGGATCCAGAAGTAAATCAAGAGCGAATGCTTGCTCTTTATTCCTTGGGCTTACTCCCCATAGACCCTTTTGTCCGACGTGGTGAATCTCACGAAGGGGATTACCTCGCGCAATATATCTCGCCAGAGCCGTCTTTTTTTCGTTAGAAGACGAAACCAACATTACAAATTGATTTGGATTCATTCCTTTATCGCTTTCAAGATAAATATCTCCCCCTTCATAAAATTGATCGATTATTTGGTCGTCAACTAGCTTGGTGACAAACCCATCATACAGGCTTGTATGATTTTCTATAACTTTATCTAGAGCATAGCCCTCAGATTGGACACCAACCGAATCACAGATAACTCTCATATTAATATCTCTGGATACTAAAATAACCTTTCTGGCAGGGATCTTTTTTGATTCAAATAGCGCTGTTGAAATTATTAAATTATCCGCAACACTTGAGTCTAAATCTATTGGGAGGAGAGACGCATCACCATAATTTACTCGTAGAAAGCCCTTTCCTCTTCCCATTCTAACGCCTTTCTGGAGATTTCCCCTAACCCTTAGAGCATCAAATGTTCTAATAATTTTTCTTGCGTTGGCACCAACGGAATCTTGACGTTTTTTATGACCGTCAATTTCTTCTAATACCTTCAAAGGAATAACAATATCGTTATTCTGATATTTCTGCAAGCATTTTGCATCCGTTAAGCAAACGCTTGTGTCTAGAACATATGTTTTTTTAGCCATTTATAACCACTTTATATCCTTAATTAGTTTATTTTTGAAAAGAAAGCCGTCATTTAGCGACTTGTTTTAAATCGTTTTTATTTATCCATACTATTGTTTCAATACCTTCTCCAGCAATGAGATATTCAATCATATTTGCTTTAACTAGGACAGCAATTAAATTTTTATTTTCACAATTTATGTCGCTAACTTTTACTTCTTGATCGGCAGAAAAAAAAGATTTACCAGTTTCACCAAATATGGGTTGTATTGTACCTCCGTTTCCAGCCATGGAGATATAACAAAGAGTTCCTTCTTTAATTTTCATTTTGCATTACTTTAATTTAACTCCAAAATAACTTTCAACAGCATCTCTTACTACTGAAGAGCACACTCTTTTTAATCCCTTTTTCTTATGATATTCTATAACAAAATCGTCTGGAATAACATACATCATTCCATAGGGAGCCTCCATTATACCAGTATCCATCGAACACCTTCCAACTCCAATCTCTCCCGTATACATAATTTCATCTTCGGTCAAAAATGCCTCTTTTACAACATATAAGAACCAATTAGTAGTGCTCATACTAATAACTATGCTCTAAATTTGCTATCTTTCGTTTTTTCCTCACTATAAGATATTTCACTGAAAAGTCCATAATAGATAATATTTATTAAAATAAGCGTCATAAAAAAATACCAAAAAAATACAAAAGATAATCTTGTAATAATTCTATCTGCTAATCCATATGGCTCAAGGTTCATTGATCTTCTGACTTCCGATATTCCACAACATTTCAATACCAACTTGTTCGCAAACCTCTGTTTCTGGAGTATTATATATTGTCCTGTAACCTCCATTTGCAAAATAAGTTGGCTGATATTCTATCAATGCTGCGCAAACCGTCCCGTCTTCGTCGTCTACTTCGATTACATCAACAACTCCTTTTATTGCCATAAGAAACTCCTTTCTTTCGCGAAAACTTATGGAATTAAAACCCTTTTTTCTAAAGAGCCACTTATCTGAATTGACTGCTACAATTACATTGCCGTATTGTGAAGCTTCTCGAATTAGTCGAACGTGCCCAACATGAATAGGATCAAAACCCCCCGAGACCATTACTGTACTATATGGGGTTCTCGGGGATTTCTTACTCATTTATTTTCTCCTCTAAACATTCTCTTACATCTAAAAATTTTTCTAAATCTGGATTTCCGTGTGCTATGGTCATTATTGCCCAAGATATTACTGAAGCTATTATCGCTCCAAATACTACCCCGAGACCGAAAACCAAATAAGATTTTATTATTTTTTTAATTAGTCTTATCATTAAATGGTACCCTTGGCAGGATTCGAACCTACAGCCGACAACTTAGAAGGTTGTTGCTCTTCCATTGAGCTACAAGGGCTCACTTATCAAGCTCCAAAGTACCCAAGGGGTGTTCCACTTCGATCTTCCAGCCTGTAAGTTCAAAATCAGCCATTTGAAGAATGGCGTCAGAAGTTGTTTCAATAGTTGTTGAAACCGTTGTAAATCCCCTCTTATGATCATATACTTCTGTAGCTGATTCAATCCAGTCATAGTCTTGCCAATTTTGTTCAACTACTTCTGATACAAAGTCTTCAAAATGGAATGATCCTCTTTCATATGAATCTAAAAGGCCCTGTTCTCTCATTTCTGCCAAGATTTGATTGTTTCCTAACAGTGGATTTAATACGAGATCGGTCAGATGACCAGTGATATATGTAGAGTTAATAACACCCTCAACATAATTATCGTTAGCGTGGACCACATCCGACCCATCTTCATATTTAAGGCGAACTGTAGTTCCTGGATTTAGATTTGCTTCTTTTAATTTTTGGATTCTTGACATCTTTATTCCTTGTTTTTTGATTTGTTTCCACACCTTCTTTCATCAAGCGAGTGCGCTCTTTTATAGCACCGGTATCAATGCCCAATCTTTCATCGAGAAGTTCTAACTGCCCCTCTGATGATCGTTTATTCCTCTTTTCTTGGCGTTTTAGCGCCTCTTCTTGGCGCAAGTCGCGAGGATATTTGCGACCATTTGGACGTTTCATTTTTCTCTCCTTTAGTGGTGGACCTTGTTGGACTTGAACCAACGACAATCCGGGTATGAGCCGGGTGCTCTGACCAACTGAGCTAAAAGTCCATACTTATAATATATCATTATTTCATTCGGTTGTCAAGGACTTTTTATAATAAGTTCCAAAAAGTTTATCAATAAACGGCATTGTACCCGAAAAATTATGTCTTGCTGATTTTCTATGGTGGACAAAGTGGTGATAAGAGCAGGGATTATCTTGATTATCATTGTGCATCCTATGATGTAACCAACCATAATAAAAAACATAACTGATATATCCGAAAGAAAATGGCAGAGAAATAAATGAAGCCAGAACAAAAACTAGAGTAAACAAAAATTTCGCCCAAATAGGCAGTTTTAAATGATTATTTCTTTTATCATTATAGTCATTTCTGTGGTGTATTAGATGGAGTCTCTTTATATGGTGTAGTAGTGGCCATTTGCCCAGAGGGCCATGGCCAACGAATCGATGATTTAAGTAAAACATAAACGATGTAAAAAAAAACCCAGCAACTCCCAAACTAACCTCAAATATCATCGAAATTCCAATCTCCTATATTAATTATATACTTTTTTCCTAATCTTTATCTTTTTTTTGATTTTTACTTCATTATCTCTCGAATAAACAACAATCGTTCTCATATTATTATATTGTGGCGGGAGATCTTCTCGGAGCATGGAAGCATTATCTGGTCCTTTTACAAAGAATTCCATATGTTTGCCGCCGTCATCGGTGGCAATTTTTATTCTCAAATCAGCGTCTTTTGGTAATCGTGTTTCATATTCTGAATATGCTAATTCTATTATTTCCTCTGGCGTAACAAATTCTATTATATCTTTGTGCAACATATTAACCTCTTTTAGTTTCTAATACTAAATAGTTCAAAAATATGAAAGATTAGAAGGAGTTGGTTTGCTCACATGGCCAACTTGTTATTCTCTCGTTAATTCTAGAAATTATAGGTCTTTTTCCCCTTTTTTTCTTGTCTTGGGTTCGTAAGAGACATTGAACCCATCCATACATAGCTTAAAATCCTTCCTCACTTTCGACTAAATCACTTATCGTTATTTATAGAATAACATTATTTCTCCTCTTTGTCAAGAAAATAATCATCAAGTCCGTATTTTTTTCTTAATAGATGGAAAGAATTTTCTTTTAAACCTAAAAAACGCATTGCTTCTGCCTGTGTTCTTGTGGCAGAAAATGCGTATTTAAAAACAGCATCTTGAACGATACTGTGTAATGAATGCCAGATAGGAAATCCGTACATTCTATTGGCAATTGGTTTGGTAGCTAATTCAAGCTTCAATGCTATAACTTCTTCTAATGTTAGAGTGTTTAGCATGATTTCAAACTCCTCGTTAGAACGCCGTTCTTTTCGGAGCTTCTTACTCATACTATAATTCTTATTCTTACCGTTGTAATTCTTCTTGCGTTTCCAAGATCTCATTAGTATGCTTAGTGTGTTTAGAGTGATTAATAATTAGTATGTTTAGAGTGATTAGTATGTTTAGAGTGATTAGTATGTTTAGAGTGTTTAGAGTGATTAGAGTGATTAGAGTGTTAAGCTTGATTAGTATTAATAATATAACAGCATTTTAGGATCTTGTCAAGGAAAAAGTTGTAATTTTTTATAATCCTAATCCCAAATCTTCCTCACCTTCAAATTCTGAATCATTTTCAAAGTCAACATCAATTTCTGGTTCTTCAGTAAAAAATTCATCTTCATATCTTTCAGCCCATAATATCAAGTTTTTCTGAAAATAAATTCTGAACAATTCTCTTTCACTTAATTGTCCGGGCTGATATTCTTTTCCATCAATTTCTACACCCTTTTTAAGAGGGCTATCTTTTTGAACTTGACTATAATATCTTCTCAGTGATGGCCCTACTCTTTTATAAGCTTCTCTACTATATTTTTTAATTCCAGAATCTGCATCTTCTTCCTCTTCCTCAAATTCTCCATCTTCACCTAATGTAAAAATTTCCTCTTCCTCTTCTTCTTCTGGATCCGCAGTTAAATCACCTCCCCTTCCTTCTAGGTCTCCAACCGATACGGTGATAACTTCATCTTCTTCTGGAGTCAATTCTTCCATTTCTTCTTCATCATCAACAAAACCTTTCTCAACAAACTCTTGTCCGAGTGGTTTTGGCTCTCTATCAGCATCAATTGTTTTAAAATCTTCATCTGCAAAACCTAAAATATATTCAGTAAATAATTCTCGATCGTGGATTCCGGAAGTTAAATCTGTGAAAGCATCCTTAAACGCTGGATTGCTATCTGGTTTTGACGGATCCCCGACAACTTCTTTTATAAAGTGAGCCAATAAATTAAGTGCAGTATACTCGTATTTGACGATTGTAGCCTCTTTTAAGAGGTAACGAACAATAGTTCGAACGTAACCCTCTTTTTGATTCTGCCTTTCTTTTACAATGCGAATGGCCTTGCGAATATTTTCTCTTAACAACTGCTCTTTAATTAAATCTTTTCTATCAATCATTCGAAAAAGTCTCCAGCTTATATTATAATTAGTTTCCTTTTGATCTACGAGTATAAATTTTTATACCTTTCACCTTTGGCCTCGGACTATTAAAGCGTTTTGGTTTCTGACCTAAAGGAAGACTATACCCTCCTGCTGCCCCTGCACCAGAAATTTCTTCAATAGGGTCAAATGGATCTTCATCGGAATTAAAAGACGCTCTAGATCGTGGTCGTGGTTTGGGGGGACAATTACATTGTTTACAACATTGTTTACAGTCGGCTTTCGGTGGACCTGGAGTATTAGAAAATCCGCCTCCTCCACCACCGATTTTTAATTCTTCAAGTTCTTCTTCTTTTATCTCGGAAGAACACATTTCTTCCGCCTGGGCTTTAGTCAATTCATCCGGATCATCAATTTGAGAACAAGCCCACCCTTTCTGTTTTTCAGAATAAACTTCTTCGATAATTTCGAAAATCATTTCAGAAATTCCTGTTGGTGTGGAAATAATATTTTTCACACTTTCCAAATCTACATTCTCAGGAATATGAAGGCTTAAAATTTCATCGTCACCCTCTCTGGCGGCTTTTCTCATTTTGGACGCACTCAACTCGATTCCCTCAGAGGATTCGACAGGACACGGAGACAAAGTTCCCACACTTACATTAAGTAAGTTTTGATCTGGATTATTTTCGAACCACTTAGCAAAATTAGTTGCCCTTTTTTCGTCATTTCCCTTATCACTGCACCCCAAAGCAAAAGTTACATCATCGGAAAATTGATTAACAAATTCTTCTTCTCCGAGTTTTTCAAACGCTGCCCGGAAAGGTAAATTGTGATCCACAAATTGAACCTTGTCGCTCAATCCACCATAAAGATCGAAAAGCTGTTGGGACATTTCTTTGGTGATTCCCTCTCTTGGTTTATCTCCAGATAAAATAACAACGGATTCAACATTGGGCATTTCTGCATAATTTTCTATCATGGCGTAATGACCTTTATGCGGAGGTTTAAATCCACCAGGAATTAAAACAACATATTTTTCTTCTTGTTCTTTTAACAAAATATTTACAACTTCATTTATAAATTCTTCTTCTTCACTAAGTTTCGTTCTTCCCTTGCTGGCAAGCCCGCTAGCGCGCGGAACTTGGAGTGCTTTGGGAATTCTCACTCCCTTTCGTCCGTATTTAAAAAGACCAAGAAGCTGATTCATAGGAGCAAAATTTCCTGTAAATTTATATGTATGGCCATCATAATCAAAAACAAAACCTTCGGCAGCAGTAGAAATATTTTCAATACTTTTAAGTTTTTCCATTTGTTTTTGGAGAATGACCATTGCCGCATCGGATCCTGCGCCCTTATATTTTTCTATGGACAGAATTGCCAATTCCACTTCTTTTCGTTGCCTTTCTAATTCTTTTTCATTATCCAAAATAAAGATACTCTTTAAACTTTTAAGCATTTCTACAGAAAAATCATGAATAATCATCTCAATTGGTGCGATGGCAGTTTTTAAAATTTTGGGAGCATCATCAATAATCTTTCCGACTCCCTTTTTTTGATTGTCGGGAACATCTCTTAAAATATTAGGCTTATTCCATTCTTTATCCAGCTTGCGGCCAAATCCATAGGCGTATCTATAATTTTGATCAGATAGTAGGATTTTTTGTAAAAGCTTTCTTTCTAATTCTCCACTCAAACCCAAATCTTCTTCTGTAAAATAATTAGAAATTTTAGCCATAACGTATTCTAATACAGTCTGATTATCGCTTATACCTTCCGAACTGATTTCATTTTCTAATTCAGATAGTGCCGTCTCTAGTGCAACTTGGTCTTCGAGGCCCTGCAATGTCATTATGGCATCCATTTCGACACCATAATCTCTATTTTCGATTTCTTCTTGTTTCGCCTTAAGAAGTTGATCTAATAACTCGGCATTTCGACTAACATCTCTGTCTACCTCAATAACATGACCAGGATAGTTTGGATCTTCGATTTCGACCCTTATAGGATCTCCTGTTTCTTTACTAAATTCGGCGCCCCCTCGATGAATTGCCAAAGTTTTGGTATTATAATTGATAAGATTAGCGGTACGAGGATCAATGATTTCCGCACTGAAATATACATTTGTGTCAGGTCCGAAAATTTCAACTTGTTCTTCTTCGGACATTTCTTTTACAACTTCTTCGAATGCGGATAAGGCATCAGAAAATGTTTTTTCCAACGCTCCGCGTCCCTCGAATTTCTTTGCTAACTCTTTGGCATCGAGCCCACCGGCTTTAATATTTGATTTATTTCTGGCACCCTTAGCCTTTTGTTCGGGCACGGAAAACGAAATGAACAAATTCTGCCCATCAGTCTTTTCAGTACCTTCAAGTCGTCCTTCGGCGGCCGATTGTAAAATTTCTTTAATGTCAGCAAAAGTTAGGCGTGGATTATCATATAAATGACTCATATGACCGCCGACACCACCCTCAGTTAAAAACATTATTCGTCCCCTTGACCTTCTTCTAAAACTTGTAGTTTCTCTTCAAGAATTCTGTGCTCTTCTTGAAGCTTCCTATATCCTCTTCTAATGTGCGTTAGGTTTTCTAGGGCCAGTTCAACTCTCTGTTGCTCTTTTATCGTCCGAGGTTTGAGGCTTTGTAGTGCTTCTTTAATAGAGGATAGGCGAGAATTAATAGAAACTCCCCCTTTCCACTCTCCTAATAAAAAACTTCTTGTTAATTTATCAAAATCCATAATTTATTATTCCTCTTTATTCTTTCTAAACCGGCCCTTGCTCTTTACCGCGCTCTTTTTGGTATCTATAGATTTAGTTTTAGAAACTTTCGCTTTCTTAGGCATTGCAGTCGCTCTAGGTTGTTCTGATTTTTTAGTTATAGGTTTGGGTTTCTCGACCACCTTAGCCTCTGCCACTTTTTCTGCCTCCGCCTTCGCCGCAGCCTCTGCAAGTGCTTTAAAATGTGCACGCGCTACCCTTCTTCTTTGTTTTCCCATGATAAGACTCCTTTAAAATAATATTACATAATAAATAGTTTAAAAATTAACTTGAACCAGTAAATTCCTGATTGGTTCTAAGTCTTAAGGTTTGTTTACTTTTTGTACCAAATATAAAAGGAATTTGTTCTATTGTTCTAGCTCTCTGGACAGAAAGTAAATCAATTTTATTGGTATTGAAAACATATCCAGAAGAGGCGCCATCGGCTTCAACTAACATTATACTTGGATTTGAAGAGGTAAGAATAGGACCTGGAGGAGCAGGAGGACCGGATTCAACACCAGTCGCAGTATCAAAGGCAAAACTACCACCACCACTCCCAGTATCGCTATAAAAGGTGCCTTTAACAATATATGATCCAGTAATATCTGGAAGATAGCAAGCTATAGAGCCAGTTGGAACTTCACTATATGCGCCACCAGAGCCAGAGAAACCTGTTCTACTACCAGATGTAATTAATGATCCACTAGGTATACTTGTCCATTCCCAAGAATATAATATTGAACCGGTAGTAGTATAACTCGCTGTTGCATAAAAACAAGAACTAGTACCGGCAGTGCCAGTTATATCTGGAATACTTAATGAGGGTTTATCAAGAGGTTCAGCAGAAAGTTCCCAAACAACCCCTTCATTTCGAGTTTCGCCGGCTGTCTCTGTAGATAATTCCCAAACAACCCCTTCATTTCGAGTTTCGCCGGCTGTCTCTGTAGATAATTCCCAAACGTCTCCCTCAATATATGCGACTGAAGGTGGAATATCGTGAACTACGGTTCCGAAGGTTTTCCTAAGTTCTATGGGCGTCGTGCCCTCTGGAACATCGTGGACGACTGTCCCGAAGGCCTTCCTAAGCTCAATCGGTGTTGTACCCTCTGGAACATCGTGGACGACTGTTCCGAAGGTTTTCCTAAGCTCTATGGGTGTGGTGCCCTCTGGAACATCGTGGACGACTGTTCCGAAAATATTTCGGAGATTAGTCGTCATTAACTACCGCTTACTTCCGCGTTGAGAACAAAAGAACTTCCAGAGACTAAGCCAACCGATCCGCTACTCGTCCAGGCATAGGCGTTTATTCCATCTACAACAGCGCTCCCGGTTGTAAAGGGCCCAGAAGGATTATGCCCAATTCCGGCAATTATATTTGTTGCCGATGACCCGCTGGCAAAAAGATGTCCGGTTACTCCATAAGTATTAAAAGAATCCAGCCCGAGAGTGGTCCCAAGAATATCTGTATTGACTCTCACATATTCGCCAGTCAGAGGGTTTGCTTCGGCAACAACCGGAGTCACCGCGATGGCTCCTGATAGGTTGTTTGCTTGAGCGTTCGACCCTGTATTAGAAGCGGGCGACCAAGATCCAGAGTCGGAGACATCGAGGCTAGCTTCTGTTCTTGTAACAAATTGTCCATAGGGATTTGGATCAGATAGACTATCATAAAAGATAATATCCGAAAGCATAGTAAATTTTCCAGCATCTTCAAGCGCGTTGAAAACCGCATATATTTCAGTCTCTGGCTGGATGAAGCCATGGGTTGTACTCCCAGACGCCGCAGAAATTCCATTAACAAAAAGCTCTGCGCCCCAGGTGCCCAAACTGGGAGTCCCCATCGTCATGTCATATTTTATAGAAATATTGTGCCAAGTGTCTTTTGCTAGACCCAACGATGTCTGATCAATAAAACTGTTGTTTATGATGATAGAAAAGTTATTTCCACCCTGGGCTTGGATTGCAATAGTTTTCAACGAAATGGGGCCCACGATTTCTATTATTCGTCTACTTATTTCAAAGTCATTCGCCGGGTCATTAAAATAAAAATAGAAACTAACCCAACCTTTTCCGGCGCCGACTTTAAGAGGAGTTGTGACACCCCCATTCGCGTGATCCATCTGTAGTGCCCATCGATCACTTGCATCGCCAGTATATGTATGTATAAAATCTTGTGACGACGAATAGATGGTGGGGCTGGTACTACTAAATTGCCACTGTGCCAAGTCGTTTAATTCTAATGCTGTTTCGGGGCCAAAAGCCCAACTCCATTTATAAGCCATTATATTTCCCCCAATATATGATGCAGATTATTTTAGACATTTTTCAAAATTCCTTTAATTTAATTAGATTTCATAGACGATGAGGCGGCGTTAATAGATGCCACATTCCACGGAGTAACTCCTGAACTAGCCGTAGCGAAAACGGTAGAGAAATCTCCTTCAGAGTCAATAACAACGGGAGTACCACTAATTGCATTTATGGATCCGGTTGCTGAAATATAACTTCCGTCGCCTCTGTGAAAAGCTATTTGATGCAACGATTTGACTGATGTGGGAAGGTATCCCGCATCAACGTCGGACGTATTTTGCATCCCAACAATTAAGTTGCTCGTCGCAGAGCCGGTCAATTTTGCATAATTTGTAGGAGCCGGCTCGTCAATAGAGCCGGTTAGGACTTCATAAAGATTAGTCTGGGAATCATTATCTGATCTTCTCCAGTCACCATCAAGCACGTCGGCATTTGGCCTCAGCCCTTGAATATACAATGCATCGTTTCCGCTATCTGAAATACTATCAAAAACAAAAGTATGATCAAAATAATGTGTCCGGTCGCCACCGAAACTAAAAGCAGTACCCTCCCAAATTATTTGATTTCCAACAATAGAGCCGGCGGCCGCCACGGTTCCAGATAAAAGGGGAACACTATTTACATATAATTCTGCTCCCCACGTTGATCCTCGGGTATCAAATTTAATTCCCAGTCGATACCATCGATCCACCGACCAAACCAAACTCGTCTCTGAATCTTCTGACCCACTTATTCTAAGTTGAAATTTATTATCATCAACAGAACATCCTATAATTTCTGTGGTTCCGCTTACAAGAGATAGAACAGGTGTCTGGGTTGGGGAGGCACTCCCGGCTCCACCGCCAGCCTTCCAATAACCTACGAGCCATCCATTATCTACGCTTACTATATCAGCAGAACTAAAAAGTATATTCTGACCGTTAAAGCCAAGGCGCAAACACCTGCTTCCGCCCCCATAACCAATCAATGGCTGCGCCGAATCTGCATAATTTGTACTCGAACCGCCGGTGTCGCCAAAAGTCCAACTCCATCCAGCATCCTGATATTTTTCCTTAGCGGCATCAATTTCCCAACCCCAACTCCAAACTAAAGCCATTACCAAAGTCTCCTTACTAATTCATAGTATAATCGCTCTCTTCTTTCATTTAAAGAATTTCCAAAAGCCCTGTTTGTTTGTTTATAATTATCTTCCCAATCGCGGAAACACATATTTCCTCTTAAATAGGCATCTTCTTCCATTTTTCTCAAATGTTTATCATTTTGAGCATAACCTTCGCCCATTCCTAAATTTTGATCAAATTGACCATCGCAGTTCTGTGCGTGATGAACAAGCTCATGAGATAAAGATCTCATAACATCTTTTGGGTGACGATTATCAGTGTAAACTGAGACAGTCATATTCTCAGGTTCATATTGTGCTGTCCTCCCCAGTGTTTTTTGAGCATTCTCCGGATCTGAAATAAATTTAATTTCTGGATCCTCATCATATCCGAGCCTCTTTTTTGCGAAGGGCATAAAGGATTTTAAATATTCATCTATATCTTGTCTGGAAAAACTCTCGTTAAGAGATTCTTCATCCCCGGCCGTTTTATCTATTTCTTTTTGAATAAATCTGATTGGGTTTGTATTTGGTTTTTTAAGCAAATAAGTATCCAATATTTGAAGATGTTTATATTTTTTAGCATCAAATAATTTTTTTAATGTAGCCGCTGGTTTATCTTTATAAAGTTTAAATTTTGTAAAAGCACTGATGACGTTCTGAAATATTTGTTGGATATTTTGATTTTCTGCCGTTAATGAATTTATACTATTCATAACCCAATCCGCAAAGGAATCGTCGTGTAAAGTTTGAATCATCTCGGGATTACCTAAATAATTTCCAAAAATAAAATATTTAAAAAGAGTTGACACATTCTCAGCAGTCAATTCTCCCGAGGCATCTTGAATATTTTTAATCGCCCTTTCAAGTTTGGGTATAATCTTGGCAGCGTCCTTTTCTGTAAATGCTGCTTCATCTTCGGCAGACTCATACCCGCGACTTCTTGAAATTTTATTTTTTACAAGCTTCTGAATATAGCTAATTAAAATTTTAGCAATATCTCCAACATTCAAAGATTGCATCATTCCGCGCGCTTGATCATCATATTCTGTCGCTTCCGTAAGAAATTCTCTAAGTTCATCATCCGGTTTGTACATCCTCTCCCGGCCGGGCTCCATCCCTCGTAATCGCGCCGTCACCGAAGTAATAAACACTCGAACAAGATCTTCGGATGTGTTTATCCCCTTCTCATCCCAATCTGCCGCTATCTTTAAAAACGTTTCAAACTTTGGAAATCCCAAACCATGAGCACCAGGACCCATTGTTTCAATATTATTTTCTTTAAAAATATTATCTAAAGTTTTATAATATTCAACTGCTTTATTAACTTTATTATCCTTTTCTTCCTTCATATGTTGCGAAATAACCTTGTGCTCTCGCAACTTACCCCCCAGATCAAGAAGTTTCTTCATTTTGTTCCCCGCGTCCGATTCGCTCTCAACGGGAGTGTTGTTTATTTGATCATACCAGCGACCAACTATGGTCATAGCTTCTTTATATTTTGATTTCCAGTCTTCCGCTGCGACTCCCTCTTCTAATCCACTGCCGATCAATTCAATAAACTTTTTTCGGATTTTCAACGGGACTGGATCGGGGAAACCAAAACTGGAGATCCGCGATGCTATTTCTTTTGCCGGCGGCCGAGGTTCTTGAGCTAATTCTGTTTCAATATTATCCCACTGATCGCTTTTACCTGTCATATCAATTAATTTTTTATATATTTGTTTATATTCGGCTTGACTTTTAGAACCTAATAATTTTTTAATAAGAGATACTTTTACCTTATACTCGGAGTCCAGTTCTGCCCCCGTTCCGCTTGGAACAAAAAGTTTTCCCCGTTTTTCCGTCCCGCCAGAAAATTCATCGGCGGCGACCTCATTAAATAAACTCTCGCCCCCACTCTCAAGCGACTCTCTTAGCAATTTTTTGAAATCATCAGTATTCATTTTATAGAGGTATTCCTTTCCACTATAATTAGTCTTGAACTCTGGAAAGATTAGTCAAATTTGAAAGCAATACATTGTCGCGCATGTCTTCCCCCATAATATAAATCTTTGCAAAGGGGAATTGTCTACTTGATGCCTCAGTTATAAAAATTTCCAAGATGATTCCAGTTTTATCTTGGACGAGTCTTTTCCAACTAACCAGATCGCCAACGGAAAATTGTTCTAATAAATCTTCTCCGATAATTGGCATCTTATCTTTGATTGATCGTTCATTCCTCATAGCGACTAGTCGGATAAATGGGGCTAGTTTCTGTGGGCTTGATTCCCTGATCTCTGAGAGCCATAAGAGAGCTTACAACATACTCGACAGCTTGTCTTGCTCTTTCCATCTGATCATCAATAAGAAAATCTAAATCTGCTTTTTGAATTATTCCTTCGCCGTAATCCATTTTTGCTTTTTCGATTATCTGATCTAGGGAATTTTTAGCTCCTTGAACAAAACTTTCATAACGATGAAGAGTATCTTTTCTTGCAGCGACAACTTGATTTGCCTCTCCTTGATCATTTAGATAATATTCTTTTAAGAATTCCTCGTTTGAATCTTTGACGATGTTTTTTATATCTTTTTTTGTTAAGTCTTTCATATTATTAATTAGTTATTTTTTTTAATTAAAACCAATATCTTGAACATATTCAAGAGGAATAAACAAAAAATTACCTCCCGAGGCCCTTACAAGAACTTTATTATTTTCATCTGGCGCTGACATTTGCACAACTTCCGTATTGTGCTTTGCCATCACCATCTTTCTTTTTATAGGATCTAAAACCCACTGGTTACTCTCATTTGGAAAATTTAATATTTGATAAGGAAGAGAGTCTTCAACTTCTCCATCTTCATTCTCAAGAGCACTTTCTAAAACTTCTTCGAACATTTCTAATAGCTTATCTCGTTGTTTGTCCAGTGGCATAACAAATCTCCTTTATAACCTATTTATAATTAGATTTTCAATGCTCCTACTTCTCATCTATTTCAAAAAGAGAAGTTAAAAACCAATTATCATCTAATTCATCCCATTCTTCTATTATGACCTTTGGTTCAAAGAGATCTACCTGCTCATCTAAATTCCAAAACTCCAAAAGAGAATATTTGGCAGTCTCGGGAGTCGCAGAGGGGCTGTTAAACCAATAAATTCGAACCATTGGTTCTTCAATCATCTCTTTATCAATGGCGGACCAGCTTTCTCTAATATGATATCCTGGCTTATAATCAATAATAACGCCCACATGATCGCTTTGGATTGCGCCAAATTTCTGAACATACTTTATAAGATTTCCTTTCATTCTTCATCCGGAGGAGGCAATAAAATACAAATACCTACCAAACTATATAATAACATACTTCCACCAATTAGGCAAGTAGAAAAGCTTTTTAATTGTAATCCTATAAAAAGTGTAAAAAGATTGGCCGCAAACATAGCAAGCCAAATAATCAACATCCCATTTTTCGTCATAAAAATCTCTCCTCAAACCTCTGTGAAACGATTTTTCTTAAATTGAATAAAAGTACTTACTCACTCTTTCAAAATAGCACGATGCCCTATTTAAACGCCTTCTAGGTCCCGTTCTTCTGCCAACATCTCAAGAATAATGTCCTCGATTTTTCCTCTGCGAAATCCGGCCTCTTCTCTGACATATATCATCTCTTTATTAATAATAAAAAATGAAGGAAAGGCTGTCACGGGCCATCCACTCTGAGGGCTCAAACTCATAAAATCTCTGCTCCCTGCGAGGACAGGAGCGCTCTCAATTCCAAACGCATCTGCCCACGCTTTTGCATCGGCGACATTTGGGTTTTTGCGACTCGCATCTTCGACCAATAGGGTTAAATAAACAATATCATCTCCATATCTAGTTTGCAGATCTTCTACTTCGCTGGCCGCCGTTCGACAAGGCCCACACCACATGGCACTAATATCTAAAATAATGATTTTTCCATAAACATCATAAAGAGATACCTCTCGATCGTTTTGATCTTTGAGAATAAAATTACAGGGATGATCTCCAATAGCTTGGGAACAATCTATACCCCATCCCGGATTCTTTGAATCAAACTCAGGGATATCGCACGATCCCCCCAAAATTAAACTTGTTAAAAGAAAAAAACTACTTATATATCTCATGCATTAAAACCCCCGCTATGCATAAGTAATTATCGTAATAATTTCCAAAATTGAATTTATTTAAAACTAATTATATATGTGAACGGACTAAGACCAGACAAATATAGAGTACTTTATGGCGTAGGCGCGATAGTGATGGTGATGAGTTTACTATGGTATATTCACTATAGCACACACAAAGTAATCACGCGTGTCATTGACGGTATAGAAAAATGTCAGTGTGATGAAAATTAAAAATTATATTTCTTAAATTTTCGTCGAATTTCATAAAGATCATTTATTTCCCCGACAGCCTGTTTGGTTTCTTTATTATATAAGTCTGGTGTTGGTATTTTGGATAATTTTATCATTTCTTCATAAAATTGCTTAGAAGTTGTAGAATTCTGCGCAATTTTAAAAATTTTACGATACATATCTTCAGCATCTGCCGCAAGCGACAGGGTATGGCCATCACCGCCCGATTGAATTCTGGAAGTTACAATCGATCCATTTTTTAAATCTCTTTCGAAAGATTTTAAAGAGGTTTGTTCTTTCTGTACATTAAATCCATTGTGAAAACCTTGTGTGGCAAGAGTTAAATAATTTACAACTTTTTTCTTTCTGTCAATGCCATTATAAATCATAATTTTCCAGTCTGAGAACTGTCTACCGAAAACACCCCCCTCGATTTGCTCCGATAAACCCTCGCTAATATGTGTTGCTAGTATACCAGCAGCACCGATGATTGAGGAATATTTTAAACTTTCGAGTGGTATTGTTTTTAAATAACTCTTTATTGTATTTCGTAATGTTCGAAAAGCCGAATCCTGATGATCATATTTTACAAAGATATCTCCCTTCCTCATCTTTCTTACAAACTCAAAACCCGAAATTGGAGTTAGTGCTTTTCCCTCTAATTTATTAATAAAGCCAATAAGCTCTGCTTCATATTCTTTCTTTTTGAACTCGGGATCTGCGGCCGCCTTTACGAGAAAAGCATAATATAAAGTTGCTTTCTTCATAATATCATATGTCAATCCCTCGTGTCCCGGATATCTAAATTCGATATAATTTCTTCTATTAACGTGAAATGTGTTAAATCCCACATTTTTAGAACCTATTCTGCTTGCTGTCATTGCGACAACATCGCTTAATTCTTTAGAAATTTCATCAAAGTTTTTAACTATTAAGTCTTTTAACAACCCGCGTTTACCTCTTGTCTCTGTCCCAACCATCGACATCTTTCTATCTGGAAATGGTATAGGACCTGATGGCCCAGCGCTATTCACAAGATCTTCTATCTTGGCGGCAATTCTATCAATAGCTGGCTGTTTTACATCGTGAGTCCAGCGCATGTTTTGTCTTGATGGAAAGCCCACCCCTTCGGTTGCATATGTATCATTTAAAAATAAGAGAGCCTTAAAAAGATTATAGTCTTCGGCCAACTCTACATAGGGCTCTCCATCGCGAACACCCTGATCGGCAATATATCCAATATTAGTATGAAGCCCTGTATCCTCCGTCATACTAAAATATATTTCACCGTGATCTTCATAATCTTCGAAGAATATTCTGAGAAATTCGAAAGCATTATTCAAACCAGTCATATAAATAGGATCATCCATAGTAAATTCAATACCACAAGTCAATGAGCCATCTTCTTTAAAATCAAGATTGGATGAATATTTACTCATAAAATTTGGAAAAGCTTCCCACAATTCCGCTTTCAAAGCATCAATCCCACAGCCATTTCCACTTCGATTCTCTCTATATTCTTCCATCCATTGATCACGATCAAAATACTCATATTCTTCAGTTCCCAGTTCTTCAAGATATCTAACGGGATCCCTATTAAACTCTTCAACGCGTTCATCGATCCATGAATCGGCGGCATCGTCAACGACCATTTTATATTTAGCCATTATCTTGCCAACCCAGTAAACATCATAATCCACTGGATTGGATGAAAGATTTTTTAATATAGGCGTAACTTCTGAGGGTAAGTCATCTATCGCGTCTTGAAGAACATCGCTTGCACTATCAACAAATTTCATCCACCTGATCGAGCTAAAATTACCAATAAAATCTTTTATATTAATTTGAGAATTATTTTTGCGCGCTTCTGGCAGTACGCCAGCGGCATTTATTTGATCGAGGTTAATAACAAAATAATTAATAAGTTTTTTAATTATTTCTGGAGATGCCAGAGCTTCAAGACCGGGAGGATATCCTTTCCCTCCTTCTGCTTCCCAATCAAAGGTTAATTGTTTTTCTTCCCACCCCATCATATTGGCAATTTCTCTTTGTGATGACGAACCCGATCTTAAAAGATATCGTAAAAACTTCGATGGTTCCTCATAAATACTTCTAAAAACTGAATCAAACGCTCCCTCAAGCCCTTCCTCATCATCATCTCCCATATATCCAAGCGCCGCCACAATAACATGTATATCATCTTTACTCAAGCCATCTACATATTCGAAATACCACTCTAGCATTTCACCTCCGTCATCGGGATGCTCTAAGCCGGCTTCTTTAAAGACATGGACCGGCCAGACCGATTCAAGATCATTCCTAAACCATTCGTCGGGATAACTGATATGATCGCGAGCAGCATCATACATCGCTTCCCCCAACTCATCCTCCGCTTCATAGATCCAATCATCATCCTCCTCATCATCAGCCACCAATTCAATCTCATATGCAATAGTAAATTTTTCTTCACTTTCCATTACTTCTTTTTCATCTCTTTTATTGAATTCTTTTAGAATTCTTTGAGATTCAGTTAAAAAATCTTTCCACTTTTTCATATTATGGCCCCTCAATATAATAATTAGTTCTTTATTAATTGAAAAAAGGAATTTATTATTCTTTTAAAAAACCCGTGAGTTTTATTAGGATAGAAGGTTAAGTGTTTCTTAAACTGAATAATTTTTTCAAAAGGGTCCCAAAGAGACATCCCAATTCCCATTTCCCGCGAGATGATCTCAAGGCATTCCATTTGTTTCTTCTCCGCATATTCGAACACTTCCAACGGGTCTAGCCCAAGAGTAATAATATCATCTTCTATTTCTTTAAGTCCAGTCATCTCAGCATTAATAATTTTCGCCTGCCACAAAATAAGACCAGCTAATTGAATTTTATTCATCTTTTTAATAATCTTAGGTAAATATTGAATCCCCAAAGCTATGTGTCTTGCTTCATCTATTTCATAATATTCAAGCAAATCAGTTAGAACAGGTTCTACTTTTATTTGTCGAACAAATCTAAAAATGGTCAACGCAATTGGCTCTATCATCAACTGCATTCCAAGAAGTTTCTTTGCGAGATTGTCTGTCTGTAAAACTTCATCTAAGACATAAGAAATAGAAGGAGCCAGCGGTTCAGGAACATAGCCGAGTAAATCAAGATAATCTTTCATAACATAAAAATGACGAGCCTCATCGTGAGCCTGAGAAGTTGCAGCCAGTTTTGCGCTGAAATCATCAATTTCCGCCCCAAGTTGCAATGAGACTTTCCATGCTACAAGTTCTCCCCATAAAATGATGGAAAAAATGTTTTTTAATGCATCGGCTTTATCTTCTTCAATTGAGATACTTCCGTGTTTATAAAGCAATTCATTAAGAACTTTTTGGCCATCCCAAATTTTAGCTTGTCCTTTATAATAAATCCCTTCTAGAATTCGAGCACAACGTGCTTCTTGCTCTAGAAGGGATTGATTGTACATATGATAAGGAATCAATGTCACACTGTCTACCTTTTATCCTAGTAGATAGCCGACACCGACGCCCGTAAACCATATACTACCCACAAAAATATAGACTTCTACGGGTGATTGAAGTGTCACAAACTCTTTTGCGAGCAAGATAACTTCTTTAATTACATTAACCATGGTTACTCCTTTTTTCTTTTTTTCATCTTTAACATTTTGTTTTTCAATTTTATAAGCCTGTTTTAATACAGCTACTGGTTTTTTTCTATCTTTTTGGGCCTTCTTTGGGCTCCTAAGTGCTAATCTTTTTTCTTTTAGTGCTTGTTCTTTGGCTGCGATAGATTGTTTTTCAATTATTTTTACAAGATCGTGGTGAGATAGTTTGTCTGTTTTATGAGATAATTTGACTGTTTTCTTTGTTGGCATACTATAAATAGTCTCAATTTCTAAGAAACTTCTTATTTTTCAACTTCGATCATATGCAAAGCAAACTGATAAAGCCGTTGAAGTATTTTATTTTGAAGCGGTTTTATTGTTAATTCCCAATAATGCTGGTGTCGAAAATCATATATGTTTTTCATATATTTAATTATTTTTCGAACATCTGGTTTTTCTTTTTCGATTTCATCTCTAATAAAATTTAAATCATCGGTTTCGGTATCTATATCAACTTCTTCTGAAGAATTAACAAAATTTTGAACCAACTTAAAAATAGGAATTAATCTCGCCTGAATTTCTTCAGTGCTATTAATATATCTTATTTGTTTTTCAACTCCCGCGATGCCTTCCGTCCGCTCCAGGCCAGGAAAATTATCTTTAATATATTGATAAATCTCTTTTCCCCTTTTGGTTTTCCAATAATTTCTACTCATTAACCCATCTTCGTTTCCTGCCCTGGTCGCATTAATAAAGTGTGTTAGTTCGTGATCAAAAATATACCGAAGAAGAGATTTATAATTTGATGATCTCATAATGTTTATAATATCATCGTCATCCGAAATTTGTCTATATGTCTCTTCGTCCATAATACTATTAAAATATAGAGTCAGTTCTCTGGTACCACTATTCCAAGACCCCATTGCACCCGATTCTTTATCAAATTTAATCTCGATAGAGGGCAGCCAATGGCCTTCCCGATCAATATCTTGTGAGATTAATTCTCCTTTTGGATCCACTTCTCGAACTTTTTCAACAATCTCGTGTCGACGAGGTATAACTAGAAGAAGTGCATGATCTCTTAGTTCATTCGGATCTATTTTTTTAAAACCCGCTAGGCGCTTGAGCATTTCATCATCAAGCCAATCAGAATCCTCATAATCCTCTTTTTCCCCTTCCGATTCATATTCAAAGTTTTGAGGATCAGAATAAGCATCCACAAAAAAATCCACTAAACGAGAATAAAGTTCATCAGTTTTTCTCTCATTCAAATACCCTCGCCAATTTTCAAGTAGGAATTTCATATTTTATCTTTCTCACAAATGTTCTGTGTTCCGTATTCTTGTTCACCACTCTCACCACAACTAATTCTATCAGCAATATATTTATATTCTTCTTCTCTATTATAAGTCTTTAAAATATCTCTTACTCTTCCTTGGAGTTCTTTATTGTGATCAGCGTGTTGGGCGACAAGCCAGAGATTCTTCCAATCTTTGTCTGTGAGGTTATTAAAATCTTCTTCTGATAAAGAACTAAATAAAGATTCAAATTCCTTTTGGTTTGGGGCATCCTTAAAAAGATCATCTGTTGTTGTACCGTGCTCTTCGGCGAATTCGGCAGCTAATTCTTTGGAATAGCCACCTCCTTTGTCCATTTTAGCCGCCCATTTATTTCTCAACTCTTGATCAGAATCCCTCAAATATTTTAATTTTTGTGAGTAATTCTCGTTAATAAACTTCCGCCAATTTTCAAGTAAGAGTTTCATTTTCTTCCCCCTCTTTTTCTGTGTCTCTTTGCCACAATAACTTTGGCTCACCAACTAGAGCTTCCGAATCCCAAATACATCCCGAAGCAACATCCCACGGGTAATACCACGCGCTGTTGCTCATTCTAAATTCCCAAAGATATGGACAAATTTCTATCCCATCCCAGTCGATGCCTGCAAGAAGTGGCCAATCAATCATATGGTATATTCCATCAATTGGACCGGCGTGCTCTGCCCTTTCTTGATGAGGCGCCCTAGCCCAGAACTCATGTTCAAAGCTTTTGAACTGCTCCGCATTGGTGATAACTTTCATAAATGCATCGTATATCTCAAGCTCATAAACATAATTTACACGGTCAAGCCAATCGGGCATCTCATGCGACATCCATTTAAGCCACTCGTCTCCACAGCCATACCAAACTCCATCTGGCTTAAATCCCTTCTTCTGCTGAATATCTGATGGAAATCCCTTCCACGGCTCGCTAAGTGCAAGAATTCTCTGATTCGGCCCGATCTTTAGATCGAGTGGGGAAGAAGCGCCTTCGTCTTCATTTATATACTCTCGCCATTTTTCAAGAAGGAGTTTCATTGGCAGAGACACCTCGTAGTATAGGCGGCCTTATAATCAAAGTTGCCTTTGCTAGCACACTGCTTCATGCATTTGACAATTTGAATGTTAGTATTTTTGTTAGTATTTTTGTCGTCTTTTTCTATCTGCTCTTTATATTTATCGTAAAGCGCATCGAAACTGGTCATATCTTTTTCTAGAAACGCTATAGTAAAAAGTTGGTATAGCTTATTGAATTCATGTTGCTCTTTAGCATTAGTCTCTTTCATACGAGCGATGCCGTCTGTTAAATCACCAGCAAATACTAATGCTTGCCCTAAGTGCCACATGAAAGTTTGGTCATTGGCTGCTGCTGGATTAGTTTTTAAATAACTAGTTATTATTTCCACCTGTTGTTTTGGGTCTTTAAATTTACGCCATCCGTCGCCTGTTTGATCAAAGTCGTGAAGGGACATTTTCAACATCTTTTCTTTGTTTTCATTCAAATACTTCCGCCAATTTTCAAGTAGGAGTTTCATTTAAGTTTTGACATCCTATTTCCGTAGTCCGAGTCACTTCTTCTTTTGTCTAAAACCTCTCGTGCCATTACTCTTGTTCTCTCGTTCGGATTATTTTCCGCTATATCCTTTAAGATGCTTGAAGGAACAACATCGTGATATTTCACAATTCTTCTAGCAACTCCAAGATATTTATAAAACTCTTCGCTGGCTAGCCACCTTAAAATATATGTTGGGATATGGAAGTGATCCATTGTTGCCATTTCTGCTAAAGTATTTGCCATGGCATAAGGATCCTCTAAAGAATTCAGGATTTCTCTCATCTCGTCTATCAGCGCGACCATACCCGGCGACCCTTCAACAAGGCGCATCGTCACCATCCTTTTCAAATCAAATATTCTGAGCTTCTCATACTTGTCCCACGCCTCAGTTTCTATAAGCATACTGTGTAGCATTTCAAAAGTTTCTTTGTCAACCCGTTCGTCATTCGCATCCATAAACTGAGCCGAGCCATAGTGGAACTGGTATCTTTTTGGCCCGTGGTCAACATCATCTTGGATGTATTTTTTTTGTTGGAAGAAAAACAAAGGATCGTCTTTTCTATAATAATCTTCAAAATAATCTAAGCCGGGTGCGGCAGTACACCAATCAGTGCCTTTACCCAGACTGCATGCGGCGCCTTTGTTATGAAGGGCTGCAATAGTCCATTCACTGTCGTCTCTAAAAATTTCCGTGCCCTGCTCTGCATCAAGATAATTCTTTTTTTCTTGTGCTTTTTGAATTTCTTCTTTTGCATTATGAGTCATGACGACAAGATCGTCTAGGGATTTGATTTGCATTAAATCTTGATTGGGCATAAATCGCTGATGGTGGAAGAATGTTTCAAGATTGCTTCGGGGGCCCACTATAGCACGACCATTAATAAGATGAGCAGCGAGGTCACTATCTTCTCTGGCCATCTTAAGTAACCACAGAACAGAAGTGCCTTTTTGATTATCTGTTAAATCATCTGGGACAATATCAAGAAGATAGTTTTTAAAGTTCCGATGTTGAGTCTCAAACTCTACCTCAAGGAAGTTGGGATTTTCTTGTTTTCTATCATAAAGATAATTTTTGATTATTTTTAAAGTGCGCTTAGAATTAAGGGTTTCTTTTGCATCTGAAAAAGAAACTTCATTTAAATACCTTCGCCAATTTTCAAGTAGGAGTTTCATAAGTATAATTAGTTGAGATCTGGAAGAAAGACCTTAACTTATTCTATGGATCTAGTGAGCAGGAGATCCCGCGCAATCTATCTTCCGATCTGTGAAATTGTAGTGATTACAGAAACCTTCGAACATTCCTTTAATATATTCCTCGTGAGCCGTCGTACAAGGTGTTCCATCATTATTTTGTGGATAGACTAGTGGAATTCCGTGGGACACGCTCATGGCCGGCCACAGGTCCTTGAGAGCCCCAATCTGAAGTAGGTGGAACCATAAGGATGGATCGATGCCATATATCCCCCCCCTTCCATTAGCATCTCTTAACACAAGTCCACATCGGAACCTTTACTTCTATTTTTTATTATTGAATGGCTCATCTTCTACATAATCCCATTTTAACGCTTCTCTCCAATCCCCGCTTGGAATTACTGGGTGGCCAGCACCTCTAACTGTTCGCGGGATCTCATCTAAAAAATAGGCTAAAGCAGCAACATCCCCATCTTTTAATTGGATAAGAATAAGCTGACGGTTATAGAAGCCACGTTCTGGGTGCTTTGAATCATAGCTCTCTAAGCGATCCAAATCTCTTAGAGCACTTTGAGAAATTTCATATACTTCGCCCTTTACTGAAGTATTTCCACCAAAAACCATGGCCGGAAATGCATTAAGATCGTAAAGAGTATAAAGTGGTTTTGTCTCTCCGGTACCCAAAAAAATAGCATCTTTCCGTAAGAAAATATTATTGGGCTCACCATCCATTAAAGTTCCATAAACAAAAACCTTCATTTAACCCCATCCTTTGTGCCAGTCCCAAATATTATATACATCTTCAAATTCTTGCATACAATTGTCACCACACTTTGTAAGAGCACTTTCGAGGTGGCACTGTTCTGGTTCTTTTATTTCCTCTTTTTTTTCTTCTATGTTAGCACGTTCGGGCGGCTTCATTTCCTTTCCTTTTTAAAATTTATATTTCTTAAAATATTGTTTGAGTTCTGATAATTTTTCATCTTTTTTTGTTGGCGTTTTTCGGAACAGCACCCCTGCATCGACGAGCTTTTGTATTTCCTCTTCACTGGGAGGCCAGCCGCTGATCGATGACAAAATCGGATCATTGACATCTGTGGGCGCCAAAACCCGATCTTCATCCTCCTCCCACTCCTCTTCATCCTCCCACTCCTCTTCATCCTCCCACTCTTCTTCATCCTCTTCTTCATCCTCTTCTTCATCGGGTTTTGAATATTCATTATGAGTATCGCCCTTAAGTGGAAACGATCTAAGATATTCATCCATAGGAACCATTGCTGAACTTTTACTGGCCGAATATAATTTTTCTGAGATTTCTAGGGCACCAGAACTATTGAGAATTATATCAATTATTTTTGTTAAATCTTGTTCTCGTCCAGTATTATACGAAAATATCGGCAGTAAACCAATATTATTTTGTCCGTCCGGCCGCTGTATTTGTTCCTGAAATTCTTTTGGAGAAACTAATTTATTCTCCATATTAGCAGATTTACTAAAGCGAGTAGAAAGTGCGAATGGGTTTAATACTAATCTATCAAGAGAAACTTTACCCTTATGGAGACCATTATATACTACTAAAGTAGAATCGCCAAGAACGTGGATTACTCCTCCAAACCCCCAATAAATAATCTTTTCCATAATAGCATGGGATTTTTCTGAAATAAAACTTGAGGTCGAGTTACCATATCCAGCCTTATTCCAATCAACGGAGGCCATAATGGCCATTTCAAGATATGAAAATATACTAAAATCCCGATTAGTTCTCTCAAGAAATTTCATTCCTTTATCATATTCTTTTAAAAAGGGCGCCTTAACTGCACTTATAGCTCTTTCGTCGTCCATCGCCTCATTAAAAAACCCGATAAGATCCTTCACATAATCTCTTTTTTTGAATTCTGGATCGACTGAAGCTTTAACAATAAAAGAATAATACAGAAGTGCCTTGGTCATATTTTTGAGATTTGGATCACGGTTACCTGGATATCTAAACTCAATATATTTTAGGTCTCCCACATTATCTATATTAAATCCCTGTTTTTTTGACCAAGTTTTTCCTGCCGTTTTCTCAACCTCATCACTTAATATTTTTGATATATCATCGAAATTTCTTTCTAAATACATTTTCATTAATTTTTCTTTTGATAAATGCTCCATTGAGCCGCTCCTCTCGGGAAGCCTCTTCAAAAATTTCTTGATATCTTTTATTGCTGGCCCCTTGAGATCTGTCGCCCAACCCGAAAATTCTCTTGATTGAAAGCCCATGCCTGACGTTGCGTGTGAGTGATTTAAAAACATAAGAGCTTTAAAAAAGTTATAGTCGCCCTCAAGCTCCCCTTCTTCACCGAGATATCCAATGTTGGTATGAAGTCCCGTTTTCTCGCTAAAATAGAAATAATCTTGATTATCATAATCCTTAAAAAATAATTCAAGAAATTCAATTGCATTCTTTAAACCAGTCATATATTTTGGCCGGTCCATAGTAAATTCAACACCACAAGTCAACGAACCATCTTTTTTAATATCTAGATTGGATTCATATTTCTTCATAAAATTTGGAAATTCCATACGAAGCAAAATTGTGATATCATCAACATCATACATCTCATCGTCACATTCGTCGTATTCGTTTGATTCCGTCTCTAATTCAATTTCAAAAGCCACAGTAAATTTTTCACCGTCTTTTAAAACAGAGGCTTTATCTTTATTATTAAATTCTAAAATTAATTCTTTATTTTCGAATAACATTTTCACATCTATAAATAGTTTATTCTTCGAGAAACTTCCGAATACTTCCAGGATCTACTTTTAAACGCACAACATGAACTGCAACCTTGGATCCAAACCTACTTTGCCACGTTTGCTTGACCTTTTTGGTCCAATCTTTGCCTGGATTCGGCACATCTCTTAGATTTCCGATGTCTGCCCACCCAACTCCGTCTAATTTATACGCGCTATTTGATTCAAGGGTCAAAATCTTATCAGTTTCCTTATCATGCTGGATAACTAACATAGAATGTCCACCTGTTTCAGTGAAATATTGGATCAAATACGGTCCTTCGCCCGGAGAAGTCGTCGCAATATCCCAATCTAAGCAAACTTTTGGCCCATATCCCGGCACAGGAAGGACTTTTGGAGGAGATTTTGACACCATCCACTGTGACCATTGATCTTTTGTAAATTCAACTCCTGTAAAAGCTTTACTTATGACCCAAGAAGTGAACAAAACACAGTTACTTGTCTCATATCCTATCCTTTTTAACGTCATTCCGGGTGGATTACTCGGACATTGGGCCCCAGAAAGCTTATATTTCTGCCTAGAGACCTCTGGAAAGAGGTCTACAAACCTCTGGAAATCGATTGGTAAGTCTAAACAAAGCGATGGTTTCTCCAATTTTTCCCAAGTTTTCGCTCCGACAACCCCATCTGCGCCCAATCCGTTATCTTTTTGGAATTCTTTTACTCTTTTTTCGGTTGTTGGGCCAAAATCAGAGTCAATTGAGGCCGAATATCCCTTTTTGTTTAACAATTCTTGACAAAGTTTTACATCAGGGCCCCTGTCACCCCTCTTAATTGTTGGGTAACTCATCTATTCCCCCTTGGGAACTCAAGTACATTCTCCGGTAATTCTTCCTTTTTTTCTTCCAAGTCCTCAGTCATCTGATGTTGAAAGGTTAAAAACTTATCATATGTCGCCAGTATATCAAGAAACAAATTTTCGGCTATATCCTGATCAAAATCCTCTGGAAGTTCTTCGTCTTCGATTCGTTTTGACCAAGTATCGAGAGAATTACCCAACGAGGCGACAATTATATCGATCTCTTTCGGTTCAATTATTAAAGGTTTCATTATTTCCTCTTTATCTTAATATAACCTATTGAAGTTTCGTTGTCAAGTTAAAACTTTTCTATTTCCGAAACAAGAAAAAAATGGTGGAGACGACAGGAGGAAGACTGTCATTGGCGGGCATATTACCTTCGACTACGATGACGCGCTTTCTTCCAATCTTCGAACTTTGCAATCGCGTCTGGGGTGCTGTAATTTTCCACCCACCACGCATGCGCGTTGGGAAACTCCTGAGTATCAGTCTTGTCAACATACTCCCCCGCTAGATCAATTGATTGGGTGCGGTCGAAGGTGTCTGCATACGCTGCTATCTTGCCAGCATCAAACATCTTAAAGATTTCTCTCTCCAATTCTGTCGGCATCGCGGAGGTTTCGCTAAGTGCTTTTTTCAACTCTTCCTTAATAAGATATCGCAATTGCTTAGTTGTAAGTTTCATTCTTTTTGTTCTCCAATACAATAAATAGTCATAAACATTTTATAAAAGACATATCATTTACAAATAGTTCTAAATGCGGGAAAAAGAGTAAAGTTAAAGTGGTGGAGGTGGCGGGAATCGAACCCGCGTCCGCAGCAATGTCCAGTTCAAGTCGTTCACAGGTTTAGATTATTTTCTTAAACAATCAAATGGCTTGTTAGAATCCTGTTGCTTTACAAACATTAACAACTCGGGTGTTTTGCTGTCGGCAGAACCACCTGCTTATTCGCTATTGGGTAACGAGGTCAGCGAAGACCCAGCAAGCTATGCCGCTAAAGCGACGGCTTGGAAATGATTATTGTTATTGGCAATTATCAAAATTTCAATAAGTTTAAGGTCATTCATTGAAGTAGACCACCTGCACTATCCGTTTATTTTACCACGTCGATACCTAGACACCCCCGTCAAATGTTTGATTGGCAACTCGCCACCGTTAAAGCAAGCAAAGCTCCAAATCCTAATATCATTATACCAACTCCTGCTGCAAATGTCAAGTAATCTTTTAAAGGAATTCTATTTTTCATCATATCATAAGTAATTACTGATCATTTAGATAAAGTACAGCCAAAAAAGTAAATAATCCAAATAAAATAAACAGTAAGCACGGTAATGGAATAGGAATATCCATATTTATGCCACCCCTTAATCCCTAGAAGGCTTTCCGTATCCAATATCTCGATATCTTTGGACTCTTTCTTCATGATCTAGTTTTTCAGACTCATCCTCGTCACTGGGAGAGCACTGTATTTCGCCATCAACGCCCAATATATCCCGAATAACAGAAACTATAGTTTTAATTTCTCTTTGGACGGTTTCATTTTGATCAGGGCCGGCCCTAATACACTTTATAACGGTCAAGATCTTCATTAAATGATCAACCATTCCAGCAGATAAACCTCTTTTTTTAAAGGATGAGCTTATTTTTTCTATTTCTTTTGGGTCATCCCCAAGGTCTACCCAGTGATCAACCCTTTCTTTATTAAAAAGATCATCACAAAATTCTCCTGCTATTGAGTCATCACAGTTAAGATATGCTATATCCATAGCTACTTCTGTATTCTGTTCCGCCTCTTGAAGGATCTTTTGAAGCTCTTCTTTAATAAGTCTTTTTAAATGTGATTGTGTAATTTTCATTTTTTTATTATTGATGATCATCCTGATCATCACGTTTCATTCAAGTTTCTTCAAGTTCGGAGGTTCGTGACGATCTTTCTCTTGCAGTTTCTAATTCATCAACAACATCATCCCAATCAAAATCTCCAGATTCCATTTTGTTCGGGCCAGTCTTTCCCTTCCATGGTAATCCCAATTTTGTAGCTAGAGCTTTTTCTTTTTCTTGTTTCAATATGTCATCGGAAATAGGAGGAAGGTCCTCAATTGAGCCACCTGGGAATGGTGCACCATCAACCTCAAACTCTTCTTCATCTCCCCCCTTAGACCTAATTCCAGGATCTCCAGGATGAATCTCATCAATTCTTTCTTCTCTTTCACTCATAAAATAACGAGCATCGAATCTTTTCTTATTTTTTATTGGTTTTCCCCATCGTGACATTTAACTATTCTCCTCTTGTGCGGGTGGTGCTTGTGCTGGTTGCACTCCGCCCGTTTGTTGTCCTGGCATTTGAACCGCTTGTCTACTTCTACCTTTCAAATCTTGTGCAATTTCTCCAACAATTGTTTTTAAGCTCTCAAGAGATTGAAGCAGAGCGCCTTGCATTGATCCATCGCTGAGCCTATTGATTGGATCAATCATCTCGTCGCACATAGCACTGAGATCTATTATCAACTGATCATCACCACCACCATTAATTTGGTTCATTTGATCTTGCATTGTCGCTAATTGAACGGCATCATTTTTAATCTCTTCCACTCTTTGAATTTCTTCAGCGATAATTTGTTTTAATCTTTTTCTGGATAATTTCATTTAATAATCTTCTCCGGATTCATGAACTACATTCAATATTTCTTCTCTTATAATTTTTTTCAACTGTGATCTTGTAAATTTAAACATTTTTCCCTCCGGGATATTACTTGATGGAATATTACCCCCATTTATATAGGTTGTTCCCCTCCGAGCCTCTTCTTCTTCTTCTTCTTCTTCGGGAGGTTCTCTATACTGAGGAACATACAGGGGTATTTGTTTTCTCCCTCCCTTTTCTTTCTCTCTTTGTTTACGAATCCATGGAGGGTCGCTCTCTTTTAAAACACTAAAGAGTTCTTCTTGAACGATCTGTAATAATTGCTCTCTTGTTAATTTCATAAAAAAATCAAATTTCTCCAACACTAATAAATAGTTTCAGGAGTTTTATAAACCAGTAATAATTTTATAGATACAAATTTATTTAATAATACGGAGAAACGGTCATAATATCATGGTTCTTATAGTCGTCAACAGCAATAAATTTAATTTCGTAAGGATTTCCGCACCACAAACTGGTTTCAGATCCTTCAATCCACCAGGAAGTCCAAAATTTCTCTCTATCGCGGACGAGTGGAAAGGAGTCAACAAACTGAAGCCCATCATAAACTTCGGCCCAAACTTCAGAAACATCTTCAAATTCATAATGAGGGTAGTGAACCCAAGCATCAAAATACCAAATATAATCTTGGTACGAATAGTTGTAATGACAAGAGACTTTGGCTGTCTCGATTGTTGGCCCTCGTTCGGGATTGTTATGCTTATGGCTATAATATCCCGTATCATAGTCATAGCACCCAGAAAGGGTTGATAAACATAACATAGCCAGCACAAAGAATAGGGCCGGCCAGAATGCAATTATATAAGAGAGTTTAAATTTGTTTGCTTTCATTTTTTCCTCTATTATAAATATAACATATTTTCGTAGAGATGTCAAGCATTATTATTATTTTATTCCTAGTTTTGTGCGCCTGTCCACTTATTACCGGCTGGCTTATTTTGGAGACTGAGTAATACAAAATCTTTGTAATCTAAACTTAAAATGCCCTCAAGAAGGTCCCAATCTCCCCCCATAAGAGATTGAGTAAAAATTCGCAGGGTGCTCAATAAACCATATATCGACCAATAATCTTCGAACATTTCTTTTATTTTAATTTCCCATTCTGAGTCCATATTATCTCCGTCATCCCATAAAGACATAAAAAGACCATGAAAATCTTTATGAAGATATAATAGCCTATCAAATAATTTATTACTTTTAACGTGAGGATCTCCCAGCAACTCTAAAACATCCTGTGTCCACATTTCCTTCTCATTATTTTTGGAAATAGGAAGGCTTCCTGGTTTAATCAACTTGTCAAGCTCATCCTTAATATTCTGCACTTCACGCAAAATATGAGTCATTTGATCTATTTTTTCTTTAATGGGGTTTTTATTTTTAAACTCGCGGTCTTGGAGTCCCTGTAACAATTTATGATGGATTATTATATTCTTTTTCTTAAAATTCTAATAATGATTTTTTTCTTCGGAGGTTCTTCTATCATATTGGAAAGTGGCTCAGCAGGAATTCCACATGCCTCTTCAAGTTCTTCTTTAATAAAATCTCTAAGGTGTCTTTTCGTTAATTTCATTGTGATTTTTCTTCAACAGCCCCTTCGTCTGAAGAAAACAAATCATCGACAGCTTCTTGGACCATGGTTCTTAACCAACTCTTTGTTAGGGTAGTTCCCTCACTTATTTCATCTTCATCCTCGTCCTCAGAAATTTGTCCCATTGTTGCCTCATGGGATACAACATAAGAAGTAGGCGCCGCCGAAATATATGTTTGAGCAGAGCCAAGCTCTTCTTCAACAGGGGCCTGTTGAGCAATAGAAATTTTTATTTCTTGCATAATGATTTTTCTTAATTTATTTTTTGATATTTTCATTTGTTTTATCTTTCTGATTTTCCGACTTGAGCAAGAAGCACCTTAAGAGCGGCGCCAATGTCTTGTTTTGAAATATTTCCAGCAACTTTTTGAAGAACTTGACCCCAAATAAATTGTACAAGATCTTGTCTATTTTTTAATCCGGAGAGCAAATCATCAAGTCCAGCGACCTTATCTAACTTCTTAGAAACACGTCGAACATTAGTGCGCTCCTTGGGCGGAGTTTGTTCTTGTTCTTGTTCTTTGAGAAGGTTAAGTTCCTCTCTTATAATTCTTTTTAACTGCTTCTTTGTTAAATTCATTTGTTTCCCCATCTATAAGTAGTTATTTTCTTATCGAGCGCCGCGTCTGAAATATATATTTTTTGATAATCCTTGCTCGCCAAATTTTTTATTCCTATATTCCCAATTCATCTGCGATACGATCCACTATCCACTCATAAGGATCGCCAGTTGTCTCTTTCAATTGAGTCGGATCTTCTTTGGCGGGCTTTCCGAATCTTGGAGATTTGGCGCGGTCCTCTTGATCTTCTTTTGCCGCTGCTCGCAATCGCGCGATTTTATCTTTTCCAAGTCGATAAACTTCTTTTTCTCTTTCTTTAGCATTGGTGGGATCCCAAGCACTTCTACCAGAAGAACCTATTTCATAGACTTTTTTGATTTCTTCTTCGATAATTTTTCGCAATTGTCTTTTTGTAATCTTCATTGTTTGGATCCTTTTATTTCTCTTATAAATAGTACAAATCGCCCTTAAATAGACGGTTTTCTTTTTAAGGTTTTTAAACAAAAAGAAAACCGTTGCATTTGCAACGGTTTATCCTATTGATATTATTGGCGGCCCAAGCGGGATCTATGTTTTCAAATAGCCATATCCAATAAAAGCGCTGCGAACAGCACCAAAGCGGTCGTTCCTAAGCAGAACGTGAGTGACATCCAAAAAAACCCCATTAATCGATACGCTAGCTGGTTTAAACCCATACCTTTCTCCTTTGTTATATCTTATTATAGCATAATTTTGCGAATCTGTCAAGTTTTTTTTGGGGAAATTTTGACTCCCGGCGGTTTTTTTGATGATGGGTCGCATATCTGCATTTTTTATTCTGGGAAATTTAAGTATGCAAATTCGTCATTAAGCTCAATTGCTTTTTTATCATATGCTCTTGCTGCTTCTTCTAGTGTTTTATAATTTCCTATATAAATCCTTTTCTCTTTGTATCCAATTCGGGCTGTCCACGGGGTTATTTTCCTTCTTCCGTCATATATTACGCCCTTGAACCCGTGTGTATTATTCTTATTTATGCCCCGATTTGCGCAATTTTGTTGATTTGTACTTGTACGAAGATTCGATCTTCGGTTATCAAGGGTATTTTCTGGGACTTTATGATCGGTATACATCCCTTTTGGGGTTTTATTAATAAGTTGGTGCATGCAGATCGACGTTTGCTTTGGAGACTTATATATTTTCTCGCGCTGGGGTGAATGGATCCGGATGCCCCCATCCGGATGATCGATATTTGTTCTTGCATAAAGCCTTCCATTGACCCCCATATGAAGGTACCACCTATGTTGGCTTACCAAATCGTAGTCTTCATCATCAAACCAAACGTCATGGGTACCGTGTGTGGGGCTTACAATTGTGATTGTCTTCATCTCATCTCCTTGTATAACTATTATACCATGAAAACCGAAATCTGTCAAGTTTTATTCTGGGAATTTTTCTGAACCATTTATTACTCCTTTATTATTTTATCACCTTTTTTAAGATTTTCAATCGCGCTTAGTGGCCTTAAATTATCTAATTTCCAACATTCTGTGAACATTGGGTCTTCTAAACTTACATACTTGTAGTGCGATTGTGGAATAATATGATCCATCTGCCACCTGAACTCACCACTTTGATCTAATTGGCCCCAATTTTCCCAACTCATTCTTTCATCAAACTGATTTTCTATGTGTTCTACTAAATCCTCTGCTGTATAGCCTAAGTTGTTTTCGATGAATTCCCAAGCTTTTGGGATACGCAACTGAATTGCACCCCGGGTCCACCTGCTAATATTTGTTTTTATGCCGCCAACAACCAAGGCTCTCATTTTTGCCACTGGATTTTCGACATTTCTCCTTCTTACAAGCTCTGGATCATAAGTTTGCTTGTTTTTTTCTGCTCTACATTGCTTGCAAGTATTTTGTCTCCCGCGACGAACGGTCAAATCCCTGTAAAAATCATCATAAGCCTTATCCATATTGCAAACTTTGCATTTAATTTTGGTAATTACACCACAACGCCCTAGTCTTTCATACTCCTCATTTACTTCAACTGCTTTGATTCCTCTTTTGGTATTTGCACCGTAAAGCTCTTCCGTTTCTGCTAATTCATTCTTCTTTATGTCATCTGGCAAACAATTGATGCTTTTTCTACAACTCTCTGAGCAATAAACCGGTGGTCCGGACTTATAATCAATTCCATTTCCACAAACTCGGCATATGTTGTTTTCTTTATAAAGGCGCGCCTTTTCTTCTCTCTTTCCCTTTTGTCGCGCGATTTTTTCTTTTCTTGCGGTTTCTCTTAGCTGTCGGCGCTTCTTGATCACATCTTTTTTTATTCTTTTTTTCTCTGCATGCAATTGCTGTGCCGATTCTCTCCTTGCCAATTCGTTATTTATTATTTCTTCTGCTCTCACAACGGAGTATAAACCTCTTTTAGAACATTTATCGCTTTGTTGCCACTTCGATACGCCAATAATCGGAATCCAAGATTCGCTGCCCATGCCGCGATATTTAAGATGCAACGCAAGGCCCTCTCTGGTTAAATATCCATCAGGAACGGGGGGATATTCTCCTTTACCTATTTTTGGTTTGTAATCTATGATCCTGTCTTTGTCTTCAGGTGAAAAGAATCGAAAAGATTTTGTCACCCCTCCGGTTCGGATGGAAATCTTTTCGTCATTCACCCTCAAAAGAAGCACCCTTTTATATAATTGACCCCTTGACAGTCCGCCAATATTTTGTATCTTCTCAAATCCAAACCAATTTTCATTAAGCCACTCAAATCTCAAGATTTTTTCTTGGTTTTTTTCTTGGTCGTCTTGTTTTTGAAGCTTTGTTTTATTTTTCCAAGTTGGATCCCCATATCTTGGGTGTTTTTTTTTGTCTTTTTCGTGATGGAATTTATTAGCGCACTTCTTGGAGCAGTATTTATGCGGTTTCCCCGCTCTCTGGCTGGTACCGACATTACCGCCGCAGACAATGCACCCATTCGAAAAGCGGCCTGATTCTTCTTTCATGTTTTCTCCTTATATATATTATAACATAGTAACTAGTACTTGTCAAGAACATTCATAAGAAAAAAATCAGATTTTCAATTTGACAGAAATTTGTATATCCCCTGCACGGCTGTACCCGGCCGGCGCGCCCCATAACCCAGTTAGGAAGGTACTTTCCGGCCGGTGAGGGGGGAGGGGGGGGCCCCCCGTATGCCCCTTCAAACCTGACAAATCAGTTGGGATCGTCGATATGTCAGGTTGTAACTTATTAATTTGTGTCAATACCTTTATGTCAATTAGTTGTCAATTCGTTATAGGGGAGGAGCTAACTCCTTAATGGTGTGTCAAGCATTAAGTTGTCAAGAGAATGTAAACAATATGTCAATTCTCCATTGCCAAGCTTGAAACTGACCTTTCGTTTGTCAAGCAAATAATTGTCAACGTTATGTCAATTCGTTATAATAATACTTGACAAACGAAAGGTCAGTTTCAAGCTTCGCTTATTGCGATCGCTATACAATATAAGCTGGTAACTTATTAATAAGTTTATACGCCTGCTTTTATCTGTCAAGCACAAAGTTGTCAAGCTTGTGTCAATTCACCATTTATATTCTTGACAAAAAAAAAGCTAGCGCAAAGCTAGCTTATCGATGGTATAGGTTTATTTTAAGTGTGTCTGCGAATGTCGGCGTTTAACCCCCACTATATAGGGGGATCACATTCATATGGGCGTCACGGGGCATTGTAGGGGTTGTAAGGGGATTATATTGTTAACACTTGGGCGGTTGATTTACTAGTTAGAATGGGCTAAATACAAAGCGTGATTACCTCCTTTCCCCCTTCCCTATTAGGGATCAATGATAAGCAGGTTTAAAACTACCATTCCTAAGGGTCATTGGTCCTCCCACGATAACCCACTTTCAACCATTTCTTTCCCTTCTGGACGATAAGCAAGTTCCCAACTGTATACTTCATGGTTGAAATACTCTAAGGCGATATTGAAGTTTGAACCTTGTCTATGGCCATACTTAGAACCTTCGTGGTTCCTATACATGATATGTAAGGTTAGAACTGTATTATCACTATTTTTATTATTATTGGCCTCCGACCTTTCTTTTGCTAGAACGAGGAATTTACCAATTACAACGCCGGGTTCCACGGCAGCCTCGGAAGAGGTGGTACAAACTAGCATATCACCGACTTGAATATCTTCGACTTTCAAACTCATTTATCCCTCCTCTGAACGATAGTCAAGGGAGAACCAGTATTCATCCAAGGTCGTTCTTTGAACCATCTCCTTGTGGGTGATAGTAAAGGTTTCCCCTGCACTATCAGCATCAATGGCATTATAGAAATTATCAAACCATAGGCATATACAGTCATAGACGATATCACTGGAATAAAGCTTCTTTTGGAGGACAATGAACTTTCCTACCTCTTTGGTGTTTCTATAGGTACAAAGTACAATATCACCTGCCTCTGGATATAGGAGGTTTGAACTCATTTATTTATATATCCTCCGAGTCTTTCTGATTCAGTGCAAACGGCGTTTATAGACGCCTCGCTGAATTGTTTCGTTACAAACAAATCGCGATTGTCGATTTGACTTTTAGGAGTCTTGAAACAAAATACTTTATAAATACGACCGCGCGGGCCTCTGATTGGTAGAACGTCAATTATAAAGAATAACCATTTAGTTTCATCTGTCGCGGGATAGGGACCACAGGAGTAGCTAACGATTTGTCCTATTTCAAACTCCACTTTCTTTAAGCCTCCAAGCTTTCATTAAGCTTCGTCATAAGAGAGTTTAAACGCTCTATTTCGTCCTCGATGTAATCACCATCTCCAAACATAGCACAGTTTGTCAAGTCCTCTAAGCGATTGTTAATACAATCGATCATATCGATTATTTCATCATGCGTTAAATACATTTATTTATCTCCTTAGAGCCTCTGATATTTTTAATTGCAACAGGGCGGGTGTGTCCAGTTATTATATTGCCATTCGCTGATCTCATTGTTTTTACATAGATCATCAGTCCAATTGCTGAAAGCCTCGGAGCGAGCGGGAATATCACGCTCTCCGTCTTGCTCGTATTCCTCTATAATATAAGGCAATACCTCTGCTTCAAAGCGCACAATGGCTTCATCTCTTGTTATGACGGTTGAAAGCGACGAATCGCCTGATTGGTTGGTACTATTTTTTTTAATTGAATTCATTTGGAGCCTCGGATTATCGGGTTTCTAAGCCAGTTATCTCTTGGATTGTTTCGGGAGTAGCTTCGATGATTGTGAAGTTTGCAGGGTGCATATTGCGCACGGCGTCAACGCGGTGCTTGTTAGTAGTATTTGAATACTTCTTCGAATTAACCATGGTTAAACCTTCATTATGGAGGACGACGACCTGAGGAACACCATAGCTTAAAAGCGCCCTGAAAACTGGCGTTTCGATGAGTGTTTGATTTGATGCTGGAGTGGTGATTTTCATAGTTTATACATTCTCTTCGGTTGGGCATGACATAACGGTATTGAGCAGGAATTGACAATCGGCGATTTTACACTTAAGGGCCTCAGTTAACTTTTCTTTTTCTTTTTTTGAACCCTCGGAATCCAATGAATCCCTTAGCTTGCGCGCGATTTCGTCGCCTTCGAGGCGCACGGTATCGATCTGTTTAAGAGTCTCGGTCAAAGCAGTGCTTAGAAGTAGGTTTCTGGCGAATAAGGAAGCGCCATTTTGGGCGTCCTCAAGCGGAGTAAAGGATCTATTGTTTTCTCGGGGCATAATATTCTCTGGCTGAAAGTGAAGGTTGAAAGGGATAAGTTGGTCGGTCGAGAGGGGGGCCAAGTCCGTGAATTTCGCCGTTAGGCGCGGCCCTAAATTGTCATCCATCGATGGTAAATCCTCCATAAAGGGGTTTGAAAGGTTATTTTTTTTAGTTGACGCCGTCGTTTGTCCAACGATATTTATCATCGCCAACGATAAGCTCCATTGTGACGGTTGAACCTCCGTTTCCGGTGTCTTCGTTGGAAACCCAGGTCCAACCACCATTTTCAAAGCTCGCAATAGCGTCTGAAAGGCGATCCTCTGAGGTGAGTTGAGTAGTCGAGGCGATCGCGCCGTTGATAATGAGAGTGAGGTAAAATAGCATAGGTTAAAGCTCCGATATTGGCGATGGTTCCGCGCGATTGGCGCGGGATGGGGTGAAAAAAGAGAAGGGGGGAAGCGATTCATAAGTATATTATACCCCATTTTTCGATTAAGGTCCATCTTTATCGTGTCAAGAGAATGTCAAGGGGTTATTCTCGGCTTTGAAAGAACATAATCAAGATCACCACTGATGATGAAATTGCACAAGATGAGATCGCGATTAGAATGACTTCGGGGCTTATTGACATTTTTCTAATTGTCCTTTTATTAAATCTCAGACAGAATTTTAAGTTGATTCGCCCTTGATCGGTTTTCTAAATACAACTTCTCAATGCGAAAGTAATCTTTTGGACCCTTCGCGCTATTATAAACCATGCGAGTCACCCAATGTGTAGGTTCCTCCTCCAGTATGAGGAGGTGCCAAATGCGAGTGTCCTCGGTAAGGATCGGATTTGTAACTTCGATTAACATTCCTGGCTTTAAATCTTGCATATTGATTGTCTAGTGGATTAGATTAAAAAATTTGGCGAATAAGTTTATAATATCAGACTGGCGGGGCTCAAAACTTCATAATAGGGCGCGCCATCGGGAATAAAAATTGTTGTAACCGCGTTGTTTTTAATGTAACTGCGCCCCGAAAAAAGAACTATCACGCGAAAGCTGGCGCCCGGCTTCCTATATCGGTCATGATTTTTCGATAGCTCCACCTCATCAAATAATATATATAAAGCATCGGTCCTTATATACCGAACGAGGTCGCCACATTGAAAATTATGCTCCATTCTGTAATAGATAGAGCCTTAAATCTCCTTTGTGACTTCATTTTTTTAATTCCTCGGTTTTAAACTCTTTAATCATCAATTGCGATTACTCTTTCGTTTGTCTGAAAGTAGGGGTGTTGAGCGCATTGTTTAGTGGTCATCCACATACGCTGAGACTTGCTCGGAACAGGCTTAGGAGCCTCCATATCCGTTAAGACGATATGCCCATCAAATTGGCGCGCATTGACCCACTTTGACGGCGCGTCAAAGCAGGTTCCACCGTATCTATAACGGATCTTTTCATGACGTTCGCCCTTTTTCCAGATGTGAACGTGTTCCTCAGCAACCTCGGTATCAAAGGGAATAATCGTAAAGTCGGCAAGTTGCGCAAGTTTTTCAAGCTCGGCGTAAAAGATAACAAGCATCTGATCGGACACACTGCCTGATTGATCAATTGAAACCGCTATTTTCGCTTGACGCTTTGCTTTGCGGCCTGGATGGATATAAGCATAACGGCGATTTAATTTCTTAATTGTTGAGGTTCTATCTGCTCTTTGACTAGCCTTGACGAAGGAACGAAGGATAGCGCGCCAGTTGACTTTAGGCGTGATCGCCTCTTTGATCTGTCGTCGCATTCCAGAGGATACAGATCCAAAGCCCTTAGACTGTGCATCTACAAAAGCCTCTTTGATATTCTCCTTTAGGCGTTCCTCGGCGATCTTGCGTTTCTCATCTGTACCGCCAGAATCACCCCAATCGGAATGATCGCCATGACCCTCGGAAGGTGAGGAAGGACCGTCACTATCGCCAGATCCTTCACTTCCTTCCTCACCTTCGTCAGATTCGCCCTTGTTACCTTGACCATCACCGTCATCGGATTCGTCACTTTCTTCCTCACCTTTCGCCTGTCCATTACTATTCCCTTCGCCTTCGCTCTGCTCGCCTTCACTTTCACCGTCGTCATCACCGTCGTCATCACCGCCGTCGTCGCCTTCACACTCTGGAAGCATCGTAAGATATTCCTCAGCCGATAATCCTGGAGGAAACTCCACAAATGGGCCAACGGTCGGAAATAGGGCTTCTTCGGGTAACATCGTGGTCACCAATTGCCAGCCTGTGGGAGTTTCGGCGTGGTCAAAGGTTGAAAGATCGCTATTGATCGCTAAGTCGGTTGCGATATTCCATTTCTTTGACATCTTTCCAGATGGAAGGCGTGAAGTAACATGCAATAACACGATATGATAAAATTCATGGAGCAAAATACCCTTGACGAATTTCCGATCGCGCGCTAGGATTGATCCCATAAAAATTGGGTTATAAACCAGTTCAAACCGGCAACGCTCCTTATTCAGGCATACGCCGGCGGTAGGGATCCGCGTTGAAGCTACCTTATCCATGCGCCGCGACAATGCCGCAAAAAAGGGTTCATCCCTTAAAAGATCTACGATATGTTCATCAAGGTTAAAAGGTAAAATTTCAGTAGCGGGTTTGGTGGCGATAGTTGTCATGTAGGAAGCTCCGATTTCTATATATATTATACATGATTTTGGTGTATTTGTCTATAAAATAATTGTCAAAAGAATGTCAAGGGGTTGGAGAGGGCCATAATCCCCCTCCAACCTGGGCTTTACTTCCCACCGAGAAGCTTAATAAACGCCCCAACCTTGCCTTGTTTGGCCAGTTCTTTATGGAACGCGGAGCCATTGTCTGCTGAGATCTGGTTATTATCCTTCGTCAAAGTTGTGAACAACTTCATTCGAGCCTCAGCCGGTAGCGCGTCAAAGTAGGCGACCAAATTGATCATTCGAGGATCCTTGATTTTAGCAGAGAAAATATCACGCGCGTCCATCTTTTCAATCAGTGCAACGTGATCAACCAGCCCGAAATCTTTGGTTTTCTCAATCTTGCCATCATCCAGAATATCCTCAATGGTTACTTGACGCTCGAAATTCTCAACGAAGTCACGGAAGCAAACCGCAGCTTCAAAGCCGACAAATCCGTGGCTCAGGTTGAAAAGCAGACCAAGGTTTGCCTGTTCATCGTCGAGCATATTCACCTTTGCAAGCGTATTACTCAGGCGGTGCCATGATCGACGCGATGGATATACTGTTCCTGGCTCAAATTCGCCCTTATGCTCCAAGTGATCGTGATTCTGGTTAATAAAGTCCCAAAGGATAGGGTGAACCTCGCCTTTCGCCCAGTTGAGCCAATCTTCAACGGAAGGTTCGACATCGAAAGTAACCCACCGATCAAGCTCAGCCGGATCCATATCGGCGACTTGATACTGAGCCGCGTGCACGCCGCCATTGACAGCGCCGAAAACTACGGTTCCTGGATGTAACTTCCAACCGTTGATCTGGCGGCTGTCGCCAAGTTGAAAAAATCCCTGGCGTACCTCAGTTGTACCCCGATCGATCTCATCGAGAAAAAGCACAACCGGCTCGGTGCATGCTTTTATAAGCCAAGCAAACGGGCGCAGGTTAGCGGCAAGCTGACCATTGACCCTAACCATCTCAGGACTCGGCAAACCCAGGAGGTCGCCCTCAGTCATCTGTGAGGCGCGTTGTTCAATAACGGGCAAAGAGGTTTCGCCCGCGCCCGCGCGAATCGCCCGCGTTTTTAATGCCTCGATATCCCACGTTAAATTGCTTGCGGATAAATATGCAATCCACGATTTACCAATACCGTGACGACCACGGATAAGGACGGAATAAAGGTTGCTTTCGTCGCCCGATAAAAGGGCGGGAATCATTGAGAAAAGGTTAGCGAAGGTGATGGCGACGGACATGAAGGGCTCCTAAGAATAAGTAGTGTCTGGCTCTGACTTGTATATATATTATACAGGATTTTGAAGGATTTGTCTATAGGTTAATTGTCAAGAGATTGTCAAGGGCGAAAAGGAACTTATAAAGCTCCATTCCAAGACTTGCGTTTTTTATAAAGTTCTTTAATTGCGCGCCCGCTGCCAATGAGCCAATCCGTGGGTGGCGCATTTGTCGTTACTGGACTTTCAACTTCGCAAAAATAAGTAAAGCGATCGCTATATCGATAATGCGATCCGTCTTTGAATTGGCTGGCCGACGACTCATCCAAAATTAGCTTTAAAAGCGCATGATCCCACGGCCATCCGCCTTCATGTACCCATGCGACATCGATCTTTGTTAGGGGCTTTAAACAATAAGGCGCGTCATTATCAAACCAAGCATAGGTTCGATTCCAAAAGTTAATATTCTCCCAGCAGATCTGAGTTATAACCTGTGGAATTCGAAAAGTACCGCCTTCATAATTTTCCGGTTCAATGCGTTGCGTATGGCGTTCGCTGGAAATGATGGTTCCAACCCCGATCCCCAAAGCCTGAAAACGCTTATATATTGCCGCGCGAAAGATAGAGTTTTTCCCTTTAGTTATGGATAAATGCTCTTTTAAGTCTTTGCAGGTCGCTCGGTTGTGGCCAGAGTTGTCACAATATGAACAAGTACGATCTTTGCCTTTGCGCGCACGTTTGGCTTTTTTGGCATCATAAGATTGTACATGCCAATTGTTGGGATCCTCGGTGCGTAATTTTTCAATTTTATTCTTTAATACTGAACAACTGGCTTTATTATGACCGCGTTGTCCACAATGGCGACAACGGACGGTTCGTTTATAGGCAGAATTTGGGCGGCGAATGGACATATTGGGAACTCCTAATTTCTATATATATTATACCAGAATTTTCTGGTTAGGTCAAGAGAATAATTGTCAAGAGAATGTCAAGAGATTTTATAAAGTTTCAAACAGGATAAAATGATCAAGTGGGGACGGTGGCGGCTTTCTCGGATTCCCGCCTTCCTATCTGCATAAACTTGTTGTTGGCGCTCTGATCGTCGCCCCCCCGATAATGGAGATAGAAAGTCCTTTATGCACCGCATCCACGATAAGCAACTTTCAACCCTTAGAATCGGGAGCCAGCCCTATACAGCAACGGGCTGGACTTTTTTATTAGGTGGTCCCCACTTGATCAATATGTTTTTGTCCTCGTAACATTGCGGATAAGTTAGTTTAAATCGGTTATATCTTCGTCCATCGGACACTTTTGTTTTCGAATAAATCGGCGCTTTCGCTGATAAACACGGTAGATCCTGGCATTTGGTTGCAGCCACCTCGGCGAGAGCCTCGGTTCGTATAGGTGTTATACAATTTATAAAATGTATCGTTGCCGCCGGGACAAGTAGCGATCAAAACTATATAATCCGCGATAAAGCCGGTGGCGGTTGAAGTCTCGCGCACACGATCGCCTGGTTTAAGGCTTTGAACCCCTGATTTGAAGGCGCCTGAAATCATAAAATTCTCCACTTCTTTCCGATCAGGGTGGCGCGGCGAAATCGCCAGTGATCTCCTGGCTTGAAATAATCATTATGCAAGTCTGGTACGTTGTCGGGGCCATTGAATAATATTATAGCTTCAAGCCAACCTATCGTCGAATCGATGATAATATACCGCGCAATCTCCTTATCCTCTCCGCAGTTGTTTAAATGGTCACTCAAGAGATCGGACGACCATTTAACGGATATAATATCTCCGGTCTTTACTTGTGCTGCTTCTTCCTTCGTTTTCACAGTACCCTCCAATAGCAGATACTTCTATTGTTCGACCACACAGAGCAATAGTAATCCGGCGTCATTCTAAAGGTTTCTCCTATATTTTCGTATCCCCATGTTTCGTAATCGCTCAACAAAATGTAACCCTCCAACATCTCCTCGCGGACCTTCGTTAAAGCTACCCTTAAAACTTCCTTTTCGCCGTGTACCTGAGAGATAACGTCCCCGACCTTTAATTGTGCGGTTTCTTCCTGCGTTTTCATCTTATCCTCGGTGTCTTTTGAGCCATCGTTCTTCGATCTGGATCGTGTTCGATTCACCGAAAGGAAGGATAGTGTAGGTTTTTCCTCCCTTAGCAGATGTTTTGACTTCTCCGTTATTATCGACGACCATAGCGATCCGATCTCTCAGGCGGTGATTTCTACTGGTTTTCCGAACCTTTACCAGCGAGCCGATTGCAAAGACTGGCTCGGAAGCGCAGGTTGCAAGCACCTTTTGAACATACTTGTTTTCGACCATCTTGCGATAAAGTTTAGCAGACGGAACATAAGTTTCATCCGAGACAATCTTAGCGGCGATCTCACCAAAATAAGGTGGATTTTGGAGATAGTACCCAGCAGCAACGCGAAGATTCTTAGCTTTCTCATCGGTCCAGCTATCGGTCCAATTTTGACGTTCAGCGATGACCTTCGGATCAAAACGGGCTTCCATCCTCTCAAATGCCGACCATTGCTTAGGACTCAGGCGCCCCCATTTTTTGGTGCTTTCAAGTAGACTTTTGGCGAATGAGCGAGAAGAGTCGTTTAAATCTTTGTTTTCAAGTAGTTTTTCAATTCGTTCAAGCTGCACAGGCATATTAGAGGATCTCCGTTGAATGTATATATATTATACAGGATTTTTCGACTGAAGTCAACAACTAAGTTGTCAAGAGAATGTCAAGAACTTTTAACGATCACTTGGCGGAAATATAAAGAGTGCCCGTATAATAAACAGTAGACTTAGAATCTTTCCATTTTTTAAGCTCAATCGTGTTTTTAACTGTATATCCGCTGGCTGTTAATATATTTTCCATTTCTTTAAATATAGCAAAGATATAAGTGTTTTTATTTTTGTTAGCTGCCTTCATCGATGAATCTGAAACCCTGTAGTATCGAATTGGTCTGGAATGACGGACTTTGAGGTCGTCAAACTCCAGTGGCCCATATTGTTTCCGTAGATGTTTTTTTAAATTGCTAGAGTAACCAAACCAATCGTTCAGCAACCTTTCGTCTCTTAATACTTTTTCTATAAATCCTATCCAACCATTGTATTCTCGAATATAGCTATTTTTATAATACTCTACTCCAGAATATCCGAGTAGTGCATCAGCACTAAAGTCCTTATCTGTATTTCTAACTCGTATCATGTGACCCAAAATAGAATTCACAAGTGCATGTGAAAAACGATTCCAAATAGCACATTCGGCTTTTAGCTGATTTTCGGCGTCTTTGATCAAAGTTTGTGTGTGCAATTTATTCTGATCTTCCAACTTTTTTAAAAACCGAGAAGGACTAAGAATTGAAGGCGATTCGGGTTTAAGGATTGTGAGGTTTGACATTGTGAGTTCCATTGTTTGGGTAAGTGGTTCAGGTTATATATGTATTATACACTATAGCGGCGATGAAGTCAACAACTAAGTTGTCAAGAGAATGTCAAGAGATTATTTATCCATATAAGTCAACCAATCCTCTTCGAAATCGTCATCGGATTCTATATAGTTAATCTCCAATGAGTTAGTCACGAATGACACAAGGTCATCCATTGTGAAAGTCTCGACTACCTCACGGGCAAGTCGCTCTCGGTTTTCTCGGTTATTTTCTGCGTCGGTTGTCATTGAGTTCTCCGTGTTTTGTATATACATTATACACGTTTGAGAGGGGTTTGTCTATAAAAAAGTTGTCAAGAGAATGTCAAGAGGTTTATAAATAGTTTATAATTTATCGCTTGTTCGGATGAAGTTGGTACCAACCTGGACCGCATGATTGTGAGCGTACAAGTAAAATATTTTCTGTACCATATGATTTTAGTATTTCATTGTGAGTTTTATCATATCCTCCCGGACCACGGGAGCGCAGGAGGACATCAGCACGGACTGAAAACCAAGTCCCAATCGGACCAAAATAGAGATCCTGTCCGTTGTCGAATTCGAAAGCCTGATCTCGGTTAATATAAATTGATTCAAACATTTATCTTTCTCCACTCTGAAAGGTTTGTAATTGTTAGGATTTTAACTGTATTAACGGGATAATTTCCCTCAAAGCGTTTATTGAAATTTCGGTTCAGCGTGATATGTAAGGTTACACCTCTGAAATCGGCGCCGAATTTGCTGTAAGCGTTGTGCTGTTTGGCCCAGCCGAGGCGATCGGTGCCAATCAAATCCCCAGGTTTAAACTGATTTTTCATCCATAACCTTTAGGCCGAAGGCTGTAAGTTCCAACTCCTGACCAACCAATGATGAATTGTGAGGAGCGAAAATGCAGTAGATAACTGCTTTATTATAATATGAATTGTGAGGTGTGGTCTTGTGTTCCAAAACGATTCCGCGAATGCCATTCATTCTCTGCTCAACGATTTGTCCAGGTTTAAACTGCATTTATGATTTCTATTTCATCCAGTGGCAACCAGCCGGCCCACTCAGTAGGATTTGGTATAGGCTCTAGCATAACACATAAGCGACTTTCAAGCTCTCCTGAGCCTCTGAAGGCCCGTGGTGACTGTCTCACCACGAATTGCGGGCCGTGTTCTCTTATTCTATTGCGAGTGCGTGACGATGCCTTTCTGTCCTTTCTGCGAAAGGTCAGAGTCACAGTATCACCATTTTTAAAAGGGGATTTCTTCATCAATTTGCTCCTGCATCCATTGTGGGCATTCTTCCTCTATATCGAGGGGCATTGGATCATATGACCCGCCGAAATCATAGTTTTCTTCGTAGTATTCCTCAGAAGAAATAGTGTAAAGGTCTTTTAGGGCTGGTTCGTCACGATAAGGCATTTGAAAACGCTCCTTTGGTTGAAATGTACCTATATTATACACGATATTTTAGGTCAGGTCAAGAGAAAAGTTGTCAAGAGAGTGTCAAGACTAATTTATTAAATTGAAGGTGATCTCTCGCGTATACCTTAGCGTCCAAGGGTGTGGCGAAAGTGATGGGGGAACCGAATATATCTCTCACAGTCAAACCGTCACAATACAGACGCCACTCGCGATCCATAACTTTAGCAGTATGAAACTGGGAAGTCTCACGCCACATATAAGAGGGGTCTGGAAGGGAGTAAGGCATTGTTTTCTCGCTTTTTTATCTTTTATTATACATATTATAACACTTTTAATTTATAAGTTTAAAAAAGATCTTTAATATTTTTCATTGAATCATAGTCTTTCTGAAACTCTGAGCGTGATTCATGGCTGTCAAACTTAATAATTTTAACGGGAGCGCCGGCTGAACCAGTCACACCAAAATGTTTTGGCTCTGATTGATCGCCGCCCAGTTCTTCAACGCAGTCTGGACACTCATTTATGTAGCCTCCGACCTGCTTTTTCAGCCGAGAGTGTAAGTTAAATTCAATGTTACAATGTTTACAAGTTTTGATCATGTTTTCCTTCATGTTTAAGTGATTTGTAATATCTTTCCATAATTCGACGACTTTCGCCAAAAGCTTTATAAAGATTCCATGGCTTCTGCGGTGCATAAAAAACGTAATGCACGAGATTTAAGCGATCTATCTCGATTATGATAGACCTGAGGCAAGATTCCTTATCCTCAATGATTTGACCTAGTTTAAACTGCACTTTCGACTATCCAAAAACTTGGCCAGTTTTTCCGTTGTGCGCTGGACTGATCTGCGAGCCAATCTTTTTTGATAAAGCGCGTTTCTCCTGGCTTTTCCCTAATATCAGGACAGTCATTGTATATACACAAGCATTGCCAGTGCATATTTTGATAGCCGCCTTCGGCAAGTATTAAATAAGACGAAAACAATCTGTCAGTTTTCCATACACAATACTCGTTAATGATTTGTCCAGGTTTAAAGTGATTTTTCATTTGCCACCCTATAACTCCACTTCGGCAACTCTTAACAATTCCTGCTGAAACTCTATGGCTTCTTCCAGAGTTTTAAACTCGGCTTCAACGCAATCGGTGGTCACGTTTTCACACGCTCCATCGATTTGTTTTTCAACTTCAATCCAAATTTTGTAAACAGCTTCCATTGGGTAGACCTCTCGTTTATTTGTACCTATATTATACAGTAGATTTCGGTTCGTGTCAATAAGAAAGTTGTAAAGAAAATGTCAAGAGAGTATTTTCCAATAAAAATTGTTCGATGTATCTTCTTCGGATTCGATAGTTGAAACAAGTATTTGATCGATTTCGCCGGGACGATGCGGGCCTTCAGGCCAAAAAGTAAACAAACAATAAATTTCCAGCCATTTTTCATTCGCAGATAAAACTAAATGGCGGTCCATTTCTTCCTCTTTCTTTGGCGGGAACCTGCAACAATGCGAGATGATTTGTCCCGGTTTCATTATCATTATATGCTCTTTATCGAGAGGATTTTTTTGGAAAGTTAATGAATTCAATAAAGTTAGCTTTGGCGTCCTCGATCTCTTTGTGGTAAAGTTTGGTCGCAAGACGATTTGACCTTCGCAACTCCTCGTTTAGAAGCTGGATTATCAAATGTTGAGCTTCAAGCTTGAGGTTCATAAGCTACTCCGTAGGCTGTAAAGTAGTCACTTGACCATTCATCAGTTATATACCCTTTAATTGGGTTTTTAGTACGAGTTTCGGGTTGTTTCCATGTTGCGGGCTGAAAAATTGCGCCATCTTTTCGACGGATAAAAGCATATACAGTTTTACTGTTCTGAGCTTGATTCTCATAGTGCTGCTCCTTAATCAATTTCCAATAAACTCGTCCTTTTTTGAAGTTTAGGAGTGGTATAGAACCATAATTCCTATTTTTACTGTGTGAGATGTTAATTTTTTCCTGCAATTTTAGCAGTAGTAAGCCGAACTCATGTTGTATTTCAAGTTCTGAGGGTTCGAGGTTGATTTGTAACACTGAAACTCCGAGTTTGTATAACCATTATACACTATATGAAGTGATTTGTCAAGTCATTTTCTGTATGATTTGTTACAGATCTTCACTTTCGGAAATTTTATAAACGTGAACCATCTCGGGGAAAGAGGGAACGTCATGTGCACTTTGATAAACGGTAGTTACCTTTTGTTCATGAAAAGAAAAGACAACTATTCTTCTGGTGCAGAAAGTTGCGTAATCCATATCGAGCATATCATCATAAGAAAAGAAGGGATATTCCATATACCCGTATTCGTCGGTTGTCTCACTTTCTAAAACTAATCCATAATAGTATTCAATATTACTTAAAAATGGCTTCCATCTTACAATATCTCCGCATTTGAAAGGTGGATTCGACATTCATTATTTTTTCCCTTTGCCCTCTTTTATGGACATAATGGTATCGTAGGATTCGCTCTTTAAATTTGATAAAGTTTCAAGCTCGCCCCCATTTCTTAACGCCTTAAAAACTAAATTTTCAACTGAAAATTCACCTCCCTGCTCAAGGCCACCCTGTCTGAATTTTCTTAATTTTTCTTTTAATCTATCAGAATCCCCATAGACCTCTTCATGCTTTCCCTCTTTTTGAAGCTTCTCAATCATCTTAATTGCTTCTCTCAGGCCATCGGTCTTTTGTTTAACTGCATCTTCACTAACCTCAAAATCAACTGGTGATGGTTCAATTACCCATTCCTCGTCTAAAATAGAATAAACGCCCGTTGAGTGGTGGGGTTCATTTATGTTTTGAACATATATTTCCACCTCGTGCGCCTTAATCATTATTTCGTGACTCCTGTTCCAATTGATTTTTGCCTCCATCAAATACTTTCTGACAAGTTCGATGTCCTCATCCACTGCCGAGTAGTCAATAACAATATGAACATCAAGATCTGATTTGTCGGTCCAATTATAATTTGCCATGGAGCCAGTTAAGGTTATATTTAAAATATGTGCCGGTAATTCTAGTTTTTTATAAAAATCTTCGGCAATTCTTACTAATCTGTCAGCAATCTCGGGTTTTAATCTATTATCATCATTCCAAATATCACGGTTTAGATCTTCTTTAATCTCGGGAATAAGACTAACTTCCTCCTCCATCGGCCCAAGACCTGATTTGCCACTTTTAGCAGAAATCTTGTGGGTATACGGCGCTGTGTTTGGAATACCACCATTTAACATCGTCTCCCTTTTGAAAGCCGGATTTATTTTATTGCGAACCTTTTCCTGATAAGGTTCAATCTCTTTTAAAATACTTTTAAACTCTTCCCACTCTTCTAAATACATAATTTTCCCTCACTATAACTAGTTTCCATAAAGCTCCTGCTCCCCATCTTGATAAGTTATTATTGTTTTATTATTGGGATGCGGGCCGATATGAACCTTAATGAAATCGCTCATTGAATCAAAAATTGCTATACCACCTCGGGGTGTAGGATAAAGCCAATGAACAATACATTGGCCAGTTCCCAGGACAACTCCTTCGATGACAACTCCCTCTCCAGATACTCCCGTTTCGTCGAGTTGCCGACAAACAGTAAAGGATCTGATTCCTCGTGGTGCCAGCTTGGATGGCGGTTTTGGCTTGAGGTCTTCCGCCTCGGTCCCCAGACCATCATCAAAAATGTCTTCTAAATCATCCAAATGTCTCCCCCCTTAAATAGCGATCTATAATAACCCTCGTCTCAAGATAACTTAACACAGAATGTACATTGTCATCTTCTGCCAGTGAGATTACTACGCTATAATCATTACCATGCGGACCTGTTTTATCCCCAAAGAAGCAGATCCTCTTACTGGGGTGGTGCTCTCTTAGATAGCTCACCGATTGTCTTTTGTCGTAACCCGATGGGTAAATATCTACAGAGATTTCACCACCGATTTTAGCATCCATGCCTGGAAACATAACCATTAGCATTACCGCAAACTTCTTTCTCTCCAATTTCCGCTTGTCCCATTTAAAATATGCCTCCCTTTCTGTCGGAGAGGCGTTGCGCCCTACAACGCTAAAGTTTATCATGCCCGGGCGATGCTCAATATGATTGCCTGTCTTTATTTCATAGGCAGATTCTTGCAGGAAAGTCTCTAAAAATTCCTCCAAACCCTCTTCAACTTCCAACTCATTTATATAAATAAGCTCATCCGATATATCAAGTTGGTTTGCTGAACTGCTGAAAATTCCGGCACAAGAGTCTAAAATATCTTTTGGGACTTGCTCTTTTAGTTTCGCGAGGTCACTTCCAGAAACTAAATAAACTAAATTGTTTCCAACGAGTACCCTAAAAAGATTTGCAAAGTCTTGCGTCATCTCTTGGCGCGGTTCCGTAAGCGTACCATCCACATCAAATAGGAATATATTATCCATTGGATCCCCCCTATGCTTCGCCGACTGGCTTAAAGTCTTTCAACATCTCGTCGGTCAGCGTATCCTGTAGATCATCCATAAAGGACTTCATAGCTTCCTTGTTCTGCATAATGTCGGACTTCTTCATCTCGTCCATCATATCCCACAAGGAAGTGTTCTCGTCGAGCAGTCTAGCATTCTCTTGTTCATAAGTGGAAACCTGCTGTTCAAGGAGCAAAACTTCTTGAAGTAGCAGGTGTTCTCTATATTTTGGAACGTATCCGAAAAGTCTGAAAATTGAATCAAAAAGTTTGTGTATCATGGTAAATCCCGTTTATAGTAAATAGTTCCTATATACATTATAACTCATTGAATTCTATTTGTCAAGGGCTTGCTGAAGAATTATTTACTCCCAAGTCTGCTGTGTGATTTGTTATGTAATTGTACTCCTTAACGTCGTAACCGATCTCGATTAGCGAACCTTCAATCGGAATAACATTGAAATAGATTTTGTTATCTAGTTTGTTATAATACCAATGGCTGAATGGTATGCCATCCTCGAAAACTACGATAGTTCCCTCGTAAGGGAGGTGCGTTAGCATATAATCCTCATAGGGTTCTATTTGATTTGTCGCCTCTTCAACTGCCGTTCCCCAATCCTCTTCGCAAATATCGATAATGTTTCCTGCGAAATAATCTGTCGCTTCCATATATCTTGCCCCTATCATATTTCCATAAGGTGCCCAAGTACAAATCGAATCTGCCGTCTCTACGTTTACAATGGATGCCATATACGATCCTTTGCGAAGGTTCTCATACCACACAATAAAATCGTTCACTGTCATTGTAGACTGCTCTTCTTCGTCAGAGACAAATAAAACCAACAGAGAAGCGTCGTGTCGCAGCCACGTTTGGGCGTAAGCATCATTTTGGATGTATTCTTTAACAGCATCAAAGCCTCTTTCGTAACCATCACTCGGCAGGGCGTTTAACATATCTACTGCATCTTGGATGGTGTCCCCTCTCGTTAGAGGGAAAGTTGTTGTTTGGGTTATATATCCACCAGCCGTGATCATCTTTAATCGCCAGTTTACATCTATCGGAAGATTATTCATCATAGCTTCTACGCCATCGAGAAGGCTAGCAGTGTGAGCGTTCATCGAACAAGACTTGTCGATAACCCATAAAATATCTATTTCGTCAAACGCTCCGACTTGCGTGAAGGAGTCAATCCATATCTCGGCGTCTGGCTCAACCTCAACCTCAACGTACTCTATGATCGTTTCTGGTTCGTCACTATCTCCATATCCGTGGACAACATAATCAATATTCGTTGAGCAGGAAGTCATCAATAAGGCGCCGCATACGGCGATAATATATTTAAAAGCCTGCATTTGTTGTTACTCCTAATCTATCTAGATTCTGTCTCAAATAGACAGTATCAATTAGGTTGGCTGGTGCGACATACACAATTGAGCCAATTTTTTCTGGATAGCCGAATAAACTTCGACCCACCATAATAGCTACTACCACACCGACAAAATGGCCTTTCTTGTCAAAGACACCAGAACCCGAAGAGCCGCCCCAGGCAAATGACTGAATAGCCAAATCAGTACCAAATCCATCGCCAACTATTTCACCATTGAGAGTGAGCAAATTATTTGAACCTGGAAAACCTGAGTACACCACGGGATCCCCCACCACATATTTGGGCGTTCTCACAAATTTGGCCGGCTTGCGACTTTCCAGTGGGGCAATTCTAAAGATTGCCACATCGGTATAAGGATCGAAATAAGCTAGAGTCCCAACCACTTTTTCGTTGGGTGCGGTTATGAGCGCTTCGGATTCTAAAACAGTTGGCAGCCCTTCTGCGAAGAGGTGCCCAGCAGTGATCACAATATGATGACCCTTATAAACAAAATAAGTACCGGTTCCCCGATACCTTCCTCTTTCTGTTTGAACCACCACTTTCACGGCGGACTCTCTTGACACCTTGTTAGTGTGTCCCGTTACTTTTTCTTTCACACCATATTCTAAATAACAACACTCCTGTCCCTCTTGTGCGTCTTTGACTCTCTGGCTAAGATCACCTAGAGAAGGTCCGATTTTTGTACAACCAGGAGTGGTTGCGATTAATATAAAGCATGTTAAAGCAAATAAAGTTCTTAATACCTTCCTTATAATTTTCATTGATTTAGTTCCTTATGACTATCACCTCTACTAGTAACTATCAAAGGAATGCCTAAAAGAAGAACTATTTTATAATTTATAAGTTATTGGTTTCCTAAATAAAAAGATTTATAAATCTGTATCTGGTTTTTCTTCGGGCCATTCTGTTTCTGGTAAACCCTCAAGATCTTCTTCAGTTAAGATCTCTTCTCTCAAGATAAGAGTAGGCTCCTCTACTTTCTTTTTTTTGAGGCACCCTCCGAGCAATAAAACTATCACCACCCATTTCATTTGAATGCACTCCTTATGACAGCTAAATAAACTTTCCCTATATTTAGGTCCGCGAGTGTATTTGGGTCAACCCACAGAAAGTCATCGTGTTCTGGTAGCTCTTTGGAACTGAATAATTCACCACCCCAATCTTCTGTCCTGAAATATTTATTTTTTCCTTTATCTGAAATCATTTTCATCTTTCTGATATCGAGGTTTGTTTCTTCTTTAGCCTCTCTCCTCGCACCTTCCTCCCAAGTCTCTCCCTCTTTAAGATGTCCTCCGGGGAGATCCCACCTCATAGGAAAGGGCTGGTCTTTTCTTCTGAGCAACAATAAGATTTCACCTTTGTCATTCACGATCACTACCTTCGCGATCTTTCTAGTATCTCGGCGTGATTGTTGAGGCGAGGTTACTTTCACTTTAATCACCCAATTTGTTCCGGAGATGAGACAACCCTAATTACTTTGCAACCAGGGATTTCATTACTCCTCAGAGAAGGAAGCAAGAAGTCTTTTATATAAGTTCCAGGGGAAGTTGAATCTCTGTGGGGATGAAACTTTATCCGAATATGACTCATATAAGAGGCGCTGTTTTTTCGGAATAACGAATCCAGAGCAGTTACTACGGTCACGCCGGAAATAGAACGAATATCCTGCAACGTCTCCTCCACTCCAAACTCAGAGTCAATTCTTAACAGAAGCTCTACCTGGAATATTCTTAACTTATATTTTTCCTCGCGGAGAAGCTCTAATTGTTCATCTATAATCTGATCTAGGTTCATTTTTCATCACCCCAAAATTTCCACCACGGCTTCTTTTCGGACTCAGCATCTTTGTAGGCACTGCGTGCTGTTTGTGCGTCATCTATGAAGTTTTGAAGTTCCCCATTGTCTAAATCTAAGCCTAACTCTTCGGCCTTCTCAGCGAATCTAGCTAAATCGGCGTGTCTTTCAGTGACATCATATCTGGTGCTGTTAAAATATTCGGCGCCCCATTCAACCAAATCATCGGCCGCCTTCATCTTTTCTGCCGTGGTTTGGTGGACTTTGTATTTAGGGTGAGAAGAGAGGTCAACAACGTCGCCTTCGTTAAGATATTTCTGCCAATTTTCAATTAAAAGTTTCATTTATGTCCTTCCAACTTATAATTAGTTCATCTTATTTCCAAAATACCTGGATCCCTACGATCGCAAAAGATAAAATAATACACACCAGTGTTTTGGGAGCGAACATATTCTCACCAAAATAATGATAAGTCAGAATAGGAAAGACCAAGTAAGAAAGCCCGAAGCCCAACAATCGGGGCCCCCAGACTTCCCCCATTTCTTGAACGGCGAACCTCATTCCGTATAGAAATAGATAACCAGTTGGAATGGAAAATATTAAAGGAAGTAAGTGTACATTGTTTTTACACCAGCCCCATATAAATTGAGCGTAGGTACCATACCACGCAAAAACGTGCCCAGACAGAATAAGCAGGCACGCTAAATATAATTTGGGCGTCATTCATTCTCCATTTTGACAGACCACGCTGCATATCGTTTTAAAGAATTGCGGTAATTCAAAATCCAGCCTGCTCCCAATTCAATATCTAATTTTTTTGCTAACTTCCTGGCCTCTTCCCACGCCATGACTTCTTCCTTTAATGTTTCTATTCTTTCATGCTCAACATCTGGAAATACTTCATTGAAATCTTTTCTGTCTCTCAAAATTACATGACCTGTTTCATGTAACAAAACAAAAAGCTGGTGTTTTTCATCTTTGGAGTTATTAATTGTTACTGTTCTATCCTCAACCCAGTATTCATCCAGACCAAGTATATCGAAATCCACAACAACATTATAATAGTCCAGTAAGTAAGCCTCTATACAAGAGAGGTCTTGTTCTATTTTTTCTGTTGTCATTTCTTTTTTCTCGGGCGCCCCCTGTTTGAGTGTATTTTTCGTTGCTTAGTGGTCCTGCCGCGTCCCCAGAAATACTTACTGTTTCTCTGGTCAGTGATTAAAGAAACAGTAATCATCTCTTCCATAAAAATAAAATGCCTGCATTCCAAATTTCCATATTTAAACTTTTTGGATCTCTTGGTGGGGGGTTTGTTAAGGTGCTTTAAACATCCCTCTACAATCTGTTGCTCTGATAGACCTTGAGAAATATATTTCTTAAGAGGCTTGTCGGTAATAATATAAGCAGCAACCGTCCACTTGTCATAGCCAAAACCTTTTACATTGAGGATTCCCCCTTCATACCTACCACACTTCGTTCTCGTATCTTTTTCCCTGATAAGACCCGGCTCAAGTTCTTTAAGTTCTTTAAATTTACATACAATTTCCATAATCATCCTTTTAATAATTGTCGGTGGGATTGTAATTTTTTCTGAATTTCTTCGACCGGCCCAATTAGAATAATATCTTGGCCATGGGTTCCTTTATTGATTGACATACAAGTAAAGGTTTGTCTAGAATCTAATTCATCTGGGAGATGTCCCTCACTTAAAAGCCTTGATGCATCCAAATCTTCCCTTAAACAAACTACATGGTTTGGATTAATATATACTGTTCTCAAAGAATAATTCTTTGAAGAGCTTCCAAGGCCCTGGCCAAAAACTTCTATAAATTTTATGTTCATTCTTCTTCCTCTATTTCATAAATATTTTCTTTTTTAACGGTCCAAAGTTCTCCCTTGTAAAAAACTTGAGCCCAATTGCTATCAATTTTACTTTCGTTAACAAACATCAGGTGCTGTGGTTTTTCCATCAACTTGCACGCCTCAAAGTCTGTCAAATCTTTTTTTTGGTCTATATCAATGCGAAATAACAACACATTTGAGGGAACATAAACGTACTCCCCCTGTTTAAAATTCTTCATCATCATCTTGTTTCTCCTTTGTTTGGAGCGCCTGTTCTTGATCTGGCATCGATGTTAATTTAGTTTTGATATCAACATACCCCGCTAAAATTTGAGCGCATTCCGATAATCTAATATCACTTGTCTTCAACTTTTCACGAATATCATTTAAATTTTCAATAGTTTCAAGCGGGCTTGTCCCACAGACACCCCCAAACTTTCCGCACATTTGCCTAAAAAGAGTCTCACACTCTTCAAGCAACTTATCAACCTCCTGGGGAACTTCGTGTAGTTCCACAGAGTAGCTTATATTAACACGCATTTATACTCCACGCTACTTATAATTATAACACATTATGAAATAATTGTCAATCTTTTATTTAAAGAAAGTGTGCCAGATTGTTGCACTAGCCAGACCGATAATGCTCGTCATAATGACCCAAGTAATCTTTGAGGAGGTTTCTTTCCATTGTTCAAGATTCCTGAGTCGGGCGTACAATCCCTCGTCTGGGTTGTAGACTGCTTCCTTAATCTTTCCAATGTCATCTGACATTCGGTCCTGACATGTTCGGACGCCTTCCAGTCCGTCGACAATTCTTGACAGTTTCCCGTCCAATTCAATGATATCCACTTTACTAACTTCATCTTCCGCCATGCCATATAACCCTCCCAGAGCCGCTGTCCAACATTATTAAATAGTTTTTAGCTTTGGATTATGGCACAGTTTGTTGTAATTAAAGTGCCCGCAACTGAGGCTGCATTTTGGAGCGCAGTGCGCGTAACTCTTACAGGATCTATGACACCAGCTTCTAGCAAATCAACAAGACTATCAGATATAAAATTATAACCATAATTGTCTTTTTCTTTTAGAACCAATTCACAAATAATGTCTGGAGATTTTCCCGCATTCAGAGCCATCTGCCTGAGCGGAGCCTTAACCGACTCTTTAATAATTTCAACCCCAAGCGATTGATCTTCATTGTCAACCTCAACTTTTAAAGTTGTGGTAGCCCTAATCAAAGCTGTCCCTCCCCCGACAACGATACCTTCCATTTGGGCAGAGCGCACGGCCTCAAGTGCGTCTTCAACTCTATGTTTCTTTTCAATCATTTCGATTTCGGTTGCGGCGCCGATGCGGATGATAGCAATCCCGCTGGATAATCTGGCAATCCTATCTTGGATTTTTTCACACTCATGAAGATTATCTTCCTCTAATAAGTCTTCTTTTAAGCTTTCAACCTGCTTGTCAATTAAGTCAGGATCTCCTTCACCACCTACGATTGTCGTTTGGTTACGAGTTATATCAATCCGACTGGCTGTTCCGAAGTCAACTAGTTTAACGTCCTGTAATTTCCTGCCGTTAGATTGACTAATAAATTCAGCGCCCATTGAAAGAGCCAGATCCTTTAGTGTATTTTTCCTCTCCTCTCCGTAACGCGGAGCTTTAATCGCTGCGACTTTTAACGTACCCTTGATGGTATTCATAATCATGGCCGCCAGTGCCTGACCCTCGATCTCGCTGGCAATAAAAATCATTGGCCTAGCTTCTCTGGAACACAATTCCAGCATTCCCATAATTTGCTGGATATGTTCAATCTTTTCGTCAGTCACGAGGATTAGGGGGTCGTCATAGGTTGCGGCTCTTCGCCTCTCATCGGTTATAAAAGCCGTTGCAGCATAGCCGGCGTCCATCCTAAAGCCCTCCACAAGGTCTAAGCTGGTTTGATGCGAGCGTGCTTCCTCAACTGTAATTGCACCGTCCTTGCCGGCAGCGCTCACGGCACGAGCAACCAAATTTCCGATATGTTTATCATTATTCGCAGAAATGGTTGCAATATGAGCAATATCTTCCTCGCATGTAATTGGTTGAGCCATCTCTTTTAAATTTTTAACAATGACTTCAACCGCTTTTTCGATCCCCCGCTGCAATTCAATGGGAGGAACTCCCGCAGAAATATACTTTTGAGCTTTATTGAGAATAGCTCGCGATAAAACTGTAGCTGTTGTTGTGCCATCACCAGCATCTAAGTTTGTTTGTGCTGCTGCTTGTTTAATAATCTGGGCGCCGGCATTCTCGATTGGATCTTCTAAATCCACAAAGTTTGCAACCGTTACACCATCTTTAGTGATGATAGGGCGTTTGCCCTTCTCTTGCAGAATAACATTTCTTCCCCTCGGTCCAAGGGTGGAAGCTACATTATCTGCTAAAACATTAATCCCTTTCATAATCTTTTGGCTCATCTCGGAGCCAGAACCATAATGTTTAGTCAATTATTACCTCTCTTCTGTTTCTTTTTTAACAACGTTGTCCACATTTTCACGAAGTTTAAATGCATCTTCTCTTGCGGCAAGTGCACGTTTTTTTCGAGTTGTGTCCTTTTCATCGACACCCAAGAAATAACGATTTATATTTTCACTAAACGAATGAAGCGTAGAATAAATGGGTATCAATTCTCCTGCCAACTTATCTAGATACTTTTCCGTGATACCCAATAGATTATTTTCTGATAAGTCTAGCTGCCCCACATTCTCAGACACAGACTTAGCATAAGCTGGAGAAATATGAAACTGTTGGGACTTAGTATATCCAGGAGTTGTTCTTAAAAGATTAATAAACTCCTCAAATGAACCATTCTGGGCGTCCTTAACTTGTTGGTATACCTCCGGTGAGCCATAAAGGTGATTGACACTGGCGGAATATCTTTTAATTTGACTTATATCTTCCTCTCCGCGATAAATAACAGTGAAAGGGGCGCGGGAGTCTTTAAAGGATTTAATACTTCGACTGACGTTCTTCCCATCTTTATCACTAATCTTCACAATACCGGCCTTGCCCTTACCCTTCGAAGATCCTACATCACTAAAGAAGTTTATCATCTCATCGCTAGAAAGGCCGTCAACTTCTTTCTCCTCTTTCACGTCATGATACTCAGCCCAACCGATATAATCTGTAAAGTTGTGTTGTGTAATGGTAAATTCATAAAAATCCAGAACATCATTGCCCACCTTGCGTACAACTAAGTAAGTTATCTCCGGCGGAGAAACGGTGGCAAAGTGCTCTACAATATTTTTATAAGAGCCATCGATAGTTGTTCCCGGCGACAATAATTTCAAACTATAATGGACGCCGTTAAGAACAACATCGGTAATAGGTTTTCCAGCTTGGCCAGCGGCCTCATCGCCGGTAACATCTACAATTTGAATACTCTGACCGCCAAATATACCAGCTAAAAAGCCCTCGAATAGAAACCCACCAACCGCTTCAGTATACTCAATAATAATACTCCTGAGAGTTTCCAATATTACCATTGCGGAGATGATTTTGGGGATATCCGCCTTGGTATCATACCTAATTATTTCATTAAGGTTTGCTAATTTTTCTTCTACCGTTGAGCCTCCCAAATTCTTGGTGAATTGCTCAATAATATCCCTATCTTTGTTGTCAACCTTTCCCCATAATTCTGTAATTTTAAATATGGGTAGCCTCACTCCGTTTTTTAATTCGGGGGGAACTTCCGACTCGGCAGCATCATAACTGACAGCCAATGTATCTTCGAAGAGGGGGCTCAAGTTTTCCATGGTTTTTTCCACCATTTCGATAAGAGATTGAAAGGTAAGACCCCCCTTTTTCTTTTTATAATGTTTTTCAATTAAAGTTTCTAACTTTTTCATACTAATAATTAGTCCTCAATATTTTGTTATTCTATACAATAATATCTGCTATACCATATTCAACTGCTTTTTCTGCCGACAGATAAATATTTACATTTTTTGCAAACAACGCTCTTATTTTTTTCTTTGTAAGTTTTGTTTCTGAGCATAGGGCCTGAACATACATATTTTGTATGTGTTGAATCTCACTCATTTCATTTTCTAATTCGTGAAAGGGTCCCGCATTGGCCCCTACGACTGTGTGAATCATCACCCTGCAATGCTTCCCTATTTTCCTCTTTCCTTTCGTTCCGGCTGCGAGAAGTAAAATACCAGCCGACATTACCTTTCCAAGTCCGTAGGTCACAATGTCCAGTTCTTTCCGCGTCTCCCGCATAAAATCATAAATGGCAAACATATCAGCGGCGGATCCGCCACTAGTTGAAATATAGAAATCTATATCTTCTTTGGAGTCTGCGGTATATAACTTGAGAGCATAAATTATATCTTCTGATTTCTTTTCATTAATATCACTGAATACCCCAATGGCTCGTGGTTCAGGAGGTTTCTGATCCTCACTTGGTACTTTTTCTTCCTCTTTGTTTTTTTCTGACATTTTTCTTGCTCCCCTTTTCTTTGGATTTAATATAATCTAACCCTAGCTTATATGGCTTGGGCTTCCCACTGGCGGATCCGATCTCCACTAAAATATAAGGAAATGTTCGGGCCCACTTTTTCCAATCTGTATCGCTGGAAAATATCTTTTTAAAGATTAATGTTCTGGCTTTTTTTGTAGGGTCGTATCCTTCTCCGAAATTATTCCAATCTTTCAACTCCTTTAAAAGATTGCTTTCGTTTCTCTTCCCCTTTATTCCATCGATTTGAATAGTATAGATTACTCCGTCGATGTCTTTAACATATTTCCACGCTGTAGCGTTCATTTACGAATTCTCCTCTTCTATTATAAGTATATCTGAATCAAGAAGATTTGTCAAGTCTTTTTTATTATTTTCTCCAAGTAGCTCATAGCAGAGTTCCAATCGTGGTATTCCACCGTTGTTAGAAACGAAACTGGATATCGCAATAAGAGTTTTTTAATGGAGTCGTGCTTCCACCTTTTAATATGAACCTCTTCTATATTTTTTGCTATCTTTATTTGATTCTCTGTTAATTTTAAATCTTTCATTATCTTTATTTTTGTTTCTTTTAGAAAGACTAAGTCATCATGAGCGGAGACTAAAAGTTGCAAACAATAGAACTCCGACACTTTAATCAGCATAGTAGAAACAGAGGCCCCATAGAGGCGACTAAAAAACCTATATAATAGAATTCCCAGTAGCGTTCCTACAATAAAATTTAACATTTACTACTCCAAACGCACAAATACCTCGGTCTATGTACTTCACAGTGCCGAGGTATTGCTTTATAGATTACGTTATCGTCGGCGTTTTTGTCGTTGTGCTCTTGCAATTTTTACAAGGCGCTTCTTAACTCTCTTTGTAACTTCTCGAAGAAGTTTGTCATCATCAAGTACTTGAACTGATTCATTCTGAGAGGTGACTCCCTTAACGGGGCGACCGGCGCGGGCTGGACGTTTGGCCCCTCGCAAGCCTGGGCCGCGTGGTTCATTGGGGTCGTAGGGTTCGTCAGGAAGGCCGGCTGCATATTCATCATCTTGAGCGTCAGCGGCTTTTTTCTGTCTCCTAGCTTTGGCGCCAGGCATACGATCTTTCAACGCGTCAATCATAGCGCCTTCTTCAAGATCTTCTTCTTCCTCATTAATATATGCTTCATCTCCCCTCTTTGACCCGCGTTTCCTTCCAGATGTTTTCTTCTCGTCGCCAGCCTCGGCGCCATCTTCTTCTGCTAGGATAGCATTGATCATTTCTTCAAGGGTTTCTTCCTCGGGCTCTTCGGTGTCTAATTCAATATCGCCCTCGATATCCATTTCATCGTCGGGGCCCATTTCCAAGTCCATCTCCATATCCATTTCATCTTCAACTGCCTCATCGCCCTCGACATCGACATCGACGCCAGCTAGAGATGCAAGTTGTTGAATATCATTAACGATGCTCAAAACAAGATCTTCGGCGCCTACTGACTCTTCAGCTTCAAGGCCGCCTATTTCATCTTCGATGGCTCCCTCTTCATCTTCAAGGCCCATGATATCATCTTCAAGGCCCATGATATCATCTTCGAGCCCCGCCATTTCGGGCTCTTCTTCCACGCCCACATCTTCAACGTCTTCATCTTCACGCATATAGTCTGCACCATATGTTTCCTTGATAAAATTAGAAGTAATGTTTCCATTAAGATTAGCCAGTCTCATAAAGCGACGAACTTCATTCAATTGCTTCTTACTCATAGTATGTTCTCCTCAAAAATCCACAAAAGTAGCAGTTTTACATTTATAAATAGTTCCTCGAATTCTAAAAAACCACGAAATTTATAAATCAGGATGCTCTTTTTCAAGTATATCAAAAATGCTCTCTATTTCACTATCTTCCAGGCCAAACTTTCTTTTATTTTGCTCGCCTTCTTGCTCCAAACCTTTGACAATCTTTGCTTTAGCTTTGCTTTGTATCCCTGTACTTTCCTTAAACCTTTCAATAAATTCAACAATGGAGTGGTCCCTCTCTAAGTATCCTGTTAGAAGTATTCTAAAGAACTTTGTCTTAGTTAGTCCGTCGTGCTTTAAATGTATCATTAAATCTGCACTTCTTTTATCTGTATCCATAAAAGATATTCTTTTGTCTCTCTTTCCATAATCCTTCATCACTTTCTTCCCAAAATGTGTGTGCCACTCTCTGCACGACCAGCGCCAGTTTGTAAAATAAACTCAGATTTTGCTTGAAGTTCATAAATATCTTTGGCTCCAGAATAAGAAAGCCCGCTCTTAATTCCCCCAACTAAATCACTCAAGATTTCGACGACACTTCCTCGATAGGGGACTGTTGTTGAAATCCCCTCGTTCGAACTGTGTCTCCCCCTCCAATCATACTGGGCTTCTTTGCTAGCCATTCCTCGATAAGCCTTGTACTTCTTTCCAGAGGCACCTGTCATAATATTCCCTGGCGTCTGTGAAGTTCCAGCTAACAAAGAGCCAAGCATAACGAAGTTTGCTCCAGCCGCGAGAGCCTTCACAATATCTCCGCTGGTCCTTATGCCGCCGTCAGCAATCATTGACACTTCCCACCTAACATCTGCGTCAGCGCAATCTATAATAGATTGGAGAGTGGGTATTCCATGACCAGTCTGGATCCGGGTAGAACAGATGGATCCCCCTCCGATTCCTACTCGTATAGAATTCGCCCCCCAGCAGGCGAGATCCTCAAATGCTTCTTTTGTGGCAACATTGCCAGCCATAAGGTGAATATCCGTGAAGCGAGACTTGATGGCCTCAAGCGCCTCCTTCATTAAAACATGATGGCCGTGGGCTACATCTAAACAAAAGACGCGGACTCCGTGACTATAAAGTTCCGATGCTCTTTCTAAATAGTCATCGCTGACGCCCACTGCTGCGGCGATGGGAGTACTTCCGTGTTTTTCTAAAGCCTCTTTAATCTTTCTTACAATATCAACCTGATCCTCAATTGAATTATATCGATGAATAATGCCCAAACCACCAACACTTGCCATCGACACGCACATTTCTGCGCCGCTCACTGTATCCATTGGGGAAGAGATAATGGGCAAATCAAAAGATAAATCTTGGTCCAGAGATGAACGAATACATATCTCTCTCCTAGATCTAATCTCGGAATGTTGAGGGGCGAGAAGAACATCGTCATAAGATAAGCACTGTCGCATCTTCATTCCTTTTCCATCGTATATATCATTGGATAATGACCAAAAGCATACTTCCTTCCTGAACTAAATACCACAACAGCCGATGGAAAAGGAGCAGAGTTATTGGAGTTGCCCTCGAATTTCAGACGACCCTTGACAAAGTGAATTTCCTTTGCATACTCCATACAATACTCATGCCAGTATTTCGTATCAGTTCGAGCAGGAATCAAACACACAACCGTAGTATTTCTTTTTAGGCTTTCTTCACAAGCTTTACGGATCCACTCCTTAATTACTCTCCCATAAGGAGGGTTCATAAATACTTTATGGCCTCCCCAGTTCTGGCTGAGGCCGTCGTCTTCCACTGAAAAATACTTAGCACACTTATGGTTGCTCTCGTTTCCACAGGGATCGAGAGTGAAGTTATATTTCTCATTAAGTTTATCGAAGAATGCTTGTGGTGTTCCCCACTCGGGAGTTTTAGAAGAAAACATTGTTTTTAACTCGCCCTCCTTCACAGTTCGTCTCCCATTTCCCAGTCTCTCGATCCCGGATGGGCTTCGAAAGGATCTATAGATGATGCG